>Ga0070707_100001342_pt1 | contig 24199 bp, 29 predicted proteins | sample KBSK5502metaG_FD_65468 | JGI IMG/M metagenome (GOLD analysis project Ga0070707, IMG submission 65468) | Corn, switchgrass and miscanthus rhizosphere microbial communities from Kellogg Biological Station, Michigan, USA - KBS K5-50-2 metaG | ecosystem: Host-associated > Plants > Roots >...
GTCGACGAGGCTTATCACGAATTCAGCGGCCAGACGGCGTTTCCGCTGTTGGCCGAGCATCGGAATCTTGTCGTCCTGCGAACGTTTTCGAAAGCGATGGCGATGGCCGGCCTGCGCTTCGGCTACATGATGGCGCATCCGGAAATCGCTCGCGAAGTGTACAAGTCGAAGTTGCCATACAACGTGAACATCTTCACGCTGACTGCGGCTGAGCTGGTTATCGAACGCCGCGCGGTGCTGAATCAGGGTATTGCCAATCTGATTCGAGAACGCGACCGCGTGTTCGCCGAGCTCGAAAAGCGGTCTGCGGTGCGCGCATTTCCATCGAAGGCCAATTTCATTTTGATCAAGACCGAAAAGCCCGCGCGCCAGTTGTTCGATGCTCTTTATGCGCAGGGAGTTTTGGTTCGCGATGTGAGCTCGTATCCGTTGCTGGATCGGTGCCTGAGGATTTCGATCGGAACTCCGCAGGAGAACAATCGATTCCTCGCGGCACTGGACCGGGCGCTGGAGAACAGACAATGAATCCACGCAAAGCGACCAGGTCTCGAAAGACGAACGAAACGGAAATCCGCGTCAGCCTCAACCTCGACGGCACCGGTGAATATAAAATCGGCACCGGCATTCCGTTCTTCGATCACATGCTCGCTCAGCTGGCTCGCCATGGTCATTTCGATCTGGAGATCGACGCGAAAGGTGATCTCGAGATTGATGGTCATCACACCGTGGAAGATGTCGGTCTGGTTCTGGGACAGGCATTTCAGGAAGCCGAGGGCGATCGCCACGGAATCGTGCGCTTCGGGCATGCGTACGTGCCGCTGGATGAAGCGCTCACGCGCGTAGTGATCGATCTATCGGGAAGGCCGTATCTCGTATACAAAGCCGAATTCAAATCTCCGCGTATCGGCGATCTTCAGACGGAATTGATTGAAGAATTCCTGAAGGCATTCGTGCAGGAAGGCCGTTTCAATCTCCACGTCGAGAATTTGTACGGCCGCAATCAGCATCACATCGCAGAAACCATTTTCAAGGCGACTGCGCGCGCCCTGCACATGGCCACGCGCGTCCAGTTTGCGACGATTCCCTCAACCAAGGGGGTCCTGTGATTACTGTCGTCGATTACAAGCTGAACAACCTGCGCAGCCTGGAGAATACTCTGCGGCGGCTCGGCCACGAGGTGCGCGTGACTTCGAATCCCGCAGATATACAGACGGCGGAGAAGCTGATTCTGCCGGGTGTGGGCGCGTTTGGTGATGGAATGCGAAACCTGCGCGAGTTCGGACTGGCCGAGCCATTCATTGAAAAAGTGAAGTCAGGCACACCGACGCTGGGAATCTGTCTGGGCATGCATCTCCTGTTTACGGAGAGCGAAGAATTCGGTCTGCATCGCGGTCTGGATCTGCTTCAGGGACGCGTTGTGAAACTTCCAGCCAACCTGCGCGTGCCGCATATGGGATGGAATCAGTTGCACCCGAAGCAGGCGAATGGTTTGACACAAGGCGTGAAGGAATCGAGCTTCGTCTATTTCGTGCACTCCTACTATGTCGTGCCGAAGTCCGCCGACGTCATCCTCATGACGACGGATTACGAAATCGAATTCCCGGCGGTCGTGCACGCGAAGAATATCTGGGCGACCCAGTTTCATCCGGAAAAGAGCCAGCGTGTCGGCGAACGGCTTCTGGATAATTTTGCGCGTTTATGAAGATCTATCCGGCAATCGACATCCTTGGTGGAAAAGCTGTCCGGCTGAAGCAGGGCCGGAAGGCGGAAGCCACGGTGTACGGCGATCCTTTGGAGATGGCCACCAGATGGGTCGGCAAAGGTGCGGAGTGGTTGCATGTGGTCGATCTCGACGGGGCTTTTCTCGGCAAGTTGAAAAACCTCGACCTGCTGCGCGACATGGCAGGAACTGTTCCGCACGCCAAGATCCAGGTGGGCGGTGGAATCCGGAGCATGACGGTGGTGGACAGTCTGCTCGATGCGGGCATTCAGCGCGTCGTTCTGGGAACCGCGGCTGTACAGGATCCCGGCTTCGTCAAAGAAGCATTGACCCTGCAACCGCACAATATCGCCGTCGGTATCGATGCGCTCGATGGCAACGTTCAGGTATCCGGCTGGACTGAAGACTCACACATCAGAGCGATCGGCCTCGCACGTAAACTCCAGGACCTGGGCGCGCGCCTCGTCATTTATACCGACATCTCGCGCGACGGCGTTCTGGAAGGCCCGAACGTCGACGCCGTGAAGGAAATGCTCGAAAGCACAGATCTGTCCGTCATCGCATCGGGCGGTGTGTCGTCGATCGCGGATGTGCGGCATCTTGCCGAACTCGATCATTGGCGCCTGGATGGTGTGATCATCGGCAAGGCACTTTACGAAGGCCGCATCGAAATCGAGGAGGCGCTGGCCAATGCTCGCTAAGCGAATCATTCCATGCCTGGATGTGAAGGACGGCCGTGTGGTGAAAGGCATCCACTTCGTGAACCTGCGCGATGCCGGAGATCCCGTCGAATGCGGACTGCGTTATTCGGAAGAAGGCGCTGATGAACTGGTGTTTCTCGATATCACCGCGTCGTCGGATCGCCGGAACATTGTGGCCGAAATGGTACGGCGCGTGGCCGATAGCATCAACATCCCGTTCACGGTGGGCGGCGGTTTGCGCAGTGTCGACGACATCCAGGAGATTTTGCGGTGCGGCGCGGACAAGGTTTCGCTCAACACGTCGGCCGTCGATGATCCGTCGCTCGTGCAGAAAGCAGCCGAACGATTTGGAAGCCAGTGCATTGTCGTCGCCATCGACGCGCGGCGCGAGAACGGCGGCGCGAAAGTTTACACACACGGCGGCCGAACGCGAACGGATCGCGATGCAATCGTATGGGCCAAAACCGTTGCTGATCTCGGAGCCGGCGAAATCCTGCTGACGAGCATGGACGCGGATGGAACAAAGAAGGGCTATGACCTCGAGCTCACGCGGCGAATTTCGGATGCGGTTCAGATTCCTGTCATCGCATCCGGCGGCGCAGGATCTCTCGAACATCTGTACGAGGGTCTCAGCGCGGGTGCCGCGAGTGCCGTGCTGGCCGCTTCCATATTCCATTTTCGCGAAGCGACGATTGGGCAGGCGAAGTCGTACCTGCGTGAACGCGGAGTCCTTGTCCGATGAATGACATTCTGGAACAAGCAAAGTTCGGCGCCGACGGCCTGATCCCCGCCATCGTTCAGGACGCGCGCACACGCGAAGTTCTGACCGTCGCGTACATGAATAAGGAAGCACTCCAGCTCACGGTCGAGCGCAGCGAAACGTATTTCTGGAGCCGCAGCCGCCAGCAACTCTGGCACAAAGGCGAGACGTCCGGAAACTTGCAGAAGGTCGTGAAGGTCAGTCTCGATTGCGATCAGGATGCCGTTCTTGTTGAAGTCGACCCGCGGGGACCCGCCTGCCACACGGGTTCTTATTCATGCTTCGGCGTTGAGCCCGAAGTTGAGGGCATCCTCCAGGAACTGTACGCCGTCATCGAGCAACGCAAGGAACAGCGTCCCGAAGGAAGCTATACGACGTACCTCTTCAACAGCGGCCTCGACAAGATTTTGAAAAAGGTCGGCGAAGAAGCCACTGAAACCATCGTGGCGGCGAAGAATGCAGAAACTGGCCGGCTCGTGTCAGAAACCGGGGATTTGCTCTATCACCTGCTTGTTTTACTCGTAGAGCGAGGTATCCGCCTGGAAGATATTACTCGTGAATTGAAAGAAAGAAGAGTGGCCACAAAAGGCACAAAAAGCACATGAAGCTTTTGTCACTTTTGTGCCTTTTTGTGGCTAATTTTTATGCAACCAGGCCTGGAAGAAGTTAAAAAGCTTCAATCGCAGGGAAACGTCATTCCCGTCTACAAATCGGTGATCGCCGATTTCCTGACGCCGGTGTCTGCGTTCCTGAAGCTGGAAAAAGATCGCTCGCATGCCTTCCTGCTTGAAAGTATCGAAGGTGGCGAGAGGATCGCGCGCTACTCCTTCCTCGGCGGAGATCCGTTCCTGATCAAGCGCTATCGCGACGGCCAGCCTCCCGACTTCATGGAAAATCTTCGTGCGACGATGGCTCGATTCAAGTCAGTGAAGCTTCCGAATCTTCCGCCCTTCACAGGAGGAGCGGTCGGTTACTTCGGCTATGACATGGTTCGAACCATCGAAGAGATTCCGAAAACCGGAGTCGACGATCTGGGCGTGGACGACGCCGTCCTGATGTTCTACAAGACCGTTCTCGCATTCGATCATCTTCGTCATCAGATTCACATCATCTCGAATGTGATTGTCGAGGAATCGCAGGAACCCGTCGAGGTCCAGTACCAGAAGGCCGTCGAAGAAATTGCTCACATCGAATCGCTGCTGCGCGCGCCGCTGGAAATGCCTGCCGTCATGCGCAACGAGCGAGACGTCACGGTTCGTTCGAATTTTGAAAAAAAGGATTATCTCGTTTCGGTCGAGAAGGCGAAGGAGTACATCGCCGCGGGCGACATCTTCCAGGTCGTCCTGTCGCAGCGATTCGAAGTGGATCTACCGACATCCCCTTTCGAGATTTATCGCGCACTGCGCATCGTTAATCCGTCGCCGTACATGTACTTCCTGAAGATGCCGGATACATGCATCGTGGGCTCTTCGCCGGAAATGCTCGTGCGCGTACGTGACCGCGAGCTCGAGTATCGGCCCATTGCGGGAACGTTACCGCGCGGTGCGAGCGATGCGGAAGACGAGGCGAACGCGGAAAAACTCCGCAAGGATGAGAAAGAGCGGGCAGAGCACATCATGCTCGTGGATCTCGGCCGGAATGATTTAGGACGCGTTTCGCAATACGGAACAGTTTGCGTTGAAGACCTCATGTTCATCGAACGCTACTCGCACGTGATGCATCTCGTTTCGTCTTTGCGAGGACAGTTGCGGGATGGGCTCGATCGCTGGGATACGCTGATGGCGTGCTTTCCGGCCGGCACTGTCTCCGGGGCGCCAAAGGTTCGCGCGATGGAAATCATCGATGAACTCGAACCGACAAAGCGAGGCGTGTACGCGGGTGCGGTGATGTATGCGGACTTCAGCAACAACCTCGACTCCTGCATCGCCATTCGCACACTGGTTGTTCGAGGGAACAAAGGATATATCCAGGCCGGAGGCGGCATTGTGGCTGACTCCGTTCCGGAAAACGAATTCATGGAAACGGTCAATAAATCTCGCGCGCTCATTCGCGCGATCAACCTCGCGCAGCGCGGATTTGAATCATAAATTATGATTCTCGTTATTGATAACTACGATTCTTTTACGTACAACCTCGTGCAGTATCTTGGCGAGCTTGGCGAAGAGCTGCGCGTCTTTCGAAACGACAAGATCTCACTTCAGGAAATCGAGCGGCTGAAACCATCGCGGATTGTCATTTCGCCGGGACCAGGCACTCCTGCGGACGCAGGAATCACAGAAGACATCGTCCGGTATTTCCATAAATCGACTCCGATACTCGGCGTATGCCTGGGTCATCAGGCTATCGGCGAAGTCTTCGGCGGGAAGATCGTGCGCGCGCCAACCCTGATGCACGGCAAGACGAGCGACATCTTTCATGACGGCAAGAAGTTGTTTGCCGGATTGCCGCAGGGATTTCCGGCCACTCGCTACCACTCATTGATGGTCACCGATGTGCCGACCTCGCTCGAAATCAGCGCGGAAACAAAAGACGGCGTCGTCATGGGATTGCGGCATCGCAACTTTCCAACGGAAGGAATTCAATTCCATTGTGAGTCGATCTTGACCACGGTCGGCAAGAACCTGCTGAGGAATTTTCTGCGCTCATGATTACGGATTTCATCCAGAAGATGATCGACCGCGTCGACCTGACGGAGGAAGAGGCGCGCGCCGCCATGGAAGAAATCATGAGCGGTGAGACCACGGACGCGCAGATCGCGGGATTTCTCATGGCGCTTCGGATGAAAGGGGAAGCCGCGCAGGAACTGGTCGGCTTCGCGCGCGTCATGCGCGAGAAGGCTGAGCCGTTGTGGGACGGCGAGGTTCTGCCGGTGCTTGATACGTGCGGGACAGGGGGCGATCGTTCCGGCACGTTTAATATTTCGACCGCCGCGGCTTTCATTGTGGCAGCAGCAGGGGTACGCGTCGCAAAACACGGAAACCGATCGGCGTCCAGCCGCTGCGGCAGTGCAGACGTAATGGAAGCGCTTGGCCTCGACATTCAAATGCCCATCGATCGGCTGCGCCAGGCCATCAGGGATGTCGGTATCGGGTTCCTGTTTGCGCAGCGGTTTCACAAATCGATGAAGCATGTCATGCCGGCGCGAACTCAGCTGAAGGTGCGCACCGTCTTCAACATTCTTGGGCCGCTGGCCAATCCCGCGAATGCACGGTTTCAGGTTGTCGGGGTGTCGTCGCCCGAGATTATGGAGCTCATGGCGAATGCGCTTGCCGGTCTGAACATCGATCATGCGTTTGTGGTGCACGGTGCCAATGGCATGGATGAAATTTCAATCTCGAGCCGCACTTATGTTGTCGAAGTACGTCGCGGCGACATCCGGCAGTTCGTAATGACCCCTGAAGATTTCGGGATTACGCCCGCGAAGATCGACGCGATTCTCGGCGGCGATGCGGCGGAGAATGCGAAGATCATCGAGTCCGTGTTCCGGGGAGAGCGCGGCCCGCGACGCGACGTTGTGCTGCTGAACGCCGCTCCCGCACTCGTTGCCGGCGGCGTCGCAAAGACATGGAAAGAGGGACTCCAATTGGCCGCTGAAGCGATCGACAACGGCTCGGCAATGAAGAAATTGCGGCAGCTTAAGGAATTCTTGTGAAGCAACTCGACCGGACACACATCCTGACGCGAGTCATCGAAGCCAAGGTAAAGCGGCTTGAGGTTTCCCGAATGCGTGTACCTGAGCCGATTGTGAAACGGATGGCGGAAACGGCGAAGCCGGTGCCTTCCTTCCGAGAGGCGCTCGAGAAACCGCAACGCGTCCGCATTATCGCGGAGGTGAAGAAAGCGTCACCGTCGAAGGGAGTTCTCAAGCAAGGTCTCGATCCGGCGCAACTGGCTGCGAGCTACACCGCGGCCGGCGCATGCGCGATATCGGTCGTCACCGAGGAAGATTTTTTTCAAGGCGACCTGGGCTGGATCGCAAAAATCCGATCCGCTTCGGCGCTTCCCGTTCTTCGAAAGGATTTCGTCTGGCAGCCGTTTCAGGTTTACGAAACGCGGGCTGCAGGTGCAAGTGCCATTCTGTTGATCGTCGCCATGCTTCAGCCGGGCGAATTGAAAGAACTTGTCGTTCTTGCTCAACAACTCAAGCTCGACGCGCTGGTCGAGGTTCACGACGAGGCCGAACTGGGCGAGGCGCTCGAGGCCGGGGCGCCGATCATCGGAGTGAACAACCGCGACCTGAAAACCTTCGATGTCACGCTTCAAACGTCGCTGCGGCTGGCAAGGCTGATACCGGACGATCGCCTGTTCGTCGTCGAGAGCGGCATTCACACAAGGAAAGACATCGATCTTCTCCTGGACGCCGGAGCCGATGCATTTCTGATCGGCGAATACTTTCTGACGGCACCCGATCCGGCTGTTGCCATTCGAGGTTTGCTGTGACTCGCGTCAAGATCTGTGGCATCACCGAATTTGAAGACGCGCGCGATGCGGCATTGCTGGGCGCGGATGCGATCGGATTGAATTTTTACCCGAGCAGCCCACGATACATCGAACCGGCCCGAGCCGCGAAAATCGTTGAGAAGCTGCCGCCATTTGTAACGATTGTGGGAATCTTTGTAAATCATCCCGATCCGCAAAACCTGGAAGACTTTGCTCTTTCTCTCGGCCTGCACGCCGTTCAACTGCATGGACACGAAACCCCCGATTATTGCTCGATGATCCAGCGCGTGAAGGTGATCAAGACGTTTCGTGTTGATCGAAACTTCCGCGTCGATACGCTTCGCAGTTACGGCAGCGGCACCTTCCTGCTTGATGGTTGCACACCGGGCGCGGGACAGACTTTCAACTGGGAGCTCGCGTTCGGCGCGAACGCGTTTGGCTCGATCATCATCGCCGGTGGATTGAATCCTGAAAATGTGGGAGAAGTCGTCGGAGCATTGCATCCGTTCGCCGTTGACGTCGCGAGCGGTGTGGAGTCGAAGCCCGGCAAAAAAGACTACGAGAAGATGCGGCGGTTCATTGAGGCGGTGCAACGCGCCGACGTCGCTGTGATGGGTGCTCTATGAAAGGTCATTACGGTAATTATGGCGGGCAGTTCGTGCCTGAAACGCTCATGCATCCGCTGGAAGAGCTGGAGGAAGCCTACACCGAGTCGCAGCGCGATCCGAGCTTTCAAGCCGAGCTCGACAACTTATTCCACAACTACTCCGGCCGTCCGACACCTTTGTATTTCGCCAAGCGGCTCACCGAGACGTGGGGCGGCGCGAAGATTTATCTGAAGCGAGAAGATCTGAATCATACTGGCGCGCACAAGATCAATAACTGTCTGGGCCAGGGTTTGCTTGCGCGCCGCATGGGCAAGAAGCGGATCATCGCGGAAACCGGCGCAGGACAGCATGGCGTCGCCACAGCCACTGTGTGTGCGCTTCTCGGCCTGGAGTGCGACGTCTACATGGGCGAGGAAGACATTCGCCGTCAGGAGCTGAACGTCTTCCGGATGAAATTACTCGGCGCGCGCGTGATTCCCGTTTCTGCCGGAAGCAAGACGTTAAAGGACTCCATCAACGAATCGATGCGCGATTGGGTGACGAACGTCCGCACAACCTATTACATGCTGGGCTCCGTACTCGGACCACATCCGTATCCGTTGATGGTTCGCGATTTTCAATCCGTCATCGGCCGCGAAATGCGCGCACAGATCCTGGAAAAAGAAGGGCGGCTGCCGAATGTGCTCGTGGCCTGCGTCGGTGGCGGAAGCAACGCCATCGGCCTCTTCTACGATTTCGTCGAGGACAAAAATATCCAGATGATCGGCGTGGAAGCCGGAGGCCGCGGTCCCAAACTTGGCGACCACGCGGCGCGCTTTTCGGGCGGCCGGCCCGGTGTGCTTCACGGAACGTTTTCGTACATCCTGCAGGACAGCGATGGCCAGGTTGTGCCGACCCATTCCGTATCGGCTGGACTCGATTATCCGGCGGTGGGACCGGAACACGCGAAGCTTCATGACACCGGCCGCGTGACATACACCAGCATCAACGATGCCGAAGCGCTCGACGCATTTCACGAGTTGAGTCACATTGAAGGGATCATTCCCGCGCTCGAAAGCGCGCACGCCGTCGCGCATGCAAAGAAACTGAAGTTGAGCAGCGATCAGATCGTCGTCGTCAATCTGTCGGGACGTGGCGACAAAGATGTCACCGAAGTGATGAGGTTGATGCGTGACGCGCATTGAAAAACGGTTCGAGCAACTCCGATCGGAACGTCGAAAAGCGTTTATCCCGTACATTACGGCGGGCGATCCGAGCCTCGATATAACACTGGAACTCGTCCTTGCGCTGGACAAGGCGGGCGCGGATTTGATCGAACTGGGTGTGCCTTTCTCTGATCCGATCGCGGATGGTCCGGTGATCCAGCGCGCGACGGATCGTGCGCTCCGCAACGGCGTCACGCTTCAAAAGGTGCTCACGCTGGGCGAGAATATCCGCAAGAAATCGGAAATCCCACTGGTCCTGTTCAGTTATTTCAATCCGCTTCTCAATCATGGACTGGAAAAGCTGGCGAAGGATGCAGTGGCCGCGGGCTTTGATGGCGTACTGGCAACTGATTTGACCATCGAGGAATCTGCACCGTTTGTTCGAAATATGCGCGGCGCGGGCCTGAACACGATCTTTCTGGTCGCGCCGACAAGTTCGCCGGAGCGGATGAAAAAGATTACTCAAACCTCGAATGGTTTTCTCTACGCGGTATCGCGAACGGGCGTAACCGGCGAGCGCCAGGAATTGGTCGCGGATCTCAAGGATTTCCTGCGAACGCTTCGATCGTTTACGACAGCGCCGATTGCCGTCGGCTTCGGAATTTCACATCCTGATCACGTTCACGCAGTATGGCAGGAAGCAGACGGAGCGATCGTGGGAAGCTCGATTGTCAAAAAAGTCGAGGAGTATATCGGTCAACCCGACCTCGTGAAAGAAGTCGCGTCATTCGCAGGATGGCTGAAAGGAGCGTGGGGGGACCGACCAAATGCCATCAAGGAGGCCGAAGGCAGTACCGACAGTGGCTTGGTCGGTGGGCCCGACGCTAAATAAATGAGCATCGAAGACTGGCGTCGCAAAATTGATGAGATCGACAGGAAGCTGGTGGAACTGTTGAATGAACGCTCCAAATGCGCCATCGAAATCGGAAAGCTGAAACGGGCGCTTAATCTCCGCGTCTATGATCCGGAACGGGAACGCGAGATCCTGCAGCGGATCAAGGAAGTGAACCCGGGGCCACTCGATGGCGACGGGCTGCAGCGCCTGTTCGAACGAATCATCGACGAGTGCCGGCACATCGAGCGGACGGAAAAAGGCAAGGAATAAGGCGAAGACATGGTTGTTGTGATGCAAGAACGGGCGACCGAGGATCAGATCCAAAATGTGATCGATCGCCTCATCCAGATGGGCTTCGATGTTCATCGCTCGACGGGCACCGCGCACACGGTGCTGGGTGCGGTCGGCGGCGCGCCGGTGGATCAGCGGGATATCGAACTGCTCGACGGTGTCCGGGAAGTCGTGAAGATTTCGGCTTCATACAAGCTGGCGAGCCGGGCGTTCAAACCCGAAGGGACCGTGGTGAAGGTCGGACCCCGCAGCAGCGAGATTGAAATTGGCGGGCGCAACGTCGTCATGATGGCCGGACCGTGCACGGTGGAGAGCGCGGAGCAGATTATGACCATCGCCGGGATCATGAAGGAAAACGGAATCAAGGTTCTTCGCGGCGGAGCCTTCAAACCACGAACATCGCCATACAGCTTTCAGGGCATGGGCGAAGAAGGTTTGAGGGTCCTGCGTGACGCTGCGGACAAGTACGGCCTGATTGTGGTTTCCGAAATCATGAATCAAACACAGATTCCCATGTTTCTGGAGCATGTCGACATTCTTCAAGTCGGCGCCCGGAACATGCAGAACTTCGATCTGCTGAAAGAACTGGCGAAGGTGCGGCGTCCGGTTCTTCTGAAGCGCGGGCCTTCCGCGACGATCGAGGAATGGCTGCTGTCGGCGGAATACATCATGACAGGCGGCAACCGGGACGTGATCCTTTGCGAACGCGGCATCCGAACGTTCGAGAACTACACCAGAAACACGCTCGATATCTCCGCGATTCCTGTGATCAAAAAGCTGTCGCATCTTCCGATCGTCGCCGATCCTTCTCATGGAACCGGCCGTCGGGACAAGGTTGCGCCGATGGCGCGCGCGGCTGTAGCCGCGGGTGCGGATGGTCTTCTGATCGAGGTTCACCACTCCCCTGAAAGCGCGCTGTGCGACGGAGCGCAGTCCCTCTATCCCGCACAATTCCGCGAGCTCATGTCGCAGCTTCACATCATTGCTCCGGCCGTGCAGCGGGCCATGGTGTGAGATGCAGGTCACGATCTATGGCGTAGGCCTGATCGGGGGATCATTGGGGCTTGCGCTGAAACGCGCGTTCCCTGAGATTCGAATCAGCGGTGTAGACAATGCCGATGTGCTCGTGCGCGCGGGGCATCTGAAGATCATCGACGGGACGGAGGCGGGGTCCGCGGATCTTGTCATATTAGCGACGCCTGTCGGCGACATCCTGAAACTGCTCGATCAGTTCAATTCGCAGCAAACCCTTGTCATGGATGTGGGCAGTACAAAGGTCACGATATGCCGAAAGGCCGAACGGCTTGGCGTGCCGTTCCTCGGATGTCATCCGATGGCGGGCCTGGAACTCTCCGGCCCCGAAGCGGCAAATGCCGATCTGTTTCGCGGTGCGCCATTCTTTCTGTGTCCGGTGAAATCCACGCCAGGCGGCGCCCTCGAGCGAGTTCAGTCCATTGCAAAAGCGATTGGTTCTATCCCGCATGTGATTTCGCCGGAAGAGCACGATCGTCTCGTCGCACAAATCAGCCATCTGCCGCAGATCATTTCCACTCTTCTTGCCGAGCAAACGGCCGCGCATAAGGAGCTTGCCGGCCCCGGTCTGCGCTCGATGACGCGCCTGGCCGGCAGTCCCTTACATATCTGGCGTGATATCTTTAAAACTTCCGGCTTTTTGCCGCAGGAGCTTCAGTCTTTCATCGAACGCCTCCAACGTATTCTGGATTCGATGGAGGGAGGAAATTTTGACGAGATCGAGAATTTGTTCAAGCGTGGAGGTTCGGAGTGAATAAGGTCGTACGCGACGCGCGCGAGGCGACCGCGGACGTCAAGGACGGCGCATCGATTATGGTCGGCGGCTTCGGCCTTTGCGGTCTTCCGGAGGACCTCATCACCGCCACACGCGACAAGGGAGTGAAGAATCTCACAATCGTCAGTAATAACGCCGGGATCGACGGATTGGGTGTGGGGCTTCTTCTCGAAGCGCGGCAGATCCGGAAAATCATCGCGACATATGTCGGAGAGAACCAGCTTTTCGAGAAGCTCGCTCTGGCCGGTGAGCTCGAAGTTGAACTGGTGCCCCAGGGAACCTTCTCCGAGCGGATGCGCGCCGGGGGCGCGGGTGTTGCAGCTTTCTTTACTCCGACCGGTTATGGAACCGTCGTGGCCGAAGGCAAGGAGACGCGGGAGTTCGATGGCCGCATGTATGTTCTCGAACGTGCGCTGAACGCGGACTTCGCCTTTGTGAAGGCGTGGAAGGGCGACAAATGGGGAAACCTTGTTTATCGCAAAACAGCGCGGAATTTTAATCCTGTGATGGCTGCTGCCGGCCGCATCACGATTGCGGAAGTGGAGCATCTCGTCGAAGTGGGATCCATCGAACCCGACAACGTGCATACGCCTGCCATTTACGTGCAGCGAATCTTCCAGGCTTCGATTTATCCAAAGCGTATCGAGAAACGAACCGTCAGAAAGCGGGGCGCCGAATGAGCACACTTCCGAAACGCGAGATCATTGCACGGCGCATTGCGCGTGAATTGCAGGACGGGTTCGTTGTGAATCTCGGCATCGGGATGCCGACTCTCTGCGCGAACTACATTCCGAAAGGCATCGACGTTCTTTTGCATTCCGAAAACGGCTTGCTGGGTATTGGGCCTTATCCATTCGAAGCCGAGGAAGATGCCGACCTGATCAACGCGGGCAAAGAAACCGTTACCGAAATTGCAGGAGCCTCCTATTTCTCGAGTGCCGATTCATTCGCCATGATTCGCGGCGGTCACATCGATTTGAGCGTGTTGGGCGCCATGGAAGTCGACGAGTCTGGGAATCTGGCGAACTGGATGATCCCTGGAAAAATGGTCAAGGGCATGGGCGGCGCCATGGACCTTGTCGCTGGAGCCAGACGCGTCATCATCGCGATGGAACATGCCACAAAGGAAGGGAAGCCCAAGATTCTCAAACAATGCACACTGCCGCTGACCGGCAAAGAAGTGGTGGATACCATCGTCACCGAGCTATGCCTCATCGAGGTGACGGGTCGGGGACTTCTGCTCAAAGAAATCCGTCCCGATGTTACCGTTGAGGAAATTCAGCGGCTGACGGAGCCAAAGCTGATCGTTGAAGGCGACCCAAAAAGGATGGAATTTTGAACCTGAATTCGATCGTCATCGTCAATCTGCATAGCCCGCGGGAACGCTTCTTCGGACGCCTGCTGGACGTGGCCACGTACGGAATCACGGTGCGTGGTATCGATTTGAACGCATTCGAAGATTGGATGGCACACATCACGCGCCGCGAGGAAAGCGGCGTCCAGCCGAATACGGTCTTCTTTCCGATTCATCGCATCGAAAAGATTATTTTGGATGAAGGTATCGGCGCCATTCCGTCTTTGTCCGATACCTTCCTGACGAAGGTCGGCTCGGGCATCGAAGAGCATTTGGAGTAGAAATGAACATTGGGGTCATCGGGACGGGTTACGTGGGTCTGGTCGCGGGAAGCTGTTTCGCAGAAAGCGGCAACGACGTAACCTGCGTCGACAATGATGCGGCGAAGATCGAAAATCTTCGTAAAGGCATAATCTCGATCTACGAACCCGGCCTGCCCGAACTCGTCGAACGAAATTTAAGGGAAGAACGCCTCACGTTTACGACCGACCTTGATGCGGCGGTCAAAAAATCTTTTGTCATCTTCGTTGCCGTCGGCACTCCGACAACCTCCAGTGGCGCCGCCGATCTTACGGCTGTTCTCAATGTGGCCGCAGCGATTGGCCGCGCAATGGACCGATACAAGGTGATCGTCGTCAAGTCGACAGTTCCCGTCGGGACCAGCCAGAAGATTCGAGAGATCCTTCAAAAGGAAACGCAGCAACCTTTCGATCTCCTGTCGAATCCAGAATTTCTCAAACAGGGCGCCGCGGTTGATGATTTCATGAAGCCGGATCGAGTGGTCGTCGGGGCAGACGACGTCCGCGCCGCCGAGATCCTCCGCGATCTGTATGCGCCGTTCGTTCGGACCGGCAGCCCGGTGTTGATTGTCGATGTGCGTACAGCAGAGATGCTGAAATACGCGGCAAATGCTTTCCTCGCCGCGCGCATTTCCTTCATGAACGAAATTGCGAATCTCTGCGAGCAGGTCGGCGCGAACGTCGACATGATCCGTAAGGGCCTTGGAGCAGATTCTCGCATCGGTCCGGCGTTCCTGTTTCCCGGGGTCGGCTTTGGCGGAAGCTGCTTTCCGAAAGATATTCGCGCTTTGATTGAAACAGGGCGGCAGCATCAGTTCGAGATGAAGATTCTCGAGGCGGTCGACTTCGTGAACAAGGACCAACAAGTCCGATTTGTCGAAAGGATCCGAAGTCACTTCAACAACAATCTGCGGGACAAGCGGCTCGCCGTCTGGGGTCTCTCATTCAAGCCACGCACGAACGATATGCGGGACGCTCCTTCCATTCGAATTATCGAAAGCCTGCTTTCGGACGGCGCCACCATTTCGGCTTATGATCCCGAGGCCATGGAAGAAGCGAAAAAAATCTTTGGATCGCGAATTCAATTGACGTCGAACAACTATGGTTGCGTGGAAGGAGCCGATGCCCTTTTACTGATTACGGAATGGCAAGCTTTCCGAAATCCGAACTTCGAGCGCATCAAGAAAACCATGCGGCAACCGGTCGTGTTCGACGGCCGCAATATCTATGACCCGGCACAAGTGCGACAACTGGGTTTCACATATTACAGCGTAGGAAGATCATGAGAGCCGTCGTCACCGGCGGAGCGGGCTTTCTGGGCAGTCATCTGTGTGATCGTCTGATCGGCATGGGCTACGACGTCATATGCCTCGACAATCTTCTCACAGGCAACATCAGCAACATTGCCCACCTGATGGGGAATTCGGCATTCAAATTTATCAAGTACAACGTCGTCGAGTATCTGTTTGTCGAAGGCCCAGTCGATGCGGTTCTTCACTTCGCGTCACCGGCATCTCCCATCGATTACCTCGAAATGCCGATCCAGACATTGAAGGTCGGCTCACTTGGAACACATAAGGCGCTCGGGTTGGCGAAAGAAAAGAAAGCGCGATTCCTTCTGGCAAGCACTTCGGAAATCTATGGCGACCCGCTGGTGAACCCTCAACCGGAAACCTATTGGGGGAATGTAAATCCTATCGGACCGCGAGGCGTATACGATGAGGCCAAGCGTTTCGCGGAAGCGATGACGATGGCGTATCGCCGTTATCACAAGGTTGATGCGCGCATCGTCCGTATATTCAACACGTATGGGCCGCGGATGCGGCCAAACGATGGGCGCGTGGTTTCAAACTTCATTGTGCAGGCGCTCCGGGGAGAACCTCTGACCATATACGGCGATGGGGCGCAGACGCGCAGCTTCTGCTACGTGTCCGATCTGATCAGCGGAATCGTCGCGCTGCTTTCGGCACCCCCCTCGCAGGAAATGGACCGGCCATTCAATATCGGCAATCCCGAAGAGCGGACCGTGCGTGATCTTGCGACCAAGGTTCTCGCATTGACTGGAACTTCGAGCCAGATCGAGTATCGCGATCTGCCAGTCGATGATCCGCATGTTCGTTGTCCGGATATCACCCGGGCCAAATCCGTGCTGGGCTGGCGGCCGGAAGTCGACATCGACCAGGGCCTTCAGCTCACGATCGATTATTTCCGAAGGCTCACTTCGTGATTCTGGTCACCGGCGGAGCCGGTTACATCGGAAGTCACACGGTCAAGGCACTCAAGCGGGCCGGGCTTCAGCCCTTAATCTTCGACAACTTTTCAACAGGACATCGTTCGTTTATCAAAGGGACGCCCGCGTTCGAAGGTGATGTCTCGAATCCAGATGATCTCGCTCAGGTATTTGCCGAGTACCCGATCGACGGGGTACTCCACTTTGCGGGAAAAGCTCTCGTGGGTGAATCCGTCCAGAAGCCGGAGCTGTATTACGAAATCAACCTTAAAGGCGGCTTGAACCTCCTGGCGGCGATGAAGCACTGCGACGTGAAGGTCCTGATTTTTTCATCGACCTGCGCGGTGTATGGCGATCCGCAGCAACTGCCCATTCCCGAGGATCATCCTCAGAATCCCATCAATCCATACGGTGATTCGAAACTCGCATTCGAGCGCGCGATGCGATGGTTTCATGAAGCGCACGGCCTGGACTACTTATCGCTGCGGTATTTCAATGCTGCCGGTGCGGATCGCGACTGTGAATTCGGCGAGGACCACGATCCGGAAACGCATCTCATTCCTCTCGTGCTCGACGCCGCGGCGGGCCGGCGGCCTGAAGTTCGGATCTTCGGTACGGACTATCCGACCCCCGACGGCACGTGCCTTCGCGATTATATCCACGTCACGGACCTCGCGAACGCACACGTTCTGGGACTCCAGGCATTAATGGACGGAACGGCGCACTCGCAGGCAATCAACCTGGGAACGGGTCACGGTTATTCGGTTCGTGAAGTGATCGAGAGGGCGCGGCGAATCACAGGAAAGAATTTTACCGTTCGTGAAACAGCTCGCCGGCCAGGCGATCCACCACGACTGGTAGCTTCAGCGGATCGCGCGAAAAAAGTGCTCGGTTGGAGTGCTGCAGAAAGTGATCTGGAGAACATCGTCCTTTCCGCCTGGAACTGGGCTACTCGTCGCTCTCCGTAGTTTCGATAAATCTGCTCAGACCTGCAACGAAAGTGACGATTGAGAATGCCGGCCTTGCGACAACATCTCTCATCTTTTCGGCATGCGTCGTAATTTCGTTGGCAACTGTTTCAAGTTTGGAATCGACAGTTGCCAGAGCCTCCCGATATTGCTCCCGCGTTCGGTCGAGCACCGGTTCGATCTCAGCCATCTTGATCTTCGTTTCTTCCGTAAGGGCGACGGCTTGTTCGGACGCCGACTGCATTGCGGCAATCCACTCTCGCGTCTCTCTGCTGGTCTGAAACTGAGAGACGGTCTCCGTAACCTTGACCGTGAAATTCGCGAAGGCTTTGTACGCAAACCAGATCAAGACAGTGTTCGTGATGAGCGTCACGCTGACGAATGCGAGGAAGATAACGATGCGAGTTTCCATTTCGGCCTATCTTACCATCAGTGCGCGGCTGCCGCGGGTTGTCCCGGTTTCGGTCTCCTCATCATGAATACGAGCGGGATAACTACCGCAAAGACCAGCGCCAGTATACGGAACAGCTGGATAAACGCGACCATCACCGCCTGACGGCTGACCATTCCTGACAGCGTGGCATAGGCAGCGCTGGTGGCGGTGGAAAAATCCAGGCCTCTCGACATGAAGCCGGCGCGAATCTGATCGAGCAACATTCTCGTGCGCAGATCGAAAGCCGTCACGTGAGCTCCGAGAACGTTGTACTGCACTTGCGTGTTGCGGCTGAGCATCGTCGCGATCGTGGCAATCCCGACGCTGCCGCCCAGGTTGCGCATGAGATTAAAAATGCTCGTCGCGTTTCCCAGCTCCGGTTTCGGAATGCGGCTCATGGTGATGGTTGTCAATGGCACAAACACGAATCCCATCGCAAGGCCCTGGATAAATTGCGGCCAAAAAATGTCCCAGTATCCGATTTGCAAATTCAACGAGCCCAGCGCATACAGTGACGCAGCACCACCCAGCAGGCCGACCGTGAGCAGTTTCCTCGGATCAACTTTCGCTACGATCATTCCCACAACCGGCATCGCGATAAATGAACCGAGCCCGCGCGGAGACATGGCGATGCCGGCCTGGATCGCGGGATATGCCAGCACGGTTTGCAGGAAGAGTGGAAGGAGCACAAGACTTCCGTATAGGACGAAGCCCAGCGTGGTCATCAGAAACACGCCTGTGGTGTAGGTTCTCTCCTTGAACACGCTAAGATGGATGACAGGATCTTGTGCATACAGTTCCCGTATGATGAAGAGAGCCAACATCACTATGGAAAGAACCATCGTCCATGTGATCCAGGTTGAGGAGAACCAGTCTTCCTGTTGGCCCTTGTCCAGAACAATCTGCAGGCAAGCGATGCCGACTGCAAGCATTCCGATTCCCCACGTATCGACTTTGCCCTCTGAACGGCGGATGTATGGCGGATCGAAGATAAACAACTTCGTCATGATGATCGAGACGATGCCGACGGGAATGTTGACGTAGAAAATCCATCGCCACGAATAGTTGTCTGTAAGCCAGCCGCCCAGCACAGGCCCAAGCATCGGCGCCACGACGATACCGAGGCCCCATACGCCCATCGCCTTGCCCTGCTGGGCGGGTGGAAAAGCTTCGAGCATGACGGCCTGCGATACAGGCTGAAGAACACCGCCCGTCAATCCCTGAACAATGCGGAACACAACGAGCCATGCAAGGCTTGGAGCGAAACCACACAAGAACGAAGCTGTTGTAAATCCGACCACGGCCGACATAAGCAGGCGCTTACGGCCAAAATAGTTGGACAACCATCCCGTGATAGGCAGAACAATCGCATTCGCCACAAGGTAGGATGTCAATGCCCACGTGGCCTCTTCCGGCGTGGCCGAGAGATTTCCTGCGATGTGGGGCAGCGACACGTTGACGACTGTGGTGTCGAGGACTTCCATGAATGTCCCGAACATCACTGAAATCACGATCAGCCATGGATTGATCGGTTCGGTCATCTTCGTGTCTTTGTGTCTTTGGGTTATTTCACTGTTTATTTCACTTTGATCTTCGCCACGACCGACATTCCCGGCCGCAGCTGATGTTCAGAGTCTTCTCCCTTTTCGAAAACGAGCTTCACCGGGACGCGCTGAACAACTTTCACGTAATTGCCTGTGGCGTTCTCTGGAGGAAGCAGGCTGAACTTCGCGCCGGTTGCCGAAGCAATGCTGTCGACGCGAACGTTGAAGATTCGTCCGCCAAACGCATCGACCGAAACCGTTCCCGCCTGGCCGGGATGCATATCCGCAAGTTGAGTCTCCTTGAAGTTTGCGGTCACCCATATGTCTTCCTGCGGAATGATTGCCATCAATGGCTGACCTGATTGAACCACCTGTCCTGTTTCAACGGTCTTTTTGCTGACGATTCCCGCGACCGGCGCTTTGATGCTCGTGTATTCCAGATTCAGCCGCGACTGATCGAGCGCCGCCTGCGCGAGTTGCACTCGCGCGTCGGCCGATTGAGCCTGAGCCCTTGTGATCGTGACCTGCTGCGGAGCTGTTTTAGCTGCCTGGGCTTCGGCCTCTGCCTGCTGAAGATCGGCCTGCGACTGTGCCCTCTTGGCTTGTGCCGCCGCCACTTCGTGCTCAACCTGCAGGACGGATGCCTGTGCAGATTCAACGGCTGCATGGGTCGCATCGGCAGCGCTGACCGCTGCGTCGTATTGCTGCTGCGAGATCTCGTCTTTCGCAATGAGCTGCTTCATCCGCTCGAGATCGCGAGAAGTCTTTAGGGCATTCGCCTGCGCCTCGCGGACGCGAGCCTCCGCCGCATTGAATCCGGCCTGGGCAGCCTGAACTTCCTTGCTCGCGAGTTCGACCCCGCCCTTGGCGTGCTCGGCAATGGCTTCAGACGACGTGATCTGGGCACCGGCCGTACTCGACGCCACGGGAATGCCTGCGCGCGCTCCGATGGCGTTTGCCTGCGCCTGCGCGAGGTCCGCTTCAGCTCGTGCGACAGCAATTTGGTAGTCTCGTGAATCGAGTTGAGCGACGATCGTGCCTGCGTCGACGCGCTGGTTCTCCACAACGTTTACCGACATGACGGTTCCGCCAACCCGCGCGTTGACAGGATGAATATGGCCGTCGACCTGCGCGTCGTCGGTGGATTCCCACCTGGACAGGTATTCCCAACCGGCGTATGCGGCGACGATCAGGATGAGGCCGACAGGTATTAAGAGCCACTTGGCACGGAGAAGCTTCGCCATCACTTCGCTCCAAAAATGGATTTGATCGTCTTTTCGGCGCTGCCCGTCGCTCGTCCAAGTGCCGCCTCGGCAACATTCAGGCCATGCAGACTCGAAATGTAGTTTTCATCCGCCGTCACGACCGCCTCCTGTGCCTGCGTGACCTCGAGGCCATTCGCGACACCTGCAGCGAAACGATCCTGGGCCTGCGTGAGTTCCTGCTGGGCAAAGTCTTGGGCGGCCTGCGCCACCTGCACTTGCTCGGCGGCGGCGCGGATATCGAGGTTCGCGGTGCGAATCTCATACTCAATCCGGTCGCGCAGATTGGAGGCTTCAGCTCTTCGCTGTTCGAGGAGAGCATCCGATTCCAGAATCTCCGCACGAACCCGCTCTCCTGTGTAAATCGGGACGTTCAGTGTCCCCTGCACGAACATCGTTCCGTGTGAATTTCCGGGCGTGCGGCCGATGTCGCCGTAATCGGCGTTTACCTCGAACGACGGCATGCGGCGGCCGGCCGCAGCCTTGCGCGACTCTTCAGCTGCACGAATCAGACTCGATGCGCGGCGGTAATCAGCCCTGAACTCGAGAGCAAGATCCAGCGCCTGTCCGAGTGTCGGTATTGGCGCAGCAGCGGTCACGAGAGCATCCGTTTGTACGAAATCCTGACCCTGCGGAAGACCGATCGCCCGCGCGATGTTCAGTTTTTGTTTGGCTAGATCGTTTTCGACGGCGACCACGCGCTGCTGCGCCACCTGCATCTGCACCTGTGCGCGAAGAACATCGATGCCTGCGGCAACGCCACTGTCCTTCAGATCCCTGGCTCTGGCATAGACCGCCTGAGCCGTCCGTAACTGAGCGCGGGCAGCCTCGACCCGGCTCTTGCCCGCGACAGCATCCAAATAGAGATCAGTGGTGATGAGCACAATGAGCTCGCGAACATTCTGTAGCGCGTAATTGCTCGCGGCTACTCGTTCGGAGGAGGCGCGCAGCTCATGCAGATATCGGAAATCCATGATCAGCTGGGAATATCTGGCACGGGAATCGAAAACGCTGAATGGGCCGATGATCGGTCTGACGCCCGGGAAACCAGTGAAGCCAAAAGCGGCCAGACTGATCTGCTGAGTAGTCTCCGCGACTTCGGCGTTGACCTTCGGCGCCAGCTCCGACAGGGCGCGTACGCGTTCGGCTCTGGCGATCCGCGTGTCCTGTTCGCCGATAACACTGGCGAGGTTGTATTTCAGAGCGCGGTCGATCGCATCGGCGATGGTGAGTTGGATCGTACCGCTTGTTGGAACGCCTTGAGAAATGCTGCCAAAAAAATTTGGAGAAACGTTTGAGCTGCGCGGCTGCTGCGCGTGCGCCAACTCGCAGAAGGAAGCAAACAGCAGAACAATTGAACCGCTAAAGGCTTTCATTAGGGCGCAATTCCTTTCCAGATCAAATCAAAAATGAAATCGACATCATGGCTGATTTTCGATTTCGACCAGCCGAGAATGCGATGCGTGACAACGCCACGGATAACGTCGGATATGGCGAAGGCGGTCTGCTCGGTTCGCAGGTTGCGAATGACTTTCTTGCGAGCACCTTCTTTCAGAATCGTTTCGACCAGTCGAGCCTGTTCCTGATAGAGGGACTTGAACTCGTTATCGATTCCGCCGGGATGGGTAGTAGGTATGTTGCCCAGCTCGGAATAGTAAATCTTGAAGAAATCCCTGTTCTCGTCGAAGTAAGCCAGTTTCGTTGCAATGAGGATCCTGAGTTTTTCCTGCGGTGTCGACACCTGCTTTAATTCGTCCAGCAGAAGCGAATACATCTCGGCGATTCCGAATTTGAGCGCTGCGAAGTAAAGGTCGCGCTTCGATGCGTAATAAAGATAAACGGTGCCTTTCGCGACACCCGCCGTTTCGGCAATATCGTCGACCGTGGCTTCGTGAAATCCTTTCTTGGCAAAAACCTTTCGAGCGGCTTCAAGAATTCCGGAACACCGGAATTCCGTCACGACATCCTTCTTCGTTTTAACGACGGTACTCACACAAACCTCCACTGACTGACCAAACAGTCAGTTTACTATGCCGTGCGTTCAATCCCAGCAAAAATACCTGCATGGCCTCCGGAATATTCCGGATACCGCCGAATTGTTCACTTCATTAAATTGCGAAGAACTCCGTAATCAGTTCAGGAAAGGAGGACGTTGTGAAGCGACTTTGGATCCCGCTATGGCTGATTCTTATCGGCTCTGCTGATTTTCCAGCGCAGTCCACGGCCCAGGACCACTCCATGCATCAGGGACATCAAACGCACGCCTCCATGGTCGATACGACCATCGATCCCCCCAACCTCATGAAGCGGCTTGCCGACAAGGACAGATAGCACGCGCGAGCCTCGCTCGTCGATAGCTGTGTAGGACCTGTGACATATGCGGCGAAATAATCGCTGTAACGCACGAGAGTCAGCATTGGATGGGTCATTTGTCGATTAGAAGTTGAAGTTCACGCTGAATCGCACTACTCGAGGATCAAGCAGGCCCAGTACGTTGTTATAGGTCGACAGTACTGCCGGCGATGCAGGCAGCGTCTGGTTGATGATGAAAACCGAATTGCCGTTAAAAATATTGAACAGGTCAAGGTTCGGCTGCTGGGCATTTGCCGGTGTGCCGGGACAATTGCAGTTCCATTCATAACCATACATTCCGGAAATCTTATCTTTAGCGGAAGCTTGATAAGTCAGACGAAGGCGCGTCGACCGGTAAGTATTGTCCTCAAATGCCGGCAACAGGCGCAAAAATCCGGTCCTGTGAGACGCTCTGCGTATCGACGACCGGCGCGTTCTCTGTTACCGTCACCGTCTCCTGCACATTGCCGGCCTGCAGCTCTGCATTTTCCGTCGCGTTGAAGCCGGCATCGAGTTGCAGCCCTTCGTGGCGAACGGCCGTGAACCCGGGCATTGAGAATGTGACGGTATAAGTGCCGGGCCGGAGATTGATGATTCGGTATGCCCCTTGCTCGTCGGCGACGGCCGATCGAGATCCCTCGATGAGCGCCGGGCTGGCGACTTCCACCTTCGCGCCGGGAATGACTGCAGCCGATGAGTCCCGCCCCACCCCACTGATGCTGCCGGTGCCCGCGTTCTGGGCAAAGACTACAGAGGTCAGCAATGACAAGCCGAATGCAATCGTGATTGCCATTCTTTTCATAGTGACCCGTCCTCCCGGCTTACGTTTATCCGTCATGATGCCGGCGATGACAATGGAAATCGAGTTTGCCTAACGTTCTCAAAATTGGGAGCAACAAATTTTGATCTCGCGGCTCCGGATCAAAATTGGGAGCAATAAATTTTGAAATGACGGCATTTTCCCGGAATTGAACGCGATGAATTTTGAGGCGATGACATTTTCTCGAAATTGAAGGCGATGAATTTCGAGACGATAGCGTCTTCTCAAAATGGAAGACGACGAATTTTGAGATCGTCGCATTTTCTCGAAGTTGGTCGCGACCGATTTTGAGATGATGACGCTTTACCGGAGTTGATCGCGATCAATTTCAAGATGCTGACATTTTCTCGAAATTGAACGGGATCAACTTCGAGATGATGGCATTTTCCCGGAATTCGGCGCGACGAATTTCGAGATCATGGCGTTTTCTCGAAATTGGACGCTGCGAACTTCGAGATGATCGCGTCTTCTCGAACTTCATCGCGAGCAATTCCGAGATGATCGCATTTTCTCGAATTCCGCCAGCCGTTAATGGCGTTTTACGTGTCCGCATCGAAGATTTTTTCAGCG
>Ga0070707_100001344_pt1 | contig 24173 bp, 20 predicted proteins | sample KBSK5502metaG_FD_65468 | JGI IMG/M metagenome (GOLD analysis project Ga0070707, IMG submission 65468) | Corn, switchgrass and miscanthus rhizosphere microbial communities from Kellogg Biological Station, Michigan, USA - KBS K5-50-2 metaG | ecosystem: Host-associated > Plants > Roots >...
CACCCCGGCGCTGGGCCAGCTCCGCCCAGCCCGCCACGGCCATCAGCGGATTGTTCAGCTCGTGCGCGACGCCGGCGGCGAACTGGAGGTACGCCGACGGCTCGCTCGTGCCGACGCGCAACTCGGAGAGCTCGGTGGCATCGCGAGCCGCCGATGGCCGCTCGGCCTGGAGCAGCCGCAGAGCCATGAGAAGCGACAGCGTGGTGGAGCAGGCCAGCGTCAGCTCGGTCCGCTGCCCGGCCAGCGCCGGCTGCAGCCCGGCCACCCGGCACGCGATGTCGATGAGCGGAGGGACCGCCAGGGCGAGCACGGCCAGGCGGGCGCGGTGGCGGTCGCCGGCCGGCGACCAGCTCGAGCGCACCCACACCGGCCCCGACGGGCCGAGAGCGGCGGCGGCCATGGGGATCAAGGGCAGCACCCAGGCCAGGTCCCACGGGTTGTAGACCTGGTACCGGCCCTGCGAGTAGAGCCACGTCGGCCACACGCTCAGGACGGCCCCGGTGCACAGGCCGAAGGCCAGCAGGCGGTAGACGCGGTGGAAGGGCGGATCCTTCACGCGCAGCGCCAGGGCCAGCGCCCACAGCCCCGGCATCGCCTCTTGCGCGGTGACGACGAGGAACCAGGGATAGCGGGCATCGCTGCGGGGCAGGATCGCAAAGTAGATGACGAGGAAATATCCTCCCACCGCCGCCATGACCCACTCCACGAGAGCCGAGCGCACCCCGAGGGGGCCGCGCGGCCGGTCCGGCCGTACGAGGAGGGCCACCATCAGGAGGACGACGCAGGTGTAGTAGCCCAGGTGCGCCGCCGCGCGCACGCCGCCCGCATCGCGGAAGACGGCCTCGTGGAGGGCGAAGAGGACCTGGGCGGCGGCATAGCTGCTCGAGGCACCCGAGAGCAGGAGCCAGAACGTCCTTCCGGATCCGTGCGTGCGGCGCGCGGCGCGGGCGGTGGCCACGGCGGCGACGGCGGCCGGCGTGAACAGGAACAGGTGGCCGAAGGCGACTCGAAGCAGCGCCGAAGCGGGCCGCGGAAGGAGGGTGACCGCGACGAGATAGACGAGGCCGTAGGCGATGCCGACGGCGAAGACCTTGCCGCCGCCGGGGCCGTGGGCTAGGCTATCTCGCTTCATGGCCGAAAGCGTCCGCACCGGACCTCCCGTCGTCACCCTGAGAAACGCCTTCGCCCGTCCCTACGACGGGGCCATCGCCGCCGCCCGCACGTGCTACTCGCCGCGGGTGGTGACGGCGGACGAGGTGACCCCCGGGCAGCGCGATTCCATCGGGCCGCTGACCTTCGCCGCGGGCCATCACACGGTCTACCAGCACGCGCACTTCGAGTTCGGCCTGGAGAACGTGAGCCGGCAGTTCGTGTGGTCGTTCCTGCATTCCCATCCGTTCTACAACTCGGAGCAGTCCAGCCAGCGCTTCGTGCGCCTGGACGAGATTTCGGCCTTCCTGCCGGAGGGATTGGGACCGCCTGCCCGCGAGGTCTACGAAGAGGGAATCGCCACCGCCTGGGCGGCGTACCGGAGTCTCTCACAGATCCTGAAGGAGGATACAAGCAAAATCTTGTCGGACCTCCGCCACCTGGGACCGAACGCCTCCGAGAAGCGCCGGAAGAAGGTGGCGCGGGAGGCGGAAAAGAAGGCGATCGAGCTGGCGCGGTACGTGATCCCGGTGGCGGCCTTCACGTCGATGGTCCACACGATATCCGGCATCGTTCTGCACCGACTCCACCGGATGATGCGGACGGGCGACGCCCCCACCGAGAGCGTGCGGGTGGTGTCGGCGATGGTGGCGAAGGTCAGGGAGGTGGACGCGGGGTTCTTCGATCGGGTCGGCGACGCCCCGCTGAGGGAGGACGACGTCGTCGAGTCGCGGCTTCCGAGGTCCACGGGGGGCGGCGACGGGCTCGCGGCCCGCGTCGACGCCCGGCTCGGCTCCCGCACGTCGCTGCTCGTGGACTACACGCCCCGCGGCGAGCAGACGACCGCCGAGGCCGTGAGGATGGTTCTCGGGGCCACGCCGGAGACGCTTACCGACGACGACGCCCTGGAAAGAGTCCTGAACCCGGGCCTGAACCGCTATCGGCTGGAGACTCTGCAGCTCTCCGTTCACTCTCCCCTCACGCGCGCGCTGCACCACCCCAGCTACACCTTCTTGAAGCGCCTCTCCCACACCGCCGACAGCCAGGACCAGCGCCATCGGATGGTGCCGGCGTCGCGGCCCCTGATGACCCTCGCCGACACCGTCCGGCCCGACTACGTGACGCCTCCGCTCATCGCCGCCAACCCCCGCGCCCACGAGGTCTACGTCGCGGCGATGGAGCAGGCGTGGGCGGCCAAGAACCGCCTGCTCGACATGGGCGTCCCCCTCGAGTCCGCGCTCTACCTGCTCCCCAACGCGAAGGCGCTGCGCTTCCACGAGACGGGGAGCCTCCTCTACCTCGCGCACAAGTGGGTCATGCGGACCTGCTTCAACGCGCAGGAGGAGATCTACCGCGCGTCGATGGACGAGCTGGATCAGCTCCGCGCCCTCCACCCGCGCCTGGCGCGGCACATGGGGCCGCCGTGCGTGCTGCGCGCCGGCCGGGTCACGCCCACCTGTACCGAGGGCGAGCACTTCTGCGGCGTGCCGGTGTGGCGCAGCTTCCCCCACGTTGAACGCCGGATCTGAGGGGACGCTCAGCGGCTGGGGACGCGTCCCCGTCGCCGGGCGCGAGGTCCGCTCCGAGGACCTCGAGGCGCTGACCCGCGACGCGGTGTTGTGCCGCGGCCTGGGGCGCTCGTACGGCGATTCCTCGCTGCCGCCTCCCGGCCACCCGGTGGTCGCCGCGACTCCGCTGGCCGATCGCATCCTGGCCTTCGACCCCGCGACGGGAAACCTGCGCGCGGAAGCGGGGCTGTCTCTGCGCGCCCTCAACCGGAGCTTCCTGCCCCGCGGTTTCTACTCTCCGGTGACGCCCGGCACGCAGATGATCACGCTGGGCGGCATGGTGGCCGCGGACGTGCACGGCAAGAATCACCACCGCGACGGCTGCTTCGGGGCGCACGTCACCCGGCTGCGCATGCGCGTGGCGGACGGCCGCATCGTCGAATGCGCGCCCGATCGGGAAGCGGAGCTGTTCCGCGCCACCCTGGGCGGCATGGGCCTGACCGGCCACATCCTGGAGGTGGAGTGCCGGCTCGTGCGCGTTCCCTCGCCGTGGGTGCTCACGGAGACCGAGCGCATCCACGACATCGACCGCTTCATCGAAGGCCTCAAGGAGGCCGGGTCCCGCTGGCCCCACACGGTGGGCTGGATCGACTGCCTCTCGCGCGGCCCGCTCATGGGCCGCGGCATCCTCATGAAGGGGCGGTGGGCGGAGCCGCACGAGGCACCTCGCGGCGTGCCCGTGCCGCGCCGCCGCCCGTCGGTGCCCTTCGTCCTGCCGGGCTGGGTCGTGAACCGCTGGACCGTGCGCGCCTTCAACGCCGTCTACTACCGCCGCCACGTTCCCGCCGTCCGGCGCGCGGTCGTCCATCCCGAGTCCTTCTTCTATCCGCTCGACGCGATCGGCCACTGGAACCGCATGTACGGCCCGCGCGGCTTCACGCAGTACCAGTGCGTGCTGCCCGAGTCGGCGGGGCGAGGAGCGGCTCGCCGCTTCCTGGAGCTGCTCACGCGCCGCGGCGGCGCCTCGATGCTCTGCGTGATCAAGGACTGCGGCCCGGAAGGGATCGGCCTGCTCAGCTTCCCCCGGCCGGGCATCTCGATCGCGCTCGACATCCCGATCCACGACGAGACACAGTCGCTCGTCGACGCCCTCAACGAGCTGGTCATCGCCGAGGGGGGCCGCGTCTACCTGGCGAAGGACCAGCTCACACGGCCCGAGCACTTCCGGGCCATGGAGCCACGGCTAGCCGCGTGGACGTGCATCCGGCGCAAGTGGGACCCCGAGGGCCGGCTGCGCAGCGCTCAATCGGTGCGCCTGCTGGGAGACCGCCCCTGAGGGGGCCGGTCGCGAGATGAAGGTCGCCTTCCTCGGCGCGACGCGCGGCATGGGCCGGTCGCTCTCCCGGCTGATGGCCGCGCGCGGCGACGACGTCTTCCTGCTCGGGCGCGACGTCGCCGATCTGGAGCGCAGCGCGCGCGACCTGGAGGCGCGGGCGGGAAGAGGCTCGGTCGGCGCCGCCCCTTGCGACCTCGAGAAGCCCGGCGGCTTCGCGGCCGCGCTCGACGCGGCGGAGGCGCGCCTCGGCGGCCTCGACGCGGTCGTGGTGACCGCGGGCGACTTCGCTCGCCAGGAGGAGCTGGAGCGGGATGTCGAGCGGGCCCGCCGGTTGCTCGAGGTGGACTTCACCAATACGGTGGTGTTCTGCGAGCACGCCCGCCGGCGCCTGCTGGCGCGGGGAGGCGGGACGCTGGCGGTCTTCAGCTCCGTCGCGGGAGAAAGAGGGCGCAAGCCGGTGATCCTCTACGGCGCCGCGAAGGCCGGGTTGAGCCGCTACCTCGAAGGCCTCGACCACAAGTTCCGCGCCCAGGGACTGCGCACCGTGTGCGTGAAGCCCGGCTTCGTCAAGACGTCGATGACCGACGGCCTCCGCCCGCCGCCCTTCGCGGGCGATCCCGACGACGTCGCGCGCGACGTCCTCGGGGCGATCGACCGGGGGCGGCCGGTGGTCTATGCGCCGCCCATTTGGCGCTGGATCATGCTCGCGATCCGAATGCTGCCCCGCTTCGTCATGCGCCGGATCGGGTTCTAGCGCCCGGGAGACGCCTCAGGAGCCGATGCGTCGGCCAGTAGACCGCGCCCACCAGGACCGCGAACGTCAGGCCCAGGTGCACCGGCGCGGGACCCCAGGATCGATGGAAGAACGGGTCACGGTACGCATAATTGAGGTTCTCCCCGGGTACGACGAAGCGCGAGGCGACGAACACGGCGGCCGCGATGCCGCACTGGAGCAGGAAGCCGCGGGAATCGTAGCCGAGCCGCCGTAGAACCGTGATGACCAGCGGCGGCCACGCCACGTGGAAGAGCGACATGAGCCGCACCCACAGCGGATAGCGCCCGTCCCACATGTACTCCGTGCCCCCGATGAGGTGATGCCCGAACAACAATCGTCCGATCAGGTCGAGGTCCCAGGCGAGGTCGACGACCAGCGAAGAGACGGCCTGGCTCGAGACGAGGAGCGCGCTTCCGGACATGATCCCGAGGCACGTGAGGATCACCGCGACGTCGCAGAGCCGGATGAAGTTCGCCGCGCCGTAAGCCCAGCCGTAGACGGCAATGAAGAGGACGAGCCAGGTAGCGGCGGCCGGCGGCAACACCCTCAACCGGCCTCCGCCGCGCGCGCCGCCGCGAGACCGCTGCGCACCGCGCCCTCGATCGTGGCGGGCAGGCCGGTGGCCGTCCAGTCCCCGGCGAGGTACAAGCCGCGCACGGGGGTGACGGGCCCGGGCCGCAGTGCTTCCGCCTCGGGGTCCGAAGCGAACGTGGCATCGGCCTCGCGCAGGACGAGGAAGCGGGTGACGGCCGCGCCGGCCATGGCCGGGAAGTAGCGGCGCAGGGACGCCTCCGCCGACGCCACCAGCTCCTGGTTCGTGCGCGCCGAGCTGCGGCGGGCCGCGCTCACGATGAAGGCCAGGTGCTGGGGCGGTCCGGAGCGGCCGTAGATCGCGCCCTTGTCGAAGACCCACTCCATCTCCGAATCGCGCAATCCCGCCATGGGATGGTCGACCACGACCTTGTCGAGCCATATCTCGACCGACACGATGGGCGATCCGCCGAGACGGGCCAGGCCCGCGAACGGCGGCTGGTGCCGAAGCGGCTCGGGCACGAGAGCCGCGGCGGCGTTCCACGGCACCGCGGCGATGACGGCGTCGGCCTCCACGAGGCCTTCCACCGGTTCCTTGCCGCGCCGGATCTCGTCCCGGGTCTCGGCCCGCTGCGAGTAGCGCACGCCGGTGGCGCGGCCCTCCTCCACGGCGATCGCCTCCGCCAGGGCGCGCCGGCACAGGATGCCGCCCCGGTGCTGGAAGTAGCGGGCCACGCGCTCGTGCAGCTCGGCGTAGCCGCGGCGGAGAAAGACGAGCCGCGAGGCGTCACGGCGACTCAGGAAGGCCTCGCGGTACACGTTATAGAAAAGGATGGCCGCCGCCCTCTCCGGCGTCTCGTTGAGGATGGCGGTGGCCAGGGGATCCCACAGGAGCCGACGCGCGTCCGCGCCCTGGCCGGTGCGGCGAAAGTACTCCGCGAGGGTCAGCCCGAGCGGCGGCTTGCCGAAACGCGCGGCCAGCCACAGACGCAGCGCCTGCCAGCGCACCGCCCACGGCAGACGCATGCCGATCACCCCCGCCATCACGTGGAGCGGCGCCACCAGGGGCGGACAATCCAGCGACGACCACCCGCGGTCGTCCACGTAATCGATGTGAAGGTCGTCCTGGAAGATCAGCAGGTCCTCGGCCCCGGCCCGCCGCACGAGGTCGAAGGTGGCGGCGTAGGCGCCGACCATCAGGTGCGTGCCGTTGTCGACGTCCTCGCCCGAGACCGCGTCGCGGTAGGATGTCGCGCGGCCGCCGAGCACGCCTCGCCGCTCCAGCAGCGTCACCTGATGGCGTCGCTCCTGCAGGTCGACGGCGGAGGCGAGGCCGGCGAAGCCGGCCCCGATGACGGCGACCTTCATGGCCGGCGGGAGCGGACGAGCGTCCGCAGGGCGATCCAGGCCTTGCGCGGCCGGGAGAGCTTCACCCGCGCGCCGAGAGGGTAGTCCCGGCGCCCCATCTCGTCGAGCAGCGCGCCGTACACCGCGGCCATGATCTCGGCCGGAGTCATCGCCTTCCGGTCCGCCGCCGGCAGCAGGTCGCGCGCGAGGTCATAGTAGGTGCGGGCGCGGGCGGCCTCGAACGCGAGCAGCTCGCGCACCGCCGGCGGCGCATCGCCCCCCTCCACCGCGGCGAGCAGCACGGCCTCGCTCACCCCGAAGCGGGCGAGGTCTTCCTGCGGCAGGTAGATCCGGCCCCGGACCGCGTCGTCGGCCACGTCGCGCAGGATGTTGGTGAGCTGCAGGGCCACCCCGAGCTGCACCGCGTACTGCCTCGTCCTCGGGTCCGTGTACTCGAAGACTTCGATCGCGGCCAGTCCCACCGCCGAGGCGACGCGCTCGCAGTAGACGCGCAGGTCGGCGAAGGTCGGATAGCGCGTCGTCGTGAGGTCCATCCCACACCCGGCGATGATGTCCTGGAAGCAGCCGCGGGGGATCGGGAACTCGAACAGGGCCTCCGCGAGGTCACGCCCCAGCTCGGTGGACGGGCGCCCTTCGTAGCAGCGCTGCACCTCCTCTGCCCAGCGCCGCAGGCCCGCTTCTCCCTCGCCACCCGGTTCGTCCACGCAGTCGTCCACCATGCGGCAGAAGGAGTAGAGGGCGTAGATGGCCCGCCGCTTGCGGACCGGCAGGATCCGGAAGGCATAGTAGAAGCTCGTCCCGCTCTGCCGCGTGAGGCGGGCGGAGAGCGACACGGTCAGGCCGGAAGGGGACGCCAGCGCCACGCCCGCCACGCGAGTCGCAGCTTGCCGGCGGTGCCGTGCCGGGGCCGGCGGCGGAAAACGTCGTAGCCCGCGGCCTCGATGAGGTCGAGGATCGCGCTGCCTCCGAGCCACGTGAGCCGCAGCTCGAAGCGGAGGTCACGGCCCACGCGCTCGCACAGCGGGCGGCCCCGCGCGAACAGCTCTCGCGTGCGTGCGGTGAGCTCGGCCATCAGCGCGCGAAACCCGTCGGTCACCACCGAGGCGTTGAGGTCCCATTCCTTCACGGAGAAGCGGTCGAGCAGCTCCCGCGGTACGTAGATCCGCCCCCGGCGCAGGTCCACCGCCAGGTCCTGCCAGTGGTTGGCGAGCTGGAGCGCGGTGCAGAACGCGTCGGACGGCGGCAGCAGGGAAGGATCGCGATAGCCGAAGACGATCAGCACGAGCCGGCCCACCGGGTTGGCGGACCGCCGGCAGTAGTCGAGCAGCTCGTCCCACGTCTCGTAGCGCTGCTTCACGGTGTCCTGCCGGAAGGCGGACAGGAGATCCCGCAGCAGATCCTTCGGGATCGCGAGCCGGCGCACCGTCTCGGCGAGGGCGATGAAGATCGGATCCTCGGCTTCACCTCGATACGCCGCGTGGAGCCGCTGCTCCCACTGGTCCAGCTTCTCCTCGCGGAGGCCTTCGTAGATCGGCTCGTCGGCGAAGTCGTCGGCGGCCCGGGCGAAGGCATAGAGCGCGTGCACGTACGGACGCTTGTCCTTCGGGACCCACCGCCCGACCGGGAAATTCTCGTAGTGGCTGCGGACGCGCGCCTCGCATTGGGCGAAGGCTTCCGCGACGGTGAGGGCAGCCGCCATGAGCGGACATTCTACCGCGCCGCTCGGGCCTCGGGCCGGCTCGAGTCAGGCCCAGTACGCTTCCTGGAGCCGCCGCTGGGCGGCGCGGTCGAAAGCGACGCGGTCCACCGGGTCGAGGGGCACCTCCACCACGGAATCGACGCCGCCCGCCGCCAGCCGAGCCGGCACGGCCACGGCCACGCCGCGGTGGCCGTATTCGCCCTGGAGCGAGACGAGCACGCTCAGGATCGACGGCCGCGACCCGCCCAGCGCGCGCAGCACCCGGGCGGCGGCCGCGGCGAGGGCCACGGGCCCCGGCGTGCGGCCGGCCAGCCCGGCCGCGGCCCGCCGCAATGCGACCGGAGACAGCCGGTCCACCGGCACGCCGCCGACACAGGCGCTCTCGCGGGGGATGACCCATTGGTCCGGAGGCAGGCCAAGGAGGAGCGCCGAAACCCCGCGCGGCTCGGCCTGCATCTCCGAGGCCAGTCGCCGCGACAGGGCGCCCACGTAGGCCACGGGGGCGCTCCCCAGCACGAGCTGCCGGCCCATACCCTTGCGGACGGCCGCCTCGATCACGGTCGACGCCGAGGCGGCGGCCACGAGGAGCAGCCGCTTCCCCACGATGGGCACCAGCGACTCGCCGAGCGCACTGGCGCGCGCCGCAGGAACGCGCGGGTCGGCCAGCTCGGGGGGATCGGCGACGACGAGGGCCTCGAACGCACCCGCCGCGGCCAGGCTCGCCGCGGCTTCGACCTGCACGTCGAACCCCTCGACCGGGCCCGACTGCGCGATGTCGAGGGCCTTGCCGCGCGCGCGTGACTCGTCCGGGTCGACGAGGACGACCCGGCGCGCGAGCTCCTGCTCGGCGAGGCGGCGCGCGAGCGTGGCGGCGAGCTCCCCCGCCCCCAGGATCGCGATGGAATGCACGGTGCGCGGATTCTAGCATCCACCCGGACGCCACCTGTCGCCGGTGCTACGCTGGAATCAGCGAACCAAGGAGGTCCTGGGATGAAGTGGATGGGCATCTATCTCCTCGGGTACGTGATCTTCGTGGGCGGGGTCATCGCCGCCCTGTGGAAAGCCGGCCTCCTCGAGAAGCTCGGCGCGACGTGGACGATCATCGGCCTCGTGATCGCGATCGGCATCGGGATCATGATCGCCGTGACCAGCAGCGGCCAGAAGAACATCGTCGAGGTCGACGAGAAGAAGCAGTAGTCCCCTCCGGGTATGATGTTGGCCTTCCCCGGAGGGCTCATGACCGACAAACGCCGCAGCCGCATCACCACCGAGGGCGTCGAGCGCGCGCCGAACCGCGCCATGCTGCGCGCGGTGGGTTTCCGGGACGGCGACTTCACCAAGCCCATCGTCGGCGTGGCCAACGGTCAGAGCAACATCACCCCGTGCAACCTGGGCCTGGGGACGCTGGCCGCGCGGGCCGACGCGGCGCTCAAGGCCGCGGGGACGATGCCGCAGATGTTCGGCACCATCACCGTCAGCGACGCCATCTCGATGGGGACGGAGGGCATGAAGTACTCCCTCGTTTCGCGCGAGGTGATCGCCGACTCCATCGAAACGGTCGTCAACGCGGAGCACATGGACGGGCTCGTCGCGGTGGGGGGCTGCGACAAGAACATGCCGGGGGCCCTCATGGCGATGGCGCGGCTCGACGTGCCCTCGATCTTCGTGTACGGCGGGACGATCAAGCCCGGCCACTACGCCGGGCAGGACCTCACGATCGCCAGCGTGTTCGAGGCCGTCGGCCAGCTCAAGGCGGGACGCATCGCCGAAAGCGACCTGCGCGAGATCGAGCGCCGCGCCTGCCCGGGCGCGGGATCATGCGGAGGGATGTTCACCGCCAACACCATGTCCTCGGCCATCGAGGCGCTGGGCATGAGCCTGCCCTACACGTCGACCATGGCCGCCGAGGACCCCGAGACCGCGGATGCGGCCGAGCGGGCGGGCCGCGCGCTCGCGGACGCGATCGCCGAGGATCTGCGCCCGCGGCGCATCCTGACCCGACCCGCGTTCGAGAACGCGATCGCGGTGGTGATGGCCGTCGGCGGCTCGACGAACGCGGTGCTGCACCTGATCGCCATCGCCCACTGCGCGGGCGTGAAGCTCGCCCTCGACGACTTCGAGGCGGTGCGCGCGCGCGCGCCCGTGCTGGCCGATCTGAAGCCGTCGGGCCGATACGTCACCGTCGACCTGCACCGGGCCGGGGGCATCCCGCAGGTGATGAAGATCCTGCTCGCTCACGGCGTGCTCCACGGCGACGCGCTCACGATCACCGGCCGGACGGTTGCCGAGAACCTCGCCGACGTGCCCGCGGAGCCGCGCGCCGGCCAGGACGTCATCCATCCCTGGGAGCGGCCCCTCTACCCACATGGCCATCTGGCGATCCTGCGCGGCAACCTGGCCGAGGAGGGCGCGGTCGCCAAGATCACCGGCCTCAAGACCACCCGCATCACGGGGCCGGCGCGCGTCTTCGAGCGAGAGGAGGACTGCGCGGAGGCGATCCTCGCCGGCCGCATCCGCAAGGGCGACGTCGCCGTCATCCGCTACGAGGGGCCCAAGGGCGGACCCGGCATGCGCGAGATGCTCTCCCCCACCTCTGCGCTCATCGGCATGGGCCTGGGGGGCGAGGTGGGCCTGGTGACCGACGGACGGTTCTCGGGCGCGACTCACGGCCTGGTCGTCGGGCACGTCGCTCCCGAGGCGGCTGTCGGCGGCGGGCTGGCCCTGGTGCGCGAGGGCGATCCGATCACCATCGACGCCGAAGCCCGGGTGCTGCGCGTCGAGGTCTCGGACGCGGAGCTGCAGCGCCGCCGTGCCGAGTGGCGGCCGCCACGGCCGCGTTACCCCGCGGGGGTGCTGGCCAAATACACCCGCCTCGTGAGCAGCAGCAGCCTGGGCGCCGTGACAGACCTGCCGGCATCGCTCCTGGACAAACCGGGGCCGGGCGCTTGACAGGCCCCCCGGCCCTTAGTATCCTACCGACCGTTCGGATGCTTAGCTTGGCTCGAGTGCCGATCGCCGGTCCCTCCCAGGCCCACCTCTCCGTCCTGCTGCGGGTCCTGGTCCTGCGGTCCATTAGACCGCCCGGGGGATCTGGGATCTAGCCGCAGCCGAGCAAGATCCAAAGGCCCCCGGGAAAGAAAGACCCCGGGGGTTTTTGTTTTTGGGGGCGAAACGCGATGGGACAGATGCTCACTGGCGCCCAGATCCTCTGGGAATGCCTGTTGCGGGAGAAAGTCGAGACCGTCTTCGGGTACCCCGGAGGCGCGATTCTTCCCGCCTACGACGCCATGCTGGAGTACCCGATACGCCACGTCCTCGTCCGGCACGAGCAGGGCGCGGCCCACATGGCCGACGGCTACGCGCGGGCCAGCGGCAAGGTCGGGGTCGCCATCGCCACTTCGGGCCCGGGCGCCACCAATCTCACCACCGGCATCGCCACCGCCATGATGGACTCCATCCCCACGGTCTTCATCACCGGGCAGGTCTCCTCGAAGTTCCTGGGCACCGATGCCTTCCAGGAGACCGACGTCACCGGCATCACGCTGCCGATCACCAAGCACAACGCCCTCGTCACGGACGTGCGCCACATCGCGACCGCGATCCGCGAGGCCTTCCTCATCGCGAAGTCGGGCCGGCCGGGGCCGGTCCTCGTGGACATCTGCAAGGACGCCCAGCAGGCCAAGACCGAGTTCCTGTGGCCGGAGACGGTGGATCTGCCGGGGCTCGAGGAAGCGGCGCCCCCCGATCCGAAGGCCCTCGCCCGCGCGGCGGAGCTGATCGCGGCCGCCGAGCGGCCCCTGATCCTCGCCGGCCACGGCGTCCTGAAGTCCGGCGCCTCCGAAGCGCTGCGCGCGTTCGCGGAGAAGACCGGCACCCCGGTCGCGCTCACGCTGCTCGGCCTCGGCGGCTTCCCCGCCAGCCACCCGCTGAGCCTGGGCATGATGGGCATGCACGGGGAGGCCTACGTCAACCAGGCCATCCAGCGCGCCGACCTGCTGCTCGCCTTCGGCATGCGGTTCGACGACCGGGTCACCGGCAACCTCGCCACCTACGCGAAGCTGGCGAAGAAGATCCACGTCGAGATCGATCCTTCCGAGGTGGGCAAGAACGTATCCGTGGACGTGGCTCTCGTGTCCGACCTCCGCGCCGCGATCGTCGCGCTGCTTCCCCTGGTGCGGGAAGCCCGGCACGACGCCTGGCGGGAAGAGATCGGGCGCGGACGCGATGAGACCCGGGGCCGCGACATCCTGCACCAGCCCGACGGGGGCCGGCTCTACGCGGCGCACGTCATCCATGACCTCTGGAAGGCCACCCGCGGCGAGGCGATCGTGGTGACCGACGTGGGCCAGCACCAGATGTGGGAGGCGCAGTACTACGCGCACGAGCGCCCCCGCAGCCTCATCACCTCCGGCGGCCTGGGGACCATGGGCTTCGCGCTGCCCGCCGCCATCGGAGCCAAGATGGCGCGCCCCGACGCCGAGGTGTGGGTGGTGGCCGGCGACGGCGGGTTCCAGATGACGTCGTGCGAGCTGGCCACGCTGCAGCAGGAGCAGCTCGACATCAAGATCGCGGTCATCAACAACGGCTACCTGGGAATGGTCCGGCAGTGGCAGGAGTTCTTCTACGACAAGCGCTACGCCGCCACCCCGATGCTGTCGCCCGACTTCGTGCTCCTCGCCGGCGCCTACGGCGTCGCCGCCCATCGTGTGAGCCGGCGCGAGGACGTGGCCCCGGCGGTGGAGGCCGCGCGGCGCTCGGGCAAGGCCGCCCTCTTCGACTTCCGCGTGGAGAAGGAGGAGAGCGTGTATCCCATGGTGCCCGCGGGGGCCAACCTCGACGCCATGGTCCGCCGGCCGGCCGGCGAGGAGGTGCAGGCTTGAAGCACACCCTGGTCGCCCGCGTGCAGGATCAGCCCGGCGTGCTGAACCGGGTGGCGAGCCTGTTCCGGCGCCGCGCCTTCAACATCGAGAGCCTTACCGTCGGCGGCAGCGAGACGCCCGCCTACTCGCGCATGACGATCGTGGTCGACACCGCCCGCGTGCCCGCGCACCTCGTGGCCGCCAACCTCCGGAAGCTCGTGCCGGTGACGGAGGTGCGCGACGTCACCCACGTCCCCACCGTGGAGCGCGACCTCGCCCTCATCCGCGTGCGGTGCGATCCCGCGACGCGGGCCGAGCTGTCGGGGCTGGTGTCGATCTTCCGGGCGCGGATCGTCGACGTGAGCGTCGACTCGGTGATCGTCGAGATCGCCGGGGACAAGGAGAAGGTCGACGGCCTCGTGGATCTGTTGCGCCCGCGGGGAATCGTCGAGATGGTGCGGACGGGCAAGATCGCAATGGTTCGCGGAGGATCGGAGAGCACGGAACCGGTCAACGGAGCGCGCGCAGAAAACGCAGAGAGGGTGTCATAGCCATGGCCAAGATCTATTACGACAAGGATGCAGACCTCGAGGACCTCGGCGGGCGGCGGATCGCCATCCTCGGCTACGGCAGCCAGGGGCACGCCCACGCCCTGAACCTCCGCGACAGCGGCCAGCAGGTCGTGGTGGGTCTTCCCGAGGGAAGCCGCTCGCGCGCGCGGGCCCAGGCCGAGGGACTGCGGGTCGTCACCCCCGCCGCCGCGGCGGCGGAGGCCGACATCATCATGATCCTGACCCCCGACACCGGCCAGCCGAAGCTCTACCGCGAGGCGGTGCAGCCGGCGCTCCGCCCGGGGAAGACCCTGATGTTCGCGCATGGCTTCAACATCCGCTTCGGCACGATCGACCCGCCGAAGGACGTGGACGTCTCGATGATCGCGCCCAAGGCCCCCGGCCATCGCGTCCGCGAGGTCTTCGTGGAGGGCCAGGGCACCCCGGGGCTGCTCGCCGTCCACCAGGACGCGAGCGGGAAGGCGCGGCCGACCGCGCTCGCCTACGCCAAGGGCATCGGCTGCACGCGCGCCGGCGTCATCGAGACGACGTTCGCGGAAGAGACCGAGACCGACCTGTTCGGCGAGCAGGCGGTGCTCTGCGGCGGCGTGTCGGCCCTGGTCAAGAGCGGGTTCGAGACGCTCGTCGAGGCCGGCTACCAGCCCGAGATCGCGTACTTCGAGTGCCTGCACGAGCTGAAGCTGATCGTGGACCTGATGTACCGCGGCGGGCTCAGCTACATGCGCCACTCCATCTCCGACACCGCCGAGCACGGCGACTACACCGGCGGCCCCCGCCTCATCACCGACGAGACGCGCCGCGAGATGGTGCGGATGCTCGCCGAGATCCGCAGCGGCGCCTATGCGAAGAAGTGGATCGCCGAGAACGAGGCCGGCCGCCCCTGGTTCGACGCCCAACGCAAGCGGGAGCGCGCCCACATCATCGAGGAGGTGGGGGCCCGGCTGCGGGGCCTGATGTCGTTCCTGGACCCGGTCAAGGTCACTCCGGAGGGCGAGGTCAAGCCGGCTCGCGAAGAGGCACGGCCGGCGGAGGTGGCGCGATGAATGCTCGAATTACCATCTTCGATACCACGCTGCGCGACGGCGAGCAGTCGCCGGGCTGCAGCATGACCCCGGGCGAGAAGATCCGCCTGGCCCGCCAGATCGAGCGGCTGGGAGCGGACATCATCGAGGCCGGCTTTCCCATCGCCTCCGCGGGCGAGGTCGACTCGGTGCGCGCGGTCGCGGAGGAGATCCGCGGCGTGAAGATCGCCGCGCTGGCGCGGGCGAAGGAGCCGGACATCCTGGCCGCGGGGAAGGCGCTGCGCGCGGCCGCGCGGCCCGTGCTCCACATGTTCCTCGCCACTTCCGGGATCCACCTGAAGTGGAAGCTCAAGCTCACGCCCGAGGAAGCGCTCAAGCAGGCGGTGGAGGGGATCAAGCTCGCCAAGTCGCTCGTCCCCGAGGTCGAGTTCTCGGCCGAGGACGCCACGCGCACCGACTACGGCTACCTCCGCGAGGTGCTCCAGGCCACGTTCGAGGCCGGCGCCACGACCCTGAACGTCCCCGATACGGTCGGCTACTCGCTCCCCCAGGAGTACGCGGAGCTCATCGGCCGGCTCGTGCACGACATCCCCGGGGCCATCATCTCCGTTCACTGCCACAACGACCTCGGCGTGGCGGTGGCCAACTCGCTCGCCGCGGTGCAGGCGGGGGCACGGCAGGTGGAGTGCACGATCAACGGGATCGGCGAGCGGGCGGGGAATGCCTCCCTCGAAGAGATCGTGATGGCGCTCAAGGTGCGGGGGGAAACGATCGGCGCCGAGACGGGCGTGAAGTCGGAGCTGCTCGCCCCCACGAGCGCGATGCTGTCCAGCGTCACCGGCATCTGGCCGCAGCCCAACAAGGCGGTGGTGGGCCGTAACGCCTTCGCCCACGAGGCGGGCATCCACCAGCACGGCATCCTGGCCAACCCGCTCACGTACGAGATCATGACGCCGGCCAGCGTGGGCGTGAAGGAGACGCTGCTCGTCCTCGGCAAGCACTCCGGCAAGCACGCCGTGGAGTCCCGCCTGCGCGCGCTCGGCGTGCGCCTGCCCGCCGAGGAGGTGGAGGCAGTGACGGCGCGCGTGAAGCAGCTCGCCGACACGCAGAAGTACGTCTACGACGACGACCTGCTCAACCTCGTCGGCAGCAGCCTGGCCCGCAGCGTGCGGCTGGTGCGCTTCCAGGCATTCTCCGGCAGCCAGGTGCTCCCCACCGCCACCGTCGAAGTGGAGGTGGACGGCGAGACGCGCTCGGCTTCGGCCGTCGGCAACGGCCCCCTGGACGCCGCGCTCAAGGCGGCCGACGCCGCCCTCGGCCTCGAGCTGGAGCTTCTGGAGCTGACCACCCGGGCGGTGACGGGCGGCAAGGACGCGATGGCCGAGGTCCTGGTGCGGGTGCGGCACGATGGCGCCGAATCGTCGGGGCAGGGCGCGAGCACGGACACGATCGAGGCCGCCCTCAAGGCGTACCTGTCTGCAGTGGCGACGGCCCGCGCCGCCCACGAGCAGCCTTCGCTCGCCGAGGAGTCCGCCTGATGGGCCAGGCCGGCCCCCGCACGCTCTTCGACAAGGTGTGGGAGTCGCACCTCGTGGTTGCCGCGACCGCCGATGCCCCCGCCGTCCTCTACGTCGACCTCCACCTCGTCCACGAGGTGACCTCCCCGCAGGCGTTCGCGCTCCTGCGCGAGCGCGGGCTGCGCGTGCGCCGGCCCGACCGTACGGTGGCGACGATGGACCACTCGACGCCCACGGCGCCCCGCCGGCCGGGGGTGCCGATCCAGATCCCCGACGCGCAGGCCGCGGCGCAGGTGAAGGCACTCGAGGCGAACTGCCGCGACTTCGGGATTCCCCTCCACGCCCTCGGCAGCGATGGACAGGGAATCGTCCACGTCATCGGGCCCGAGCTGGGCCTGACGCATCCCGGGATGACCATCGTGTGCGGCGACAGCCACACGAGCACCCATGGCGCCTTCGGGGCCCTCGCCTTCGGCATCGGCACGAGCGAGGTCGGCCACGTGCTGGCCACGCAGTGCCTGCTGCAGAGCCGGCCGCGCACGCTCGCGGTCGAGATGGACGGCCGCCTTCCCCGAGGGGTCACGGCCAAGGACCTGATCCTCGCGCTCATCGCCCGCCTCGGCATCGGCGGCGCCAACGGCCACGTGATCGAGTACCGCGGCACCGCGATCCGCGCGCTCTCGATGGAAGAGCGCATGACCGTCTGCAACATGTCGATCGAGGCGGGGGCGCGGGCGGGTATGGTCGCGCCCGACGACACGACGTTCGAGTGGGTCGCCGGCCGTCCGCATGCGCCGAAGGGCACGGCGTGGGACGCGGCGGTCCGGTCCTGGCGCGCCCTGCCGTCCGACGACGGCGCCGCCTTCGATGGCACCGTGCGTCTCGACGCCTCCGCGCTGGAGCCGATGATCACGTACGGCACCAACCCCGGCATGGGCATGCCCATCCGCGGCACCGTTCCCGATCCCGCCGGCAACGCGACGCTGCAGCGCGCGCTCACGTACATGGGCCTGCAGCCGGGCCAGAAGCTGCTGGGGCGGCCGATAGACGTCGTCTTCATCGGCAGCTGCACCAACTCGCGCCTGTCCGACCTGCGCCAGGCCGCGACCATCTTCGCCGGCCGGAAGGTGGCACCGGGCGTGAGGGTGCTGGTGGTGCCGGGCTCGCAGCAGGTCAAGCGCCAGGCGGAGGCGGAAGGCCTGGACCGGATCTTCCGCGACGCCGGGGCGGACTGGCGCGAGTCGGGCTGCTCACTGTGCATCGCCATGAACGGCGACCGGCTCGAGGCCGGCCAGTACGCCGTGAGCACCAGCAACCGGAACTTCGAAGGCCGGCAGGGCGCCGGCGGCCGTACGTTCCTGGCCAGCCCGCTCACCGCCGCCGCCGCCGCCGTCACCGGGCGCATCGCCGACGCCCGCGAGGTGCTCGGGTAGCCATGGAGCGCATCACGCGGTTCATCTCGCCCACGGTCGTCTGGACGGCCGATGACGTCGACACCGATCAGGTCATCCCCGCCCGCTTCCTGAAGGGCACGTCGCGCAGCGGATGGGGCGAGCACCTCTTCGCGGACCGCCGCTACGACGCCGAGGGGCGCCCCCGTCCCGAGTTCCCCCTCAACCGGCCGGAGGCGAAGGGGGCGCGCGTGCTCGTGGCCGGCCGCAACTTCGGCTGCGGTTCCTCGCGGGAGCACGCGGTGTGGGCGCTGCAGGGCTTCGGCTTCCAGGCGGTGGTCGCCCTGTCCTTCGCCGACATCTTCCGCGGCAACGCGCTCAAGAACGGCCTCCTGCCGGTCGTGGTGGACGAGCAGGTCCATTCGCGGCTCGTCTCCGCGCCCGGGTCGAACGTCACCGTGGACCTCGAAGCGCAGAAGATCACGCTGGCCGACCGCACGGAGGCGACCTTCCCCATCGACCCCTTCGCACGCTACTGCCTGCTGAACGGCATCGACGAGCTGCAGTTCCTCCTCGGCCAGGAGGAAGCCGTCGCTGACTACGAGAGGCGCACGGGTTCCCTTTCCGGAGGCTCGACGTCATGACCCACACGATCGCGGTCCTCAGGGGCGACGGCATCGGTCCGGAGGTGACCGAGGCCGCCCTTTCCGTCCTCGGCGCGTGTGTGCCCCTGAAGGTGCGCGAGGGCGTCATCGGCGGCGCCGCCATCGACGCCACCGGCGACCCGCTGCCGCCGGCCACGCTCGAGACGTGCCTGCGCAGCGAGGCGGTCCTGCTGGGGGCCGTGGGCGGGCCGCGCTGGGAGGGACCCGTCCGCGCCGAGGAGGGCCTGCTCCGGCTGCGGCAGAGCCTGGGTCTCTTCGCCAACCTGCGTCCGGCGCGGTTCATGGGCCTGCCGACACCCCTGCGGGAGGCGCTGGCGCGCCACGCGGACATCCTGGTCGTGCGCGAGCTCTCCGGCGGCGTCTATTTCGGCGAGCCTCGAGGCGGGGACAGCAACGATGCGTTCAACACCTGGCGCCAGTCGGCGGCCCAGGTCCGGCGGGTGGCCCACGTCGCGTTCCGGGCCGCGCGCCGGCGGCGCCGTCGCGTCGCGTCGGTGGACAAGGCCAACGTCCTCGAGACGTCGCGCCTGTGGCGCCGGGTGGTGACCGAGGTCGCCCGCGAGTATCCGGACGTGGAGCTGGAGCACCGCTACGTCGACGCGGCCGCCTTCGAGCTGCTGAAGGCGCCGCACCGCTTCGACGTGGTCCTCACCGAGAACCTCTTCGGCGACATCCTCAGCGACGAGGTCGGCGCGGTCGTGGGTTCGATCGGCCTGCTGCCCTCGGCCTCCCTGGGCGAGGGGCCGTCGCTCTACGAGCCGGTGCACGGCTCCGCTCCCGACCTGGCCGGCCACGACACCGCCAACCCGGTGGGAGCGATCCTGTCCGCGGCGATGATGCTCGAGCTGTCCTTCGACCGCGCGGAGCTGGCCCGGTCCGTGGAGGCCGCGGTCATGGCCACGCTGCGCGAGGTGCGGACCCCCGATCTCGGCGGCCGCGCCACCACGACGGAGTTCACGGCCGCCGTGCGGCGCAACCTGGACTGGCTGCGCTGGTCGCATCCCTCCCCCGAGGACGAGGCGTCCTACGAGTGGGGCGTGTGATGCGCTCGAAGCAGGTCTGGATGAACGGGCGCCTGGTGCCGACGGAAGAAGCCACGGTGCCGTTCCTCAACACCGGCCTGCACTACGGCCTGGCCGTCTTCGAAGGGATCCGCGCGTACCGCACCGCGCGCGGCCCCGCCGTCTTCCGGCTGCGCGAGCACGTCGGGAGGCTCATGGGCTCGGCGCAGGTCCTCGCGTTGCCGGCCATCCCCTGGTCGGAGGCCGAGATCGTCGAGGCGGTGCGCGAGGTAGTGGCGGCCAACGGGTTCGAGGAGTGCTACGTGCGCCCGCTCATCTACGTCTCGGAGGGCGCGTGGAACCTGGACGTCGGCAACGGGAAGGCGAGCCTCGGCATCGCGGTGTGGGAGTGGGGGCCATATCTGGGGGCGGAGGCGCGGGAGATGGGCGTGCGGGCCAACGTGTCCTCCTTCACCCGCCACCATCCCAACGTGATGATGACCAAGGCCAAGATCTCGGGGAACTACGCGAACAGCGCCCTCGCCAAGACCGAGTCGGTCCGCCTCGGCTTCGACGAGGCCATCATGCTCGACCCGTCCGGCTTCGTGGCCGAGTGCACGGGCGAGAACCTCTTCCTCGTCCGCGACGACGCCCTCGTGACGACGCCCACCGCGACGATCCTGGAGGGCATCACGCGTGACAGCATCATCACGCTCGCCCGCGACCTCGGCCGCGAGGTGCGCGAGGAGCCGGTGAGCCGCGACCAGCTGTACCTGGCCGACGAGGCCTTCGTGTGCGGCACCGCCGCGGAGCTGGTGGCCCTGCGCGAGATCGACGGCCGCAGGATCGGGTCCGGCCGCACGGGACCCATCACGCGCGGCCTGCAGCAGGCGTTCCACGAGGCCGTCCACGGCGAGAACCCCCGCTACGACCGTTGGCTCACCTACGTGCAGGGCCGCTCGAAAGAAAGGGCATTGGCGTAGCGCTACTTCGCGCGCTTCATCTTGACCAGGAGCTCGACGGGCCGGCTGTCAACTAAGTTCTTAGGAGGCGACCGCGAGCCCGCGCAGCCGCTCCGGTCGGTCGGCGGCGCGATCGAGGTGGAGGAGCAGCAGGGCGCCGGGCAAGGCGACGAGCGCCAACAGGGGCCAGAAGGCACGATCGCCGAGCCGGGCGTAGAGCGGCAGGAACAGGATCGGGTTCACCGCCGTGGCCAGGCTCCAGGTGGCCTGGATCAGGCTCAGGTAGCGACCGCGCGACTCGGCCGGCGACCAGTCCGCGATGAAGGCGAGCTTCTGCGGCGTGGAGAGGATCTCCCCCGCCGTCCACAGCACCACCGTGAAGAGGAACCACGCCCAGTGCGGCACGAAGCCGGTGATGCCGTAGCCGAGCCCGACGAGCAGCATGCCCACCGCGGCCACGCGCAGCCTCCGGAAGCGCCGCAGGGCCTCGGTGGCCGGGATCTCGAACAGCACGATCAGCAGGCCGTTGAGACCCACCAGGCCGCCGTAGACCGGTGCCGGATAACCGGCAGTCACGGTGATGGTCAGGGGCAACGCCGTCACGTTGGTGTGGAAGGCGAGGGCGAATGCGAAGGAGACGGCCGCGAGCTGGAGGCAGACGGGGTCGCGCCACGCGCTGGGGCCCGTCTCGGGGTGGGCGGCGGGGCGCGGGGCGGGCCGAGTCTCCGGAACGAAGAAGTAGATGATCAGGCCGTAGAGGATCGTGGTGGCGCCGTCGCCGAGGAACATCACCCGCCAGCTCCAGTCGGCAAGGAGCCCGCCCATCGCCATCCCCACCGCGAAGCCCAGGTTGATCGCCGTGCGCAGGGCCGCGAAGCCGACCGCGCGCTGGGCGGGCGGCAGCAGGTCCCCGATGACGGACGAAGCCGCGGGCCGGTAGAGGTCGGCCACGAAGCCGAAGATCACGAGCAGGGGTATGAACACCCGGATGGACGGCGCGAGGCCCATCAGGCAGGCGAGCCCGCCGCCCCCGAAGAGGCTGGCCATCATGGCCAGACGCCGGCCGAGCCGGTCCGCCACCACCCCGCCGATCAGGACGGAAACCAGCGAGCCCGCGCCGTAGCACGTCAAGAGGAGGCCGACCTCCGAGGGGGAGAGGCGGAACTCCCTCCGGAGGACGATGGCCAGATAGGGCACGATGAAGCCGCCGAGCCGGTTGACGAGCGCCCCCGTGATGAGCAGGCGGACGGCGGGCGGAAGCCGCCGAAGCAGCGTCAGGGGGCTCGCGAGCATCCGCGCACTCTAGAGGAATTCGTGGCACCATGCGAAGGTGGATGCTTTTCGCCGCCGAGCCGCCGGACTGCTCGTCCTGGCCGTCTTCGCGACCGGCGCCTGCTCCAATGCGCTCAACTATGCCGACCCGTCCGGGCCGCGCTACGAGGGCCGCTTCGCCGGGATCGACGCCGATCCCTCCCTCCGCATCGTCACGTTCAACATCAAGTTCTCCCGCGAGATCGACCGCGCGATCGAGCTGTTCCAGAAGAACCACGACCTCCAGAACCCGGACATCATCGCCCTCCAGGAGATGAACAGCGCCGGCGTCGATCGCATCGCCCGCGCCCTCGGCATGAGCTACGTCTATTACCCCGCGGCCTTCCGTCCCCAGGGTTCGGGCGACTTCGGCAACGCCTTGCTCGTCAAGGGAACGATCGAGTCGGACCACAAGGTGATCCTGCCGCATACCAGCCGCCTCCGGCACATGCTGAGGGAGGCGGTGGCCGCCGACGTCGTCGTGGACGGGATACGGCTGCGCGCCTACAGCGTCCACCTCGAGACGCCTTTCCAGATCTCGGCGTCGGACCGCCGCGACCAGGCCCGCACCATCGTGCAGGACGCGGCCCGTTACCCGGGGCCGGTGGTGATCGCCGGCGACTTCAACAACCGTGACATCGTGGGAGACGTCTTCGGCGGCGCCGGGTTCCAGTGGGTGACCCGCGACGCCGGCCACACGATCAGCTTCTTCGCCTGGGACCACGTCTTCGTGCGGGGCCTGGCCCTGAAAGCGCCTCCGCGGAAGGGCATCGTCCTCAACAACAACGGCGCCAGCGACCACCTGCCGGTGTGGGCGGAGCTGCTTCCCCAGGGCGTGGTGGTCCCCGTCGTCACGAACCCCTGACTAGACGCAGCCGATCTGCGTGTTCGCAGGGCTAGCCGCGGCGGCGGGCGGTCGCCGCGCGGAAGCCGAGGATCGTGAGACCCGCGAGAACCAGGAAGACGAACACCGTGGTGCTACCCGTCCACCGCCCCACCTCCGGCGTCAGCGGCAGGTTCACGAGATTGTGCACCACATAGATGCTCGTGATGGCGGCCAGCAGGCCGAATCGCAGAAGCACGACGGTGGGAATCGCGAGCGCGGCGGCGTTGAGGGTCAAGGTGAGGGCGAGAGGCAAGTCCGAGCTCAGCGAGTCCGGAACGCTCGTGATCAGCACAAGCATCACGACCGCCAGCCATTCCGGCATCGCCATCCGCAACAACAGGAGCAGCAGCAATACACCCATGCCGATGGCGGCGGCATTGAGCTGGCCGAGGATCATCTGCGCGGCCACGCACCGGAGCCCGAGGAGCGTGTCGAGCCCGACCCACGACGGCTCCGGGGTCGGCTGGCCGAGCGGAGCCGTGACCCGGTACAACAGAGCGAGGATGACGGCCATCGCTACCCCGGCGGCCACGCCGACGAGAACATCGCCGCCCACCCGGGCGTCCCCTGGGTTTCCCCCCAGCAATCGCGTCCAGGCAATCAGGGTGTGCGGCCAGCGACGGCGCACGTATGGCTCGACGGCGAGATAGAGGATCCAGACCACCAGCGCCAAGACCAGGACGGCCCCCAAGCCGCGGGCGGCAAGGCCGGCTTCGGCGAAGAAGTCCGGCACATGGTCGGCATACAGCACCCATGCGGCGAGTCCGGAGGCCACCGCGTACGCGGCGAGGCGGAATGCGCCCGCCCGGTCTCCCCGGCCCGCCCGGAGGTGCCGGTGGGCGAGGAAGGCGCTCGCGACGAGCACCGACAGGAAGAGAGACCCCCCGAAGACGGCAGAGGCGCGCATCCCCGCGGAAGGCCGAAACGGCTGCATCCGGTCGGGACGCGTCCAGGGGGCCACGATCTGGAACCAGACCGGGCGACCACGATAGGCCGCCGCCTCGAGCCGAATGGGAATGTCCGGCCGATCGGGGTAGGTGCCTTCCCATGCCGCGCGCACGTCGCAATAGAAGGAGGGAGTCCACGCCGGCTCCGCGACCCGGAAGCGCGCGGGATCAAGTCGCGCCTGTGAGAAGAGCAGATTCCAATCCGGCGCCGGCGCCTGTCCCGGCGGGGCCTCCACTTGCGGGGGCACGAAGTAGAAGCTGAGGAGCCGTCCCTGCATGTCGAACCGCGCGCCCGCCATGCCCGATTCCAGGACCGGCGGGTTGGTCGAGTACACGTGGCCCGTTACTTGGCTGGACACGAGCGGGCGCGGACTCTGCCGGTACCAGAACTGCAGCGCGGGCGGCTGTCCGGCCGCCAGCGCATCCCACCGATGCGGCGAGCGGTCGTGCTCGGCCACGTACTGCATGTATTCGGCATCGACCGCGAAGCCCGTCCGGATGTCAGCGGGAGAATCGGCGTAGCCGAGTCTCTGGACGAGGTCGCGGGCCCGGTCCTCGAGGGCGGCCGGGCTCTTCTCGACGGGCACGAGACGGAAGAGCATCATCGGCCGCGACAGCACGGCGAAGAGGGCAATGCCGGCTACGGAGGCCAGAAGGCACACCCAGGCCACCCG
>Ga0070707_100001345_pt1 | contig 24141 bp, 27 predicted proteins | sample KBSK5502metaG_FD_65468 | JGI IMG/M metagenome (GOLD analysis project Ga0070707, IMG submission 65468) | Corn, switchgrass and miscanthus rhizosphere microbial communities from Kellogg Biological Station, Michigan, USA - KBS K5-50-2 metaG | ecosystem: Host-associated > Plants > Roots >...
GATGAATAAATTGGGCGCAATCTTTCTTGTTCCCCGCGATACACAACCCTCGGACTTATAGCGGCTGAAGAGCATTTGGACGAGTTCACGCCATTGAGGATGCGTGTGGGCATCCCTTTCCAGGATGCGAACAGGCTCGGCTTTTTTGGCGACGACCTCGCCAGGCAATTCGCCGGCAAACCTGGCCAGGAGATTCTGCTCATACCTTGCAACAAAGTAATTCACGAGATCATTAATGTTGAAATTCTCGAAGAGCAGGCTCTTGGGCAACCGCCCGAAGTCGGTTTCGAGCCGTTTGATGATCTTCAGCACATAGAACGAATCAATCCCCAGCTCGCCGAATGGAGCAAAGGAGTCGAAGTCCGAGCCCAAAGAGCCGGAAACTTCCGCGATGAGGGATTTGAGATACGACTCGGTTAAGTCTCGCAGCCGTTCCTGATGCATCATTTTTCTTTTTGAATTTGTTGCACCATTCGCGTCAGCACATTTCCGGGACCGATTTCGCTGAATTGCGTGACGCCCTGGGCGATGAGGAAATCTATGCTCTGAACCCACTGCACTGAATGCGTGATTTGATCCACCAGCAGCGACTTGACCGACTCCGACGCGTTGCCTGCCGGATAAGGCCGCGCGGTCGCGTTGGCAACGACGGGCGTTTTGGGCGCAGCAAAAGACGGCGGCGCCAGAAAATCAGCGAACGCTCTCGCGGCATCTGCCATGTATCGTGAATGAAAAGCGGCGCTGACCTGGAGAGGCATGAACATTTGCGCCCCTGCCTTTTCGAAGAGTGGACCGGCGCGTCTGATCTGCTCGACTGGACCCGATACTACGGTTTGCGAAGGCGTATTGAAGTTGGCGACATCGAGACTGGCAAGGCCGCTTTCTTTGATCACTTTCGCGATCGTGCTCGCGCTCAGACCAATCACCGCGCCCATGCCGCCATTCTTTGCACGCGACATCAGTTCGCCGCGCTTTTTGACAAGCCGCAGCCCCGTCAAAAGATCGAACACGCCGGCTGCGAGCAACGCGTTGTACTCGCCCAGACTGTGCCCTGCCAGGTAGGCAGGATGGGCGCCCTCGCTGACAGCTTTGTAGTAATGGAGCGCATTGACGACGTAGAGGCCGGGCTGCGTGAATTGAGTTTCTTTCAAGCGATTCTCAGGGTCCTCCAAACACAGTTTGCGCATGGAATAGCCGAGAATCGCGTCTACGTCCTTCTCGATCGCGGCATATTCGGGCACTTCATCGAACAAGCCTTGCCCCATGCCGCGCCTCTGTGAACCCTGACCAGGAAAGACAAAAGCGATCATCTGATTCTCCTTTTATTAGCGTCGGGCCCACCGTCCAGTTCAGTGAGGTACACCGCTTCGCGGCCTCCTCACAGCTGGCCGGTACCCCCACGCGGGGAGTCTGAATTTATCTCTTTAGGAAAGTCGTAGAAATTCGGGATCAAATAGCTGTTCGCTCACCATTGGAACGGCTTGCCGAACAACCACGGTCGGACATTGAGCACCAGCTCGCTCGGCGCAGAGGGCCACCAGATATTCCGGCGCCGGCCGGAACTGCCAGAACTGCCAGCGCGAAGGATCGTCGCCCAACTCAGGATCAATCGCGATCTCGACTGTATGATCATCGGGGTAATGAAAGCTGAACTTGTCGAGGGGGAAAGACAAACCCATGCCACGCGCCTTGATGTAGGCTTCCTTGAACGTCCAGTACTCGAAGAATCGATACTGCTGTTGATGCCGCGGCGTGGCTGCCAATGCCGCAACTTCCTGTGGCGCGAAATACCGGTCTGCAACGTCGATCGATACCTCACGCGCGCGCACATTCTCGACATCCACTCCCAGCGCGCGTTGCCGGGTCACCCCCAACACGATCAAGCTGTGCGTGTGCGAAATATTGAACGACATACATGCGTCCCTTGCTTGCGCATTGATGACGTCGGGCCGCCCATGGGCATTTGTAGAAAAGATCCAGTCCTTAGGATGAATGGGTACGTACCGCGACAATACGGTCCGCACCAATGCCCGCGTAACCAGATAACGGCGCCTATCCCTCGCGAAATAGAACCGCGGTTCCTGCTCCTTCTCTGCAGTACTGAGCAGTTCGCGATATCCGGACAGCAGGTGCTCCTCGCTTATTTCATCGTAAAAAGCGAGCCATACATGAATCTCGGCAGGCGTGAGCGGAATGATCGCGTTAACACTCATGGATGCAAATCAAGCGCTTCGACGTGATCCTCGTTTCGCTCGGATAGCCGAAAGCATTGTTGATGTACGAGACGCCGTCGATCTGCACCTGCCGGTTCACATGGCTGTGTCCGTAGATGTGAATGGTTGCGTTGAGCTTTCTCAGCTGCCCATCCAATTGCGCGGAGCCCAGAATTGGATACAGAAGCCTGCGTGTGGACGGAATGAACCCCGGCATCAAATCGATGCGCGGTAAAAAGTGCGAGTAGGTGATGACTTTCTCTCCCGGCACGCTGACTTGTTTGTCATTGAACGCCGCAAAGTACGCGGCGATGTCTTTTTCGGTGAATCCGCCCGGCCAACGGCAGGCGTGATAATCCATCCATATCGACCTCAGCTCTTCGCTCGGGTCGCCGAAAGAGTAGTCGTACCATGTCAACAGCGGAATGATGGACACGCCCCCTTCGCGAAATGCCTGCATGGACGCACCGCTCGATTCGACCACCGCGCAGACGTCGTCGAATTTCTGCAATGAATTCTTCTCGTGGTCTTCCCGGATCACCCACAACTCGTGGTTTCCCGGCACGAATAACACTTTTTTGAAGCGCGTCGCGAGCGTGCTGAGGCACCACTCGAGCAGTCGCTGTGCGTCGGTCACGTCACCAGCGAGAATGAGCACATCGTCCTGATAGTCAGCGAGCGATAGATTTGCAATCCACCGGGCGTTCTCGTCGTAGTCGACATGGATGTCCGAGAGGGCGAATACACGCATTAGTGTTTGATCGATGCCACGGCCGCGAGATTCCTCTGATCGACGCCAAAGGGCGTCAGAATCGAGTGTACAACCGACCTGGTTGCCGCGGGCAGGCCGTACTTCAAGAATGTAGCCAAAGTACCGGCCGGACCAACATCGATGTATCGACGAGCACCTTGTTGCTCCAATCGGGTTGTGGTTTCGCGGAACCGAATCGGGTGACGCACAACATTCCAGAAATAATCGTCGGACACGTTGGACAGAATTGCCATCTGATCGCAACATACCAGCGGCAATCGCCCTTGCTTCCGGCGGATCGAACACATGAATGACTCGAACGGGACTTTTGCTTTGTCGATCCACCGCGAATGGAAGGGAAGAGAAACAGGCAGCCGCTGATAGCCTACATTGTGCTTCGTCAAGACAGCCTCGATTTCCGCGAGTTCCGGCCGTCTGGCAGTTACCACGAAATGAGAAGAAAAGTTGACCGCCGCCAATTCGCTGCGACCGCTACTGAAATCCTCTGCAAACAGCTCCGGATCTGCCAGCACAGCGATCATGCCTCCAGGCTCGCTCCATTCCTCCAGCGCCATCGCCTGCCGGATCACGGCAGCCAATGCATCTTCGACATCGATGAAACCTGCAATCGCCGCCGCAGCAAACGACCCCAGGCTGGCACCAAGGACCATGTCGGGCCATACGCCCGCCTGCATCAACGATTGCGCCAGCGAGTATTCGACCATGAATATCGCGGGATGTGTCAACAGGGTTTGGTCGAACAGATCTCCCTTGCCGTGCGCATCAGAATAGAGAGTCTCGATCACCGACGCGCCTGACGACCGCCGCACAATCTCGTCGAGCCGGACCATCCAGCAGTGGAAGGTGTCGTTGTTTTCGTACAAGGCTCTTCCCATGTGGAAGTACTGCGACCCCTGGCCCGAGAACATGAATACGGTCTCAGACACTGGCATCCCTAGTCTGCTGCAGCCGCGAAGCGCAGGCGCTGATCTTCGATCCAGTCAACCTGCGCGGAGTTGCATTCCCGGCGGATCAATACATGGCAGGTACCGAATTCCGTCGTTAATAGAGGAGCTTCAGCCGCAAAACCAAGACGCCGGGTCAACTTGGAAGAGTGCGCGTGCGCGGCGGGGTAGAGGAGCCAGCCGAAGGCAAATCCGTTTGGACGAATGACTGTACTTTGCGCAGTCTCAATGAGCATCTCGAAAATGCCGCGTTTGCGATAGGGCTTGAGTATCGCAAGCTGGGCATAACGGGCGACACGATCACTTTCCGCGAAGTTCAGGCGGTAGCGTTGATGTACTTGTCGATCCGCGGTCGTGTCGACAACACTTAGCGTTCCTATCGCGTCGTACTTGTCTCGTGCCAGAAAATGCCAAACTTTCGTCTCGACCGGTCCGGGCAGAGGTCTAAACGAGAATCCGGACTCAATGGTGAAGACCTGGGTTCGAATTGCCGACATCTCCACCCACTGCTGATCGGTGGTAACTGCTTCGACTCGGGCGTTAATTGATGGCTGCGCCCTATCGGGCTTGCATTCGCTCCGCTCATGGGAAATCTCCCTGCGCTTCGCTATCAGCCTCAACAGGTGATCCACCGTCTCCCCCACCGTATTCAGCCGCTCTCCCACCCCGTGGGGGATGTCCACTTTGAATGCGTTCTCGACGGCCAATGACATCCCGAGGCGGTCGAGTGAGTCGGCTCCCAACTGGGTCCAGTTGGATTCCTCAGTGATCTCTTCCTGCCGGACTCCCAGTTGTTGGCCGATGATGTGCTTCAAGCGCGTCAGAAGTTCCTGTCTCGCGTCCATTTCTCCTCCCAGGGAAATACACCGTGTTCGATGTAACGTCGGATCGCCTGCAGATTGGCAGTGTCGGAAAAGAGTTCGCGATTGGCGGCAACTGCCGGTGATTTCAGATTCTGCAATGGCACGCCGATGTGGCTCACGTAGGCCTTGTAGCGCCGAACCGCGAACTTCGACAATCGCCGCAGCCGTTGCAGATGACGGCGCAACAAAGCCTCGCTCACGGGTTCGCATGCATCCACCAATCCTATTTCGCAGGCCTGCTTCGCCGATATGGGCTGGGTCATCAGCGTGAGGTAATGTGCCTTCTGAAACCCGACGCGGCGTATCAGAAACGGCAGCACACAGGCGGGGTACAGTCCAAACAGCAACTCGGATAAACTGAACTGTGCGGTTTCATCGGCGAGAACGATATCGCTCGCTGCAACAAACCCGACGCCTCCGGCATTCGCCTTGCCGCGCACGTGCGAGATCGTTACGTACGGGCCCGTCGCCAGCCGCAGCCACAAGTCGTACAGCGGTTCGGGACCGTCGTCCGGCTCAGCGGCTTTGCTCGCTGTGCCGGCGATCGCGTTGAAATCGACGCCAAAGCAAAACACTTCCGGTGAACCGCTCAACACAACGACGGTCGCGGATTCTTCGCACGCCGACAAGACGTCATTACACTCCGCGACAAGCCGGCCGCAGATCGTGTTCTTGGCCTCGGGACGGTCGATCTGCAAAAAACAAATCGATTCCTGAAACTGAACTTTGATTGTCTCGTAACTCATGCCGCTACGCGCTGCCAGCACAACGCTGTATTGATTCCGCCGAAGCCCATGCTCAAGGTCAAAGCATTCTCGATCGGATGATCGATCGGCCTTTCATTCACCCAGTTGAGCGTGAGGTCGATGGGATTTTCCAGATTGCGGGTCGGATGCAATCGGCGGGCCTGCATCTGCAGTAAGGTTGCAATCACTTCCACAGTACCGGCCGAGCTGAGGCCATGACCGATCAGAGATTTGGTTGCATTCACATAAGCGTCGGACAATCCGCACGCATGCAGTGCCTTCAACTCCGTCTCGTCGCCTGTGATCGAACCGGTACCGTGCGGATTGACGTAGTCGATCTGCGACGGCGTCCACGCGGACGCATCCATCGCGTTCTGAATCGCCTGCATTTCTCCGTCCAGAGAAGGATCCGGATTGCGATTGCCGTCCATCGTGATACCCCATCCGCGCAAGGCAGCATAAGGTTCCGGACCTCGACGCTGACTCGATTCCGAAGACTCGATGACCACTGCGCCCGAGGACTCGCCGAATATGAATCCATCGCGATCGCGGTCGAAGGGACGGCACGCCAGGGCGGGCTCGTTCTCATAGCGATCCGATCCCATTGCACCCAGTGCGCGCAGGCCTCGGCACTCCCAGTGCGACAAATCCATCAACGCGCCCAACGCAATGCACACATCGACTTGATTGGTGAGTACTGCCTGCGCCGCCTGAACGATTGCCAATTGACCGCTCGCTGACGCGCCGCCCACGGTGTAGGCCAGTCCTCGAATCCCGAACTGCGCTGTGCAGAAGCCGCACAGGTCCGAATCCATAAACGATAACCCGTAGGTCGGCCGCAGATAAACCGACCGGTCGCGATAGGTTTCGTGAATCTGCGCCAGCTCGCGCTGTTGTACGTTCGAACCGCCGACGATCAGGCCGATACGATGTGGATCGACCTCCGACAACCGCGCCTCGGTCCACGCTTCCTGCAGTACGGCCAGGGCAGCCTGTCCGGACAGCGAGGCCGCACGCAACGTCTGCCTGGCGATACCTGGAGAAACCACGATGTCCTTAATCTCCGCACCGACATATGCGGACTCCCGCTGCCGGCCCGGGCGCTGCATCACGCCGAAAGAGGTCTGACCATCGAGTAACGCGGTGGCGAACGCGGTCTTGCCTTGCCCGATGGCCGAGATGACGCCCATTCCGGTCACGACTGGATCAAGCTGCATCAAATTTCTCCAGGAATAAATCAGCCAGCTCACCGATGTTCCTGGGCCCGAACAGCTCGACACGCGGAACCGATAAGCCAAGGGACTCCTGCACGAGCATCGCAATTTCGGCGCGGTCTACTGAATTGGCGCCCAGATCGGCCAAACGGTCGGCCGCGACGAACTCATGCTCATCGAGGCCGGGCAATATTTCTCGGGTATGATGCGCGATGAGATCGAGCAGGTCCGCCCTGGTCATACCACACTCGCGACTTCGACTGCCCGTACGCGCCGATCATCCATGATCTTTCCGTCGAACAACGAGACCTGTCGATGGGCGTGGTCAGCCCAGCGCGGGTCGTGAGTGACCATTACGATAGTGCTTCCTTGCTCGTGCAGCCTAGCCAACAGATCCATGATGAGCTGTGCATTCCTGGAATCCAGATTACCTGTCGGCTCGTCTGCGAGCAGAACGTTAGGTTTCCCGACGAGAGCACGAGCGATCGCGACACGTTGCTGTTGACCACCGGACAGCTGTGCAGGAAAGTGATCCCGGCGGTCGGTCATATTCACTTGTTCGAGCGCCGCGACGACCAACTCGCGGCGTAGTTTCCGCGTGAGGTCGTCGCGATAAGTTAATGACAGCTCGACGTTCTCGAATGCGGTCATATCGGGGATCAGGTTGAATGCCTGAAATATGAAACCGATCTCGCGATTGCGTACGCGGGCCTGCTCTGCCGGGTGCAAACCCGTTACGTCTCCACCCTTGAGAAAGTATTTTCCTTCGGTGGCGGAGTGCAACAGTCCCATCACCGACAACAGCGTGGATTTTCCACACCCCGAGGGGCCGCTGATGGAAACGTATTCACCCTGGTTCATAGTAAGGTGTATGTCATCCAGGGCCGTGGTTTGCATTTCGTTAGTGTAGAAAACTTTCTTGATGCCTTGTAGATCGATAAGGTGCTGTGTGGTCATTGTTAAGCTCCGAAAAAAATGGTTTGGAAAAGGTGGTTACTCGTAACGCAACGCATCGCCCGGCTCTAGAGCCACAGCGCGGCGGGTGGGTAAATACGAAGCGCTAAGAATCACGACTGTCATGAGAAGAACAACGCCTCCCGTAACCAGAATCGCGCGTGCGAGGATATTGGGAATCGCTGCACTGAGGAGAGGCAGCATGCCGATCCCCAGGCCCACTCCAACAATAGCGACGCTCAGGTACAGCGCTCCCTGGCGCACGAACATCGAAGTCGCCCGCCACGCCGTAGCTCCCAGCGCACGGCGCAGGCCGACTTCCTGGGTGCGTAATACGACCGAGCGGCTGATGAGTCCAAACAAGCCGGATGCCGCCAGCAATGCCGTGATGAGCCCGATAACGATGGTAAGCTGTTTCAAACTTGTAAATCTCACGTTAATCGCCGCCAGGTAGTCATCGAGCGTTTGCAAGTTGTGCAATGGCAAATCGCGATCGACCGCAAAAGCCGCAGCTCGTATCGTGGCTCGACTATCCGTAGTGATGTTCGGCAATTTGACCAACAGTTGAAAGTCGGATGGCACTGCCTGGCGCAAGGGCCGGTAAATAACGCCGATGTCGGGGCGATACGCTTCGCGTGCCACCGCAGACATGACACCCACGATGGTGAGCCAGGGACCATTCTCCGAAGGGTTCAGTTGCAGGCGCTTGCCGATAACATTCTGGTTAGGCCAAAAGCGCGCGGCCATTTTCTCGTCGATGATAGCGACGTTGAGTGAAGAGCTGTTATCGGTGCTGTCAAACAAGCGGCCCGAGCGCAGGCTCAGCCCCAGCAGCTTGAAATAGTTGTCGGACACGACAGTGAGCGGCAACATCAACGTACCCTGGTTCTCTGTGCCCTGCTGTGTTTCTATCGAAGCGGCGACAGTGGGCGGCATGGTCGGTACGGCTGTGGCGAAGCCCACTTCGGCTCCCGGTATCCTGCTCTCGATTGCCGCCGTCAAGTTTTCCCAATAATGCAGGCGCTCGGCCGGTTCCGAGAAGTGCGCACCGACGCGGATGCCTTTCTCGCCATACTCGAAAAAGGTGGGAGACGCCGACATCATGATCTGCGCACTGTTCAGGCCGGTAGGTTTGGCCGCCTCTTTGTTAACCGACACGACCACATTTCCGCAGATCACGAGCACGAGCGAGGAAATCGCCACCTGCAACCCGACGAGCAGACCTACGCTCCTGTTGCTGCTACGAACAGACGGCCCTTTGCCGCTGCCCGCCAGCACCACAGCCGCATCTTGTTTGGCGATACGCCATGCCGGAATGAGCGTACTGAGCAACCAGATTGAGGTGGCGGCAATTACGGCAGTCACCAGGTCGACGGGCCGCAAAACCAGCATGTTGGGCAGGCGCCCGGCTGCCAGTGTTTGCGCAAACAAATTGCCGACACCTTGAGCCCAGCGGACCCCCAGGACTGCGAATCCGTATCCGAACACGAGGCCCACGAGTACGACGAGGACAGTCTCCATCAGGCATTGCCGCAGCAGGCGCAAGCGCGAGGCGCCGAGGGCAACACGTAAAGCCAGCTCGCGGCTCCGCTCCAGCAAGTGTGCAAGAAACACCATACTGATGTTCACGCAGCCCAGCAGCAACACCGCCGCGGCCATGGCAGCGACCATCGCCACAATCGCCACTTGTGGATGGGTGAACATCCGCAACGCAGGAATCAATGTCACATGTCGCGCGGAGTTGAACAGGGCCGGATACTCGCTATTGACGCCATCAATAGCGCTTTTCATCTCGTTCTCAATAGTATTGAGGTTCTGATTCTTGACCACGATGAGCGGAGCCACCGTCATCGTCGAGTCGCGCGGACGCGCTAAATTTGGTATTTGCAGCGGCAGCCAAACCTCAAAATCCTGAAACATATAAAAGTCTTTCGGCATCACACCGACGATTTGCACGAGTGCGGAGTCGATTCGCGTCGTCTTGCCGATGATAGCCGGATCGGCAGCAAAGTAGTTTTGCCAGGTATCGAAACTGAGAATAGCCACGGTAGGGGCCCCGGCCTGACCATCCATGTCTTCAAACATGCGGCCCATAAGGGGAGGCACCTGAGTAGCCGCGAGCAAGCGACGGCTGATTACTGCGGCGCGCAAGGTCCTGCTCGTCTGGCCTTCACTGAGAATGACGGCCCGATTCGCGAAGGCGCCCAGATAGTCGGCCGAGCGATTGTGCTTCAGCAGCTCCTGATAGGTATACGCATCTACCAGAGGCCTCGCTCTTGCCCCGGCGGTGTCGGCGATTTGCACGCTGTACCAACGCTCAGAATCGGGGAATCCGAGGGGTTTTAACGACTGACTCCAGGCAAGCGAGTACGAGAAAACTGCAAGACCCACGCTGAGCGCAACGACGCTTGCACACATCAGCGAATAGCCCCACGATTTACTCAACAGGCGCCACGCGTACTTCAAATCGAACACGAGATTCATAAATAACCACCTAGTGAGGGAAGTTTGTTGATAGATGCACTGAACCAGTAACGCTAGCTTAGCTAGTTCAGCAAGATGCGCTCTTGATCCTGAAACTCGCCAATTTCCGAGGTGATGATGCGATCGCCCGCTTTTAAACCTTGCAACACCTGCAAATAATTGAGCGATAGCTTGCCGGCTTTGATGGCGACCCTCGTCGCATAGCGACCCTCTGGATCGAGTTTGTAGACGGTAATCGTCGCATCGTTCTTGACGTAAGAGGGTTTACCCACGTACAGGGTGTTCGGCAGTTGGTTGATATAGATAATGCCTTCCACCTGCAGCTGCGGACGGGCTCCTGCCGGCAGCGCGCCCCGAAGGTCCACGTCCACTACAACAGATCCGTCCGTAACGCCGGGGTCAATGCGAGCGACGATCCCGTTCACGAACCCGTTGCGCGTATCGATGATTACGTTTTCTCCGGCCTGTACCTGAGTGGCTTCGCGAGCAGCGACCTTGAGCTCTGCGTAGAGTTGATTCAACTGCGCGATGCGGCCGATTGGGCTACCCGGTTGCAGTTGTTGACCGACTTCGACATTAATCGCCTGCACAATGCCGCTGATACCCGCAACGACCTTTAAGTTAGCAACCTGCGTCCTGGCGCGATCCAACGCTCGCGCAAGTTGGGTAACACGGGACTTCTTGACAGCCAGTTGAGCTTGAATGTTGTCGCGAACCTTTTCCAGGCGACTCCCTTCAAGGGCGTAGGTCTTCTTCAGTTGTGTCACATCGAATCGAGAACGCTTTAATTCGATTTCCGAAACAAGCTGGTCATGGGCCAAAATCTCGTTCGCTTCGGCGTTCAGTTGCGCTTTTTCCAGGTTGAGTTGCGCCTGAGTGAGCACCACTTCCTGGTTCAACATGTTGTTCTGCAACTCGGCCTCGGAGGATTGCACTTCCGCCACGGCGCCTTCCCAGGCCGATTGAGCTTCTTCCGCGCTGGCGATGAGATCCGGATTGGCGAGTTCCACCAATACTTGTCCCACCTGCACGACCGCACCCGGCTTGATATCCGCCTTCGCGACCCGGCCGGAAACTTGCGCGGCGAGTTGTTCTATCTGTTTGGACAGGAGTTGACCGTTGGCGGCGACCTTAATTTCCATCGTGCCCTGCTGAACGGTTTCGATACTCAGTCTCTCCCGATCGACTCGATGACTGGTGAAGTCGATGTTGCCAAGCGTCACGGCGCCGCTGATGAGTGCCGCCACAACAGCCACGATCACGGCTGCACGTTTGATCTGGGACGCCTTGGATTTTGCTATCGGACGATCCATCAGGATTAGTCAGTCAATCAGGCTGTCTTCGAGCGCGTTGATCCGCCGCATGATTTCATGCTTCTGACGCTCTGCGTGGTCGAGGCGCGCGAGCACGTCGACGAGAGCTCTGGCGGCACTCTCGCTTACTCCGGCTGTTTGCAACTCTGCACGAGCAGCTTCGGCAACTCGACAGGCGGCGAACCAGCTACGCTCCAGAGCGTCCATTTCGGAGTCTATTCCCTTATCCATTTCGTTGATGTCCACCGGGTGCTCCTCTCGAAGTCAAGAGCGGGCGGGCTGCCGCCATTGGCCAGCCCGGACTGCGTTACCGGAATGAGCGCCCAAATCTGAACGGTCGGCCTGGTGCGACCATTTCCAACAAACTTTCTTCTTCTGGCGTCAGCTCATCGTTAAGCAAGTGTTTCAGCGCTTCGAACGCGAGAGAGCAGTGATTGCAAGAAGCTAAATGGCACTTGCAAGATTCAAGCGCCCGCTGCTCCAACGTACCGTCCAAGTATGAAGTCAGGTGTTCGTATGTCAGACATTCGAACTTCTCATACCCGCTGTCAGTTTGCACGAACCCGCCATTGGGAACGGAAGACGTAAAAAGTCTTTCCCACCGCCCAGACGCTCACCAAAAAAATTCCGTTGAAATCTCGGGCGTGACTGCGGAAAATCTCAATCGCCATCCGTCATTGATGGCTGCGCCCTATCTTGAGGCTGCGCGCTATCGCGCTTGCGCTTCGCGTCGGGCTTGCATTCGCTCCGCTCACGATATGAAAGCCGCCGTTCACGCCCAATACGGGTCCCCGGACGTTGTCCAAATCAAGGACGTTGAAAAGTCGGCCCCCGCGAACAATGAAGTTTCGATAAAAGTTCGCGCCGCGTCCGTCAATCCAGTCGACTGGCATTACCTGAGAGGAACGCCATACATGGTTCGCATCATGTCCGGGCTGCGCAAACCAAAGATCACGCGACTGGGCATTGATGTGGCCGGGGCGGTTGAAGCGGTCGGCAGAAAAGTAACACGTTTCAAACCAGGCGATGAGGTGTTCGGCACGTGCCGCGGGGCCTTTGCCGAGTATGCGTGTACTCAGGAATCAGCATTGGGGATGAAGCCGAATAATCTGACGTTTGAGCAGGCGGCTTGTGCACCGGTGGCGGCCTTCACTGCACTACAGGGTCTTCGCGGCAAGGGACGCATTCAACCGGGGCAAAAGGTCCTGATTAACGCCGCGGCGGGAGATGTCGGTACGTTTGCCGTGCAGATCGCGAAGGCGTTCGGCGCAGATGTAACCGGCGTATGCAGTACGAGAAATGTGGATATGGTCCGATCCATCGGCGCAGATCAGGTTATTGACTACACTCGAGAAGATTTCACCAGGAGCGGCGGGCAACATTACGACATCATTTTCGACGGCTTTGTAAATCACTCGTTGTCAGCGTGCAAGCGTATCTTAAAACCCAAAGGGATATACATTATCGTCGGAGGACCGAGCGATCCGAGCGATCCGTGGATGTTTCGGGTTATGGCTGTGCCGATCAAAGGTTTTGTCTTGTCACGATTCGCGAGCCAGAAGTTCGTCACGTTCATTGCGAGATCGATCAAAGAGGACCTGGCCCTTATGCGGGAGCTGCTCGAGACGGGAAAGGTGACGCCCGTCATCGACAGGCGGTATGGATTGAGCGAAGTCCCCGAGGCTCTCCGGTATCTGGAAGAAGGACACGCCCGAGGAAAAGTAGTAATAACTCTGGATTGAGGGCAAACCTACGGCCGCTCTTTTCGACTGAGGCGGTTCCTCAGGCGGCCCAGAACTTTTTCCAGACCGGAAAGAGTGAGATTGAAACCATGCATAGATACAATCTCTCGCGCTGTCAGACCTTCAACAAAGTGCAATCTGAAAATCAGCAAATCACGGTCCGGGTTCTTACTTTGCTCATTCTCTTTCAAGGCTTTTTCGACATCGATCAAATCCAGCAGTGCTGTAATCCCAGAGTCCGAACTGTCGTGGGAAGAATCGAATTCATGAAGGTCGTCAAGGGATACGAGTTGAGCACGTCTCCGAATCGCTCTCCGCGACCTCTGATGATCGGCAACAGTCGAAATGGCAATGCTCGCGAGAAAAGCGTTGAATGAAATCTCGGTCGAACCTCGGAACGACCCCACGACGCGGCCGTCGTTCTGAATAAGTTTTGTGAAAACATCCTGAACCCAGTCCTCCGCATGGCGCAAAAACCCCTCTGAACTTCCACCCGCCATCCAAAAAGCACGCCACAGATAAGTAAGAATCTTGCGCCTGTAACGCACATAGAATTCATTCCAAACCGCAGCGTTATCCAGATTTCTCGCACACTCCGCAAGAAGGTCGCAGGCAGTCAGATTGGATTGCGTGGCAGTGTCCGATGAATGTTCCATTTTCCCAGTCTTCCGTTCATTAAAGTGACCGGGATGGATCCATAAAAGTATGCAGTGTTGAAATTTTTTTAGTGAACCAAACGCGTGTTCGACAGTGAATATTGCGAGGCGTTGCAGCTACTGACCGGCGACACCGTCTCAGCGTCGACCTCGACGGCGACCGATCTTCCCAGGAGCCCAATACTGACCAGGAGACGCATCCCGCGGCGAACGGACACCAGGATCCCGCGGACTCCACACAGTGCTCCGCGATTAACGATCACAGCCTGTCCGACCTGAAGAAACTTCCAGGGCTCGCTGTGTAAACCTGAATCCACAACGCGCCGAATCGCGTCAATCTCAACGTCGGGGATACTGATGGGCGCGTTGCCGGCTCCCACAAGTCGAATGACAGCCGGCGTTGCAACGATCCGGTGACGCGGAACCCGGATATATCGACAGAAAACATATCCGGGAAATAGCGGCCGCTGAATGCTGTCTATCTGATTGCCGCGAAATCTGCGCTCTTTGTACGAAGGAAGAAACTGTTCATATCCTCTCTGCTGAAGACCTTCACTTACGGTCTGCTCACAACCGCAGCGGACCTGGACGGCAATCCACTCCCCATCTTGCAGATCGTGTGTTTCCATGCGAAGGAAGACGGGAAAATTGGGAACCACCGCCCTCTCGCATACAGATTGTTGTCCGTAATTGTTCCGGTGCCCCCTCACAAAGGGAGAGAAGACCGACCTGAAAAGTTCTGGCAGGCTTTTCGTTGGCCGCCGTTTTGCAATCGTTCAGCGCGGAGGCGAAACATGCAAAGAACAAAAGCTATTTTGCTGACTGGGCTCTTGCTTCTCACCGTCAGTGTCGCATTTGGCCAAAAGGTAAGGACTGACTACGATCACACTGCCAACTTCACCAAGTACAAGACCTACTCCTGGCTCAAGCAGCCTGATACTCCAAAAGATCCGCTGATGAAGCAACGCATCATCGATGCCGTCAACATGCAACTTATGGCGAAAGGCCTGAAGCTTGTGGACAGTAACGGCGATCTTGCTCTCGCAGTCCATGTGGCGACTGAGGAAAAACAGACTTTGAATACCTTTTATGATGGGATGGGCCCCTGGAGTTGGGGGATGGGCGGCGTCGAAAGGACAACAATTGATACCTATACCGAGGGCACGATCGTTGCGGACCTCTTCGATGCTCAGACAAGGAAAGTCGTCTGGCGAGCCGTGGCCACAAAAGAAGTGTCCGACAAGCCTGAGAAAGTTTCCGAGCAAGTAGAAAAAGCGATCGACAAGATGTTCAAGAAGTTCCCGCCTAACGCAGTGTAAGTCCGAACGTGCATCTCAAATCTGGGACGAGTCCGGTCAAATAAGGCCGGACATTTCCGCTCTCGGATCTGAGATGTATCGGATTCGTCCTATGGTCGATAAGCGTCGCGTAACTACCACAGCATGGGAAGCAAGTGCCACGACGCAATCCACGGCTCTCCGCAGAAAAGACCCACTCGTTCGGTACATCTACGGGGACCTTCAGTACGAGAAACGAGGCAATCTCCTTAAATATACCGGTAACGGCGAATTGCAGCGGGCGGGCAGATGCGTTGCAGACGACTACACATGCAACGAATCATGACTGTCTTTTTGGTTTTCTGCCTGACGTCACTCGCATCATTCGGTCAAGGGGCGCAGTCCGGACAAACTCCGCCTGCGGAGAATACCGACACTTCCGCCCCGGCCTCTGAATCGGATCCGTCAGGTAATCCACCGGCGAATGCCGGCGACCCAAATACAGCGAGCACGCCAGATCCGGCGAGCACGCCAAATCCGGCTGCCTCGACTGCCGGTTACGTGTTCCCGTCCAACCGGCAAATCGTTCGATTCGGATATCGCGGCGTTGCCGGCATCCGCGCACTCGCCGGCAGCGCATTTACCGCGAGTTGGAACACCTGGGTGGACACTACGCCGCGGGAGTGGCACAGGGACGCGTCGGGCTGGGGCAAACGTTTTGGCACGTCCATCCTGGATCACGGCATCAACCAGAGTGCGCTCGTGGCGCTGTCCATAGCTTTGCACGAAGACCCGATATATTACCGCTGCTCTTGCACGGGATTCTGGCCGCGCACCAGCCATGCGCTCCGGATGACGTATCGGACGCGCAACCGTCAGGGCGATTACCGATTTTCTTTCGTGCGTGTGGGCACTCCTTTTCTGGGTCCCATCATCACAAGAAACACCATCTACCCGGACCGATTCAACACCGGGGACGGCGTCCAGAGCGGCGCTCTCTACATTGCTGGTACCGCAGCGTGGAATCTTGTGCGTGAATTCCTCGTGAAGCGTCCGAAGTGAAAAATGCTTGGCCGCACGATCCTTCGTTTTCTGGTGGGTGCTGCAACGATATTAGCAGTCGTTGGAGATACATCCGGCCACGAGCATAAGAAACCGGTAATACCTCACGACGGCGACAATATCTTATGGACGGACCCGGGTGATTCGTCATTGCTCGATTTTGAGTTTGGCGCCGGCGGCAGCGCGCGCCGGCCACAACCTCCATACCGTTTTGTCAGTGAGGACGAGTCTGGCACCAGCCCGAAAATCAATGTAAAAGATGACCAGGGCGTGTCCTGGAATATCAAATTCGGCGAGGAAGCGAACCCAAGCACATTCTGCACACGTCTGGTTTGGGCTTGCGGCTATTTCGTTCCGACCGAATATTTCGTCGAACGCGGACGCATTGAAGGCACGCACGGATTAATCCGCGCCAAAGATTATGTTTCGCAGGACGGCGCGTTCGTGAATGGCCGCTTTCAACTGCGAAGCGATTCACCAAAGTATCTCCCGGACCAGGGCTGGACATGGCTCGATAACCCTTTTGTGGGCACACACGAACTGCAGGGACTGAAGATTCTGATGTTGCTCGTTTCCGACTGGGACACCAAAGATGCCCGCGACTTCGTCACTGTTCCGCACAAAGGTTTGCAAATGGATTCGAATCTGGTCATCTTTGCGGACGACACCACGGGAGAGCGGCGTTACCTCTACTCAAACGACGACTGGGGAGCCTCGATGGGCAGGTGGGGCAATGTCTTTGCGAGGAGCAAATGGGATTGCCTGGGATTCGCTGAACAAACCCGGCACTTCGCCGAGCTGCTTGACGATGGCACGATCGAATGGAGCTTTCACGGCAAACATTCAAAGGACATTACAACAAACATCGGAATTTCCGACGTTCAGTGGCTCCTACACTATCTTGGCAGGATTACAGATGAGCAGATCCGCCGCGGTCTTGTAGCAAGCGGCGCCACGTCGCCCCAGACGGAATGCTACACCCGAGCCCTGCGACAGCGAATCCAGCAGTTAGAACACATCGCGGCAAAAGGTCGAGAGGGCGGCTGAGTCAAAACGCAATGCGGTTCACTTAAGGACGCTGATGACATGGAGCACGAAGACACAAAGGCACGAAGGCACAAAGAAAGGCCGCAATCAAAAATGGCTTTTGAAGCGGCCTTTCTTTGTGCCTTCGTGCCTTTGTGTCTTCGTGTCCAACGAGAAGGTTAAGTGAACAGTATTGGGATTAAACGGATTCAGAACAGGGAATCCGTTTAATCCGCGCTATCCTCTGCTTTCAGAATTGCAACCGCAACGCGCCCTGAATGACGCGGGGACCGCCGCCAACAACTCCGGCCGTTGTGCCGACCGCAGTAGCAATCGCGCTCCCAACAGTGGCGGTGATCCTGCCAAAATTTGCATTGCTCTGATTGTTCTGAGGATTAGCGAAATTCGTGTGGTTGAACAGATTGAAGAACTCCGTGCGGAACTGCAAACCGACTCGTTCGCCGAACTTGAAGGTTTTGCCGGCAGCAAAGTTGTAATTCTGCAGACCTGGGCCGTAATACTGGTTGCGGCCGGAAGTTCCGACGCGTCCAGTTGGCGGGGTTTTGGAGAAGTACGTTGTATCGAAAGCCGCATCAACGTTCCGATTATCCTGGTGAACTCGGCCGGTCCCTACAACATCAGGCCTGTCGTTGAACTGGTTGAAGCCGCTGAAATCCAGTGAATTGTTGAATACGGTGAACGGAGAGCCGGTTTGCAAACTCGTAGCCCCGGAAATTTGCCAGCCTCCGAATACCTGCCGGTTCACCCCATTGTTCCATCCAAACAAACGATGGCCGGGTCCCACGGGCAGGTCGATCACGTAGCTGATGACGGCACGATGCCGGATGTCAAATGACGATGGTCCTCGTTCCGCCCTCATATTGTTGATATCGGAAACGCCGGTCCGTTCGCCGGTTGCTCCAAAGAACGCCGACGCATAATCGATCGACTTTCCGAACGTGTACGAACCCTGAATAAAGATACCGCGGCTTCCTTGATACTTCGTGGTGAACAGAACGGAGTTGTAGTTCGAGTTGCCGCTGTTCACTCCCGAAGTCGCCGTTGCAAAGAACGGATATGGGAAGATCTGCTCGTTCGGGCTCAAACTGCCGCGCATAGCGGGGTCGCGGACAATCACCTGCGGCTGATTCGGATCGGCGAACGTTCCGAGCTTATGACCGGACGATCCCTGATAGTCCACTTCCATTGAAAGCTCGCGCGCGATCCGCCGCTGGATACCGAAATTGTACTGATAAATGTAAGAACTTCGGATATTCGGATCTTCGGCGTTGAGAGTCAACAACCCGCTTGTCGGCGTTCCGGGACCCTGTCTGCCAAAGTTCGAAACCAGGGAAACAGTTTGATCGAAACCGGTCGCCCACGCGAACTTTCCAGGCTGGGTGACGTTGGCGGTCTGCGTCGTTGTCAGAGTGTAGGGAGCGTTCAACCCCATATTCGCAGGGATATTGTTGAAGACTTCGTCGTATCCCACGCGAAACCCAAGACGAATGACCGTGTCGTCGTGGCCGAACAAAGATTCAGCGAATCGCGGTGTGTAGGCCATACCCAGAACAGGCGCGAAATTGTTTTTATCGACATTCACACCCGAATTGCCGAGGGTGAACGGCGCTTGCGTCAGCACGAAGGAAGCGACTCCACGTTTCGTTGGATCGATCTGTAACAGTTGATTCGTGCCGAGGAGCACCGGCCCAACGCCGGGAATGAAGTTGGTCGCTCCCGGGCGTGTCTGGTAGATCGCTGATGGATACTCGTAGCGGAGGCCATAGTTCAGAGTCAGGTTGTCTTTGATTTTGTATTGATCTTGCCAGTACAGATCCCAGGGATACCGTCTCCAGTAACGCACTGTCTGTCCGTAACGGAATGTCGACGTGTTGACAAGCCCCGCAGCGAAGTCGGCAAAGCTCGCGATATTGAAAGTGCCGCGCGCGGAACCATCCAGAAAGCGCCTGGCATCTTCCCGGCGGAGGTGATAGCCCCACCGCCATGAATGCTTCGAGGCACCAAGAGGCGAGAGCCATGACATGTTATCGAACATTTCGTAGGTATTGGTGATACGGCCCTGCGGAAGATTATTGGTGCTCCCGAGAACGGCAAAGCCTCCGCTGACAGTGATCGTCGGCAGTCCGGAATCGAGTTGATTCTGGCTGGCGACGACGACTCCTGTGAGCGGCTTTCCGTCAGCGCTGACGAAAATCTTCGACGCATCAAAGCCCGAATCCTGCACGGTGATGAACGTCTCGTTCCGGGAAAAACCCAGGCGGAATTCATTCAGAAGTGCCGGCGAAAAGATGTGTGTTTCGTTGAGAACACCAGACTTGCTGACCGGCACGTTCGCATTTCCATTGAGTGCCGGCAGGGCCCCCGCCGTAAACACTTTGCCGCGATACTCGGTCCAACGGAAGCTGAGATGATCTTTTTCGCTGAAATTATGATCGACCTTTCCGAGATAGGTATTGTCGAACGTCGTTGAGCTGACATTTGCAATGAAGTTGTTGGTCACGCCCGGCCGCTGCGCATTTGGTGCCGGCCAGAACTGAAGCAAGGATTTCGAAATCGGATCCGTGACTGTTGCACGCTCCGCATCCGTCGGCACTCGCGTGGAGCTGACCTGCGGATTCACCTGGCGGAATCCTTCCCACGAACCAAAGAAAAACGTCTTGTTTTTGACAATCGGCCCGCCAAACGTCGCGCCGTACTGGTTCCGGCGAAGTGGCGGCTTCTTACCTCCCGACCTGTTTGTGAAGAAGTCCGCGGCATCCAGCGCATCGTTACGCAGAAATTCGAATACGGAGCCGTGGAATTCATTGGTGCCGCTCTTGGTGACAATGCTGACCTGGCCGCCTGTTCCCCGCCCGAATTCAGGAGTGGCAACACTGGTCTGAACGGCGAACTCCTGCACCGCATCCGTGATCCGGAAATTGCCCAACGCGGAATTGATCTGAGTATCGACGTTGCTCACACCGTCGAGCAGGAAGATGTTCGACTGCGAGCGCGCCCCACTTACGTTGAAGCCGCCGCCCTGTACACCCGGGGATGAAGGAAGCACGCCGGGCGCGGTCAAGGCAAGATCGAGATACTGCCGTGCGTTCAGCGGTAAGTCGGAAATGGTGCGGCTCTCCACAACACTGCTCAATGTGCTCTTATCAGTCTCGAGCAGCGGAGCCGCCGACTGGACTTCCACTTCCTGCACGATGTCGCCAATTTGAAGAGTCACGTCAGCGTGCGTGATCTGATCCACTTGGACCAGGGCGTTGAGAATCGTCCTCTTGAAACCAGGAGACTCCACGACCAGTGAGTACCTTGCCGGCGCAAGCTGTGGAAATTCAAACCGGCCGTTTTCATTACTGAGTGTTGAAAGTTGGGCGTTGGTTGCCGCGTTCGTCAGAGTGACCTTGGCTCCCGGAATTAAAGCCCCGGTAGGATCTTTTACAAAACCCATGATGCTTCCCGTCGGCGATGCCATCAGCCAGCCGGTGCACATCACGAACAAAATGCACAGAAAACTCCCTCTAAATAAATGTCTCCTCACTGATCGTCTCCTTCGTCAAATTGGGACTGGGGGTGAGTAAAACACGTCCCGTGTGTCTTCCAGTCGGACTGGGACCGGTAGGACTATACCCAGATGTTAAAGAAATGCAAAATTCTCCCGCGGATTTTCCCCTCCTTGAGAGAAAGCATCCCTTTTCGCAAAGCGAAAAAACCCATGCAAGTCGTTTAACCTTTAAGAGAGTCGCGCTTTATTTTTCCGAGGAAGCGGTGAAAGCCGCGGTCGTGGATCTCAAGCAACCGCGAGGCCTCCTTGTAATCTCCGTTGGCCCAAAGTAGCGCATTTTCGACCGCGTAGCGTTCGGCCTGCTGTCTCACTTTACTGATCGCTGTCGGCTTGCTGAACGACGATTTCGGCGGCGTGAGTACAACTTCCGGAGGGAGGTCGCGCGCAAACACGAGTTCCCCGGAACCCAGCACGACGGCGGCTTCAATCACATGTTGAAGCTCCCGGATGTTACCCGGCCAGTCATATCGCTGAAGAATGGTCTGCGCATCCGGCGAGACACCTCGGACATCCCGCTCATGTTCCTTGGCATATTTCGACAGAAAGTGAATGGTCAGCGGCAGGATATCTTCGGGGCGATCGCGAAGAGGCGGTATCGTAACGCTGAGGACCTTGAGCCGGTAAATGCACTTGCGTTTCGAACAAATGCATGTGCGTTTGGACACCTGCAAATCTCGGGCTCGCCCGGGATTGCCGGCGACGGCGGCAAATGCAAGTGCGTTTCAGTCAAATGCACCTGTGTTTGAGCCAAATGCACTTGTGTCTGTCACGAATGCAGTTGTTTCCGCGACGGACGCAGGTCGCTTCGGTGCTGAGGCTCTTGCGTTTGCCGCAGACTCTCCTCTTTCCGGCACGTTCGTACGTCACTTCGGAACGGACTCAATCGCTTTGGAACTCAATGCAGATGAGTCCGTCGCGGAAAGACTTCAACAACATCAACCATTAACCACAAAGGAGAAACCATGGCCCAGAAACACATTCGAGTTTTACAAGGATTCACGAATTACACCGATAGCGAGATCGTCCACCAGGCCAATGCCGCTATTGCCGGTTTGACCGGCAATAAAGACTTCCCATCGCCGCCAATCGAGCTTCCCGTCCTTCAGGCGGCGCTTGCGGACTTCACCGCGGCAATCACCGCCACGGCGCAGGGCGGCCCGACAGCCACCGCAGACAAGAACGACAAACGCGCTGTGCTGGTGAAGTACCTGCGCAAAGAGGCGTCGTATGTTCAAACGCACTGCGAAGACAATCTCAACAACCTGTTGTCGAGCGGTTTTCAGGCTGCACCCACGTCTCGTGCTGTATCGCCATTGCCCAAGCCCGTCATCACCAGCGTCGTTAACCCCCACACGACTGAGCTTCGGGTGATAGCCGAATCGATTCGCAATGCCGTATCCTACGAAGGGGAATCCGCCGCAATTGCCGCTGGCGGCGCGCTTGGCGAATACCGCTCCGGCGGCTCATTCACCAGCGCTCGCAAGATCCTTCTCAAAGGCCTGACGCCCGGCACGACCTACTCCATCCGCGTCCGCGCCCTCGGTGCCGCCGGCTACAACGACTGGAGCGATCCGGTCAGCCACATGTGCATGTAACGGAGGCCACCATGGCGGATCAGAACGAAACCCTCCGTATTCTCGAGCGAATCGAAGGCCGGATGAATGAGATCAGCAAGCTCTCTGATCGCGTCGCCAAACTCGAACTCTGGCAAGCCTGGCTCAAAGGTGCGTGGTTCGTCCTCGCCGTAGGCCTCGCTTTCCTTGGCGGCACTTTCTTGAAATAACCACCGTGCTTGAAACTGTGGCGGCCATACACGCTGTCACAGTTTCGGGCATACCCTCAGTCGATCCTATAAGAGGAAATACCTCCGAACGGAATAGTGTGTAAACAACGACGATCTTTCTGGCGGTGATTGCAATGAACAGCCAGGTCCCAACTCTCGGGTTATGGATACCGGCGTCGGCAAAAACGCTTCGTGCCGCATCCGATTGAGTCGCAGATCATCAGAAGAATTTTTGAAATGATCGAACGAGGAAATTCCGGCGGCGTTATCGCCGCCGACCTATAACGAAGAGCTGCGGTCGCAAATTCCTCGGCCGCAACCTGGGTCCACTAGCTGTGAAGCCGACGAAATTGAACGGTTGATGTCGATGAATCCCCATATGTCGCTCAGCATTTATCTGTTACGTGAGCAATTTGATCGACACTACGGCGTTTCTCGCGGCAATCGGCGCCAAGGCTTAACAAACCCAGAGTTGAGGTCGGTTCCCGGTTTTCCTATTCTTGGATAACGAATGAAATAGGGTGGTTTTGATAACGCTTGTTTGTACACTTCCTGGAGTGACAAATGGACTCGACCTTGTCTTCTCTGGACTCGGCAAAAGCCTTTTACGCGGAGAAGGTATGGCCGCAAATCGAAAAGCACACTGTAGAGTACCCGCACAACGATCGGATAAAGGCAAATAATTACGAACGAAAGGGGGACAAATGGGTACCCCGCACCTTCGATGGTGTGAATTCTGGTTCTTATGTGGTTTCGTATATGCTACCGGCGTCCGGCCATAACGACAATCGCACGAAGCGCATCCCGTTCGAACCATTTATTGATGAGCTGCGCCTTATCTTTCCGTCGGCGACCGCATCAAAGATCGAGATGGATTGGAACGATAGCGGCCAGCCTCACATCAACATTAATGTAGTGCAAGACGATCGATCCGTTTTAACGCCTGAACAACAGGCGAACTTTGTGTCCGTCACCACACTTGACATCAAGCGGCTCAGGCAACGTTTCTACGCTCTTGCGAAGTAACTACGGGCGCCGGTACTCGGCCTCGTAGGGCACATGGCCATGCCTGACGGCGCGCTCATCGAGTTGTGGTATGACAAAAAACAAGCGGTTTATGGAATTGCGTTCGGCCTTTGTCGAAGCTACTCGGAATGTCTTAGGTCCTAAGAACCTTGGACGGCCGAAAGATTTTATTCACCGAAAGATTGGTCATCTAATGACATTACCCTACTCCTCCGATCCTGCGCTTCAGACAAGGCAGATGGCCCGTGTCAATCAAACATTGCAACGGGCCGCCTTTGGATTTAAACAGCATTGGGGAAACTATCGCAGCACTGAACCACCGTTTGCAATGCTCAAAGGCGAGGGCTTACAGTGACTCGCCTCTCGGCGTTCGATTTGTTATCGAAGGCATAGAGAGCGTCCGTTCCGTCTTCAATGCGATAACGGCAACCAGGAACGCCGCAAGGCCGATCCAATTCAGCCAGAGAAAAGCCCTACCGGAAATTGCAATGG
>Ga0070707_100001346_pt1 | contig 24124 bp, 25 predicted proteins | sample KBSK5502metaG_FD_65468 | JGI IMG/M metagenome (GOLD analysis project Ga0070707, IMG submission 65468) | Corn, switchgrass and miscanthus rhizosphere microbial communities from Kellogg Biological Station, Michigan, USA - KBS K5-50-2 metaG | ecosystem: Host-associated > Plants > Roots >...
CGTGGAGAGCATCGTTCTCGAACAGCTCGTCGCTCTCAATCGCCTTGTTCACACGCACGAGGTCCTGGAAGAGGATGCGGCCTGAGCCGATCGTCAGGTGCCCGACCTCCGAGTTCCCCATCTGACCCTCCGGCAGGCCGACAGCCGGACCGGACGCGGCGAGCTGCGCGTGGGGATAGTCGCGCCACAGGCGGTCGAAGACGGGCGTCTCGGCCAGCTCGATCGCGTTGCCCGGGCCGGGCGGTGCGATGCCCCAGCCGTCGAGGATGACGAGGGCTACGAGGGGATACGCGCGGCCGTCTCGCATATCGCCTTGAAGGAGTCGACCTCGAGCGATGCGCCGCCGACGAGCGCCCCGTCGACGTCGGGCTGTGCGAGCAACGCGCCGGCGTTGTCCGGCTTGACCGAGCCGCCGTAGAGGATCGGAGCGACGAGCAGCGACCGGACGAACGCGTGCGTCTCCTGCGCGATCTCGGGCGTGGCCGTGAGGCCGGTGCCTATTGCCCAGACCGGCTCGTAGGCGAGCACGAGATCCGGATGCGGCTCGAGCACCGCGAGCTGGCGCCGGAGTACGTCCTCTGCCTCCCCCGCCTCGCGCTGCTCCGCCGTCTCGCCGACGCACGCAATCACCCGTAAGCCCGCTTCGAGCGCGGCCCGAGCGCGCCTGGCGACGGTTTCGTCGGTCTCGCCGAAGTACTGCCGCCGCTCAGAGTGGCCGACAAGCGAACCGACGACTCCCAGCTCGAGGAGCAGCGGCGCGGAGATCTCGCCCGTATAGGCGCCTTCGGGTTCCCAATGGACGTTCTGCGCGTACGTGGTCAAGCCCGCATCGACGCAGTCACGTAGCCGGGTGAACGGCGGACAGATCACCGCGTCGAGCCCAGCGAGCGCAGCCGGCTCCGGCCCGTGGAACATCTTCCAGTTGCCCGCTATCAGCATCGGGAGATCCTAGGCGGACGGGATCGCCGCGACGCCCGGTAGCTCCTTGCCCTCGAGCAGCTCGAGGCTCGCGCCGCCGCCAGTCGAGACCCAGGAGACCCGGTCGGCAAGGTGGAGCTCGTTGAGGGCGCGCACCGAGTCGGCACCTCCGACGACCGAGTACGCGTCCTGGTTGGCCGCGACCGCTTCGGCGACCGCCTTCGTCCCCTCCGCGAACGGCGCCCACTCGAAGACGCCCATCGGGCCGTTCCAGAAGATCGTCCGCGCCTCTTCGAGGCGTTCGGCAAAGCGTGTGCGCGTTTCCGGCCCGATGTCGAGACCGAGCCAGCCGTCGGGCAGCTCGTCGTAGGCACAGAGGCGCGTCTCCGCGTCACGAGCGAACTCAGCCGCACCGACGACGTCCACCGGCAGCTCGACGTCGAAGTCGAGCGGGCTCCCGTCGCGGAGCTCCTCGGCCATCTTGCCGCCGATCAGCACCCTGTCCGCCCGGCCGCCGAGATTCCGCAGCACGCCGAGCTTGTCCTCGACCTTCGCCCCGCCGGAGATGAGCATGAACGGGCGCTCGACCTCGCCGAGCAAGCGGCCGAGGTGCTCGAGCTCGTCGAGCAGCAGCACGCCCGCGTAGGCCGGCAACAGGTGCGCCACAGCCTCGGTCGACGCGTGCGCCCGATGTGCGGAACCGAACGCATCGTCGACATAGAGATCGCAGCCGTCGGCGAGCTCCCGCGCGAAGCGCTCGTCGTTCGTCGTCTCACCCGGGTCGAAGCGTGTGTTCTCGAGTACGCGAATACGCTCGTCGGGCAGGAGCTCTCCCATGCGCTCCGCGACGGGCGCCATGGCGTACTTCGCCCGATCCTCCTCCGTCTTCGGCCGACCGAGATGGGAGCAGACCCGCACCTCGGCCGCCCCCTGCTCGAGCAGGAACTGCAGGGTCGGCAGAGCGGCGCGGATGCGAGTGTCGTCGGCGACCCGGCCGTCGTCGAGCGGCACGTTGAGGTCGGCGCGGACGAGCACGGTCTTCCCCGCGACGTCGGCGTCGCGGACTGACCGTGGAAGGCGCATCGGTCCTCCTATGCGCCGACGGCGGCCGGCAGCGTCGCTCCGATCTTCGCGACGAGGTCGACGAGCCGGCAGCTGTAGCCCCACTCGTTGTCGTACCAGGAGAAGACTTTCACGAGGTTCCCGTTCGCCATCGTCAGGTCGCTGTCGAAGATCGACGAGTACGACGAGTGGACGATGTCGCTCGAGACGATCGGCTCGTCGGTGTACTGGAGGATCCCCTCGAAGTCGCCCGTGTCGGCCTGAGACCTGAAGAGCTCGTTGACCGCATCGACCGTCGGCTCCGCACGGACCTGGACGACGAGGTCGACGATCGAGCCGATCGGCACAGGCGCGCGCATCGACATGCCGTCGACCTTCCCCTTCAGGTCGGGAAGGACGAGCCCGATCGCGCGGGCGGCGCCCGTCGAGGTCGGGATGAGGTTGATCGCGGCCGCGCGGGCGCGGCGCAGATCCTTGTGCGGGAGGTCGAGCGTCTGCTGGTCGTTCGTGTACGCATGGATGGTCGTCATGAAGCCGCGCTCGATCCCGTACGCCTCGTGCAGCACCTTGGCAACCGGCGCGACGCAGTTCGTCGTGCAGCTCGCATTCGAGACGATGTGATGCTGCTCCGGGTCGTACTCGCGGTCGTTGACGCCGAGGACGATCGTGATGTCCGGATCGGTCGCGGGAGCAGAGATCACGACCTTCTTGGCTCCCGCCTGGAGGTGCTTCTCCGCATTCGGACGATCGGTGAACAGGCCGGTCGACTCAATCGCAACCTCGACGCCGAGCTCGGCCCACGGCAGGTTGGCCGGGTCCCGTTCGGACACAAACTTGATCTCGTGACCGTCGACGGTGATCGAGTCGTCGCCCGCCTCGACCGGCACGTCGAGATTGCCGAGCACCGAGTCGTGCTTCAGCAGGTGTGCCATCGTCGTCGTGTCGCCGATGTCGTTCGCGGCCACGATCTCGAAGTCGCCGCCGTGCTGGAGCTGGGCCCGCAGGAAGTTCCTGCCGATACGGCCGAAGCCGTTGATCCCTACTCTGGTCTTCGCCATCTCGGAGCCCCTCTCGTCGTCGATTGCCATTCGAGTCTAACCGCGCCTGTCCGGGTGAAATCCGTAGCTCTCCACAGTCTTCGCGCGAGTTCAGCGCATGCAGGCGGGCGGACCGGGAAGCTCCGAGGACGACCCTCCCGGTCCCTCACCCGCTCGAGACCTGACGGCAGACGGGGTCTGAATCCGCCGCCGGACGAGCGAGAACCCGCCGAGGCGAGTATGACTCTTGCGTTGTTGTCGCGCTAGGCGACCTGCAACGCATAACGACGTAGTTTAGGAGCGAGAAAGTTCCTGCAAACGGCGGAGTCGGCGGTACGCGGCCGCCTTCGAAAGGCCGGGCTTGCAGCGGCGCGCGAGCTCCGCGATCGAGGCGGTCGGGTGGCGCAACCGGAGCAGCGCGATCTCGCGCAGATCATCCGGGAGCGCATCCACATCGAGCCGGTGGAGAGCTTCGAGTTGCGCGTGCGCGGCCCGGCCCGTGCGCACAAGATTGGCATGGTCGGCGTTCGCGAGTCGATTGGCGTCGGCACGCGTCGCCGCCAGCACGGCCTGCTCCTCGAGCGCGAGGACCAGGTCGACGGCCCCGGCCGCTACCAGGACGTCGGCGATCGCCTCGGCTCCCTTTGCGTAGGCGGTCGAGTGAGCGCTCCGCTCCTGAACGTGAAGCTCGCCGCCGAGGCGCGCTACGAGCGCCGCGAGGAATCGCGCACCATCGGCTTCCGCCGTTCGGATCTCGAGGTGTGGTGCTCTCGGCCCACTGAGCGTCCCCGCGCCGAGCAGCGCGCCGCGGAGGTAGGCGGCTGCGCAGCAGCGCCGGGCGACCACGCGATTCGGTGGTCGGCCGAGCGGCCGGTGAGAACGGTCGAGCACACCCGCCCGGTGCAGCGCCGCGTAGGCGTCCTCCGAGCCCTCCACATGGAGCTGGTAGCGCGTTCCACGGTCGAATGCGCGGCGTGAGTAGGTGCGGATCTCGGACCTCACACCACAAGCGCGCAGAAGGGCAAACGCGCGACGGGCAACCGTCGAGCTCGAGACGTCCAGATGGACATCGACGCTGCCCCGGCCGCGGAGATGCGCGCGGCCGGCAACGTGGAAGAGTCCGGAGACCTCGGCGAGGCGATCGCACTCGTCCGCTGGCGCGATCGCTGCGAGCTCCTCCCGCAGGTCGTCAGAGAGCGTGGGCATAGCCCTCGAGCGCGAGCAGGCGGCGCTTGTAGCCGGTGCCGTAGGAGCCGTACGGGCCGAGGCCGCCGGCGGAGACGACGCGGTGGCAGGGGACGAAGATCGAGAGGTGGCTGCGCGCACAGAAGCCTCCGGCAGCACGGGCGGCGCCCGGCGCGCCGGCAAGCGCGGCGAGTTCACCGTAGGTGACCACCTCTCCCGGCGGGATGGAGCGGAGCGCGGTCGCGCAGCGCGAAAGGAACGGGGTCTCGTACTCGAGGTCGACCGGGACTTCCTCGAGCGGCACCCGCTCGCCCGCGAAGTACGCCTGCAGCAGGCGCACGACTTCGATCACGAAGTCTCGATCTCCGCTTGACGCTTGCTGTGATACGACAGCCCCAGGCCCTGCCCCAGGGTGGGTGGGGGTTTGGGATGGGTCCTCTGGAACGGCCGCCCCAACCCGGGCCACACGCGGCCACGGCAGCTCGTGCCACACGATCCGCCCGTCGGCGACGACGAGCTCACCGATGCCCCAGCCTTCGACCTCATAGGCGACCTGCGTCACCGCCATGACCACGAATCCTAGAATCGCTACCAATGAGCAACCACGGCATCTTCAGAGTCCCCGATCCCCACAACGAGCCGGTATTCGGTTACGAGCCCGGCAGCCCCGAGCGGGACGAGCTCCGGCGCCGCCTCGGCGAGCTCTCCTCTCAGCGCCTCGACATCTCGCTCGTGATCGGCGGCGAGGACGTCCAGACCGGCGACACGTTCGAGGCGGTCATGCCTCACAACCGCGGCCACATCCTGGCCGACGTTCACAAAGGCGGCTCCGCCGAGGTCGACCGCGCAATCGCCGCTGCCGCCGACGCGTGGGAGGACTGGTCGCGCACGCCGTGGGAAGAGCGCGCTGCGGTCATCCTCCGCGCCGCTGAGCTGCTCGCGGGTCCATGGCGGCAGACGCTGAACGCGGCCACGATGCTCGGCCAGTCGAAGACCGCGCACCAGGCCGAGATCGACTCCGCCTGCGAGCTCATCGACTTCTGGCGCTTCAACGTCCAGTACATGACACGCATCTACGAGGAACAGCCCATCTCCTCGCCCGGCGTCTGGAACCGGCTCGAGTACCGGCCGCTCGAGGGGTTCGTCTTCGCCGTCACGCCGTTCAACTTCACGGCGATCGCCGGGAACCTCCCCACTTCGGCCGCGCTGATGGGTAACACCATCGTCTGGAAGCCCGCCTCGACCGCCGCCGTGAGCGCGCATTTCCTCATGAAGCTGTTGGAGGAAGCCGGTCTGCCTCCCGGCGTCATCAACCTCGTCTACGGCTCCGGCGCGGCCGTCGGAGACCCGGCCCTGGCGAGCGAGCACCTCGCTGGCATCCATTTCACGGGCTCGACTCCGGTCTTCCAGGGCATGTGGAAGTCGGTCGGCGACAACATCGGCCGCTACCGCAACTACCCAAGAATCGTCGGCGAGACCGGCGGCAAGGACTTCATCGTCGCGCACCCGAGCGCCGACGCCGAGGCCGTCGCCACCGCCATTCTCCGCGGCTCCTTCGAGTACCAGGGCCAGAAGTGCTCCGCCGCCTCCCGCGTCTTCGCGCCCGCGAGCCTCTGGCCACAGGTGCGCGACCAGGTCGTCGAGGAGATCGGAGACATGAAGATGGGAGACGTCGCTGACTTCTCGAACTTCGTCGGGGCAGTCATCGACGCGGGCTCCTTCGCGACCCAGAAGGAGGCGATCGAGGAGGCCAAGGCGTCAGGCGGCACAGCAAAAGTGATCGCAGGCGGGAACTACGACGACAGCGAGGGCTGGTTCGTCCAGCCGACCGTGATCGAGACGTCCGACCCAAACTTCCGGACGATGAGGGACGAGCTGTTCGGTCCCGTCGTCACGGCCTTCGTCTACGACGACTCGCGCTACGAGGACACGCTCGACCTCATCGACAGCGGGACGGGCTACGGGCTGACGGGCGCCGTGTTCGCGCGCGACCTCGACGCGATCGAGGCGACGAAGGATCGGCTCCGCTACGCGGCGGGCAACTTCTACGTCAACGACAAGCCGACCGGAGCGGTCGTGGGACAGCAGCCGTTCGGTGGCGCGCGCGCTTCGGGGACGAACGACAAGGCCGGCTCGATGTGGAACCTGATCCGTTGGGTCAGCCCGCGCACGATCAAGGAGACGTTCGTGCCGCCGCGGGACTACCGCTACCCGTTCCTCGGCCCCGAGCCGGACGGCGACCGTTAGAGCCGCACCCTTCGAGTCTTGACCGAACGCGACCATTTGATCGTCGCACGCATCCGCGCCGGACTCGGCTGGTCCGTGCTCTTCCTTGTCTGCGCTCCGCTGATTCCGCCGGCCGTGGTCGCGAGATCGTTGTGGCGCCAGCGGCGTGGAATCCAGCAGCGGAGCCGGCTCGCATTCATGAGCACCCCCGGCCGCTGCGTCTTCTGGGCGGTTGCCTTCGTCGGCTCGGAACTCGTCGCACTCGACATGTTCGAGAGCACGTACTTCAACTCGGTCGACGAACACGCCGCCACGCCACTCGGCGCAGGGGTGATCGCCCTGCTCGGGCTCGCCCTCCTCGGTGACGCCGCCGCTCGGGCATCGGTAGCCGCAGGGCGTGCAATTGCCGGTCGCTTCTAGGCCCGCCCGGCCTTGTGCAGCTGCGCGTAGACGCTGCGCGCGACCTTCGCAGGCACACCCGGCACGCCCTCCAACTCCTCCGGCGTTGCCGCGAGCATGGCGTCGACCGACCCGAAGTGGTTGAGGAGCGCCCGCCGTCGCGCGGGGCCGACGCCCTCCAGTTCGTCGAAGAGCGAAGCGAAGCCCCGCGACTCGCGCCGTTGCCGGTGAAACTCGACGGCGAAACGGTGTGCCTCGTCGCGAATCCGCTGCAGAAGCTGGAGGCCCGGGTCGTGCCGTGAGAGCACGACGGGCTTCGCGCGTCCCGGGACGAACACCTCCTCCTCCCGTTTGGCGAGCGCGATCACAGCAACCCTCGGAAGGTCGAACGCCTGCATCGCCGCGAGCGCCGCCGCGAGCTGGCCCTTGCCTCCGTCGACAACGACGAGATTTGGCGTCGCCGCGAACGACTCGTCGTACTCCTCCGCGGTCGCGCCGGCCGCCAATCGCGCAAAGCGACGCGACACCATCTCTCCCATCGCGGCGAAGTCGTCCATGCCCTCCTGGCCGCGGATCCCGAACTTGCGGTAGTGGGCCTTCTTGGGCAGGCCGTCCTGGAAGACGACCATCGAGCCGACGTTGTCCTGGCCCATCGCAGTCGAGATGTCGAAGCACTCGATGCGTAGCGGCAGCGCCTCGAGGTTGAGCGTCTCGCGCAGCTGCTCGAGCGCCTCGACTCGGCGCAGCCGGCGCTGCTCGCCCTGCGCAAGGTCACTCGTCAGCACGTGAAGGGCGTTCTCGTCGGCGAGCCGCTGCAGGCGGCGCTTCTCCCCCCGCTCGGCCGTGCGGATCTCGACCCGCGCCCCACGCCGCTCGGACAGGAGCTCCGCGAGCGCCGACAGGTCTCCCGCGTCGCTCGGGATGACGATCTGAGGCGGCACACTCGGCGCACTCCCGTAATACTCGAGCCCGAACGACTCGAGGATCGTCGTCACATCCTGGCCGCCGACGTTCTCGAGGTGGAAGGAGTGGCGGTCGACCATCTTGCCGCCGCGCAACGGGAAGATCTGCACCACGGCCCGGTCGCCCTCGGCCGCGAAGCCCACCACGTCCACCGTTCCGACCGACTGCCGTTCGACAGCCTGCCGCTCGACGAGGTGCTGCACCGCGAACAGCCGGTTCCGGTAGCGCGCAGCGTCCTCGAAGCGCTCGTCCGTCGCCGCCTCGTGCATGCGCCGTTCGAGCTCGCGCTGGATCGGCTTCACATCGCCCGAGAGAAACTCGATCACGCCGTCGACGATCGCGCGGTAGTCCTCCTGTGAGACGTAGCCGACGCAGGGGGCGAGGCAGCGATCGATGTGGTAGTCGAGGCAAGGAATGCCGCTGTGGCGACCCGGCTTCGGCCCTTCGCAGGGTCTGTAGCGGAAGACGCGGTTGAGGACGTCGAGCGTCTCGCGGACCTTCTTGGCGTTCGCGTACGGGCCGAAGTACCAGACGCCCGGTCGGTGCCGCTCGCGCGTGAACATCACCCGCGGGTACTCGTCCTCGACCGTGACCGCGATGTACGGGAACGACTTGTCGTCGCGGAGGCGGACGTTGAACGGCGGCCGGTGGCGCTTCACGAGGTTCTGCTCGAGGTGGAGCGCCTCGACCTCGCTACCGGTGACGATCACCTCGACGTCCGCGACACGCGCCGGGAGGCTCTGGATCTGAGGACGGCCGTCGGTCGTCCGCTGGAAATAGGAGCGGACGCGCGGCCGCAGCGACTTCGCCTTGCCGACGTAGAGCACCTCGCCGTCCGCGTCGCGGAACAGGTAGACGCCCGGCCTCGCCGGAAGCGACTTCAGCTGTTCTTCGACGCGGGCGGCCATTTCGGCCACCGTAACCGAGGCCTAGACCGTTACGGCCACCTGTTCCGACGCGGCACCCGCAACCAATCTGCCGTCCTGGTAGACGCGCTCGATCCTGCTCGCGAGGTCGGCGAAGTCGAACGGATCGCCGGAGACGACGACGAGGTCGGCGCGCTTGCCCTGCTCGATCGTGCCGAGCTCGTTCTCCATCCCCATCAACTCGGCCGCAGTCCGCGTGGTGGCAACGAGCACGTCCTCCGGCGACATCCCCTGCTCGGCCATGAGCTCGAGCTCCTCGAGATTCGTGCCGTGAGGCACGACCCCGGCGTCGGTGCCCATCGCCACCTTGACTCCGGCCGCAGCTGCGCGTCGGACGGAGTCCTGATGCGCCTCGACGACCTCTTCCGCCTTGATCAGGACGTTGTCCGGAATGGGCGCGCCCGCGTCGGCGGCGCGACGCACACCACGAGGCGCGACGAGTGTCGGCACCAGGTACGCGCCGTGCTCGAGCATGAGCTCGATCGCCTCGTCGTCGAGGTAGATGCCATGTTCGATCGAGCGGACGCCGGCGCGGACGGCGTTCTTGATCCCCACCGTCGACTGCGCATGCGACATCACCCAAAGCCCGAAGGCGCGCGCCTCCTCGACCATGACCTCGATCTCCTCGACGGAGAAGCCCGGCTGGTCCGGTGAGTCGCGCGGCGAGAGGACGCCGCCTGAGGTCGCGATCTTGATCACCTCGGCGCCGTCGCGGATGAGCTCGCGCACCTTGCGTCTCGCCTCGTCGACACCGTCGACGATCGAGGACGGCATGCCCGGGTAGTCCGGAAAGAGCTCGGCCGTGCCGCCCGACGGCATCCAGCCGTCGCCGTGGCCGCCGGTCTGGCTGAGCATCGTCAGCGAGATCTGCAGGCGGGGCCCGCGCACGATTCCCTCCTCGACCGCCTGCTTGACACCGAGGTCGGCGCCGCCGGCGTCGCGCACCGTCGTGATGCCGATACGGATCGTCGCGTGGAGGTTCCGGATCGCGTCGTAGAAGCGGTACGAGAACGGCGTCTGCAGGTGCTTCCAGAAGTCGACGTGACCGAACATCACGTGCACGTGCGTGTCGAAGAGGCCCGGGAGGAGCGTCGACCCTCCGACGTCGACCTGTTCGTCGCCGTCCAGCCCGGTGCCGACCTCGACGATCTGGCCGTCGACCACCGCCACATCGGCCTCTGCGACCGCTGCGCCGGTCCCGTCGAACACCCTTCCCCCGGCGAATACGGTCCTCACCCTCGGCTCCTCTCGCTCGCTCCTACAAGAACGACAAGCCTATCGCCGCTATTAGCGATAGCCTCTTCGCGTGGAGCAGCCCACTCTCCACCGACTCGAAGGGATCTCGCCGCGTGCGTTCCAGCATCCGGCCGACCGGGCGGCGACCGCCGCCCTGGCACAGATCCCGGGCGTCGACCAGGTCGTCCGGAAACTGACCGAGCTTCGCTACGAGCGCGCACTGCGGCAGATGCTCCTTGCGAACGCGGTCAAGATCGGACCGCAGCAGCTTCCGGAGCTGTGGACGGTCTACGAGCGGGCGGCCGACACGCTCGACCTGGAGCCGCTGCCCGACCTCTACACGACGTACTTCCCCCTCGGCCCGAACGCGGTGTCTATCGGCGCGGGACGGCCGATCGTCGTCGTCGCATCGCAGTTCGTCGAGATGCTCGACCCCGACGAGCACTGGGCGCTCTTCGGGCACGAGCTCGGCCATGTGCTGGCGGATCACGTTCTCTACCAGACGACCCTCGCCATCCTGCTCCAGCTGCAAGGCGTCCTGCCGGTGCTGGTCCGGCTCCCCTTCCGCGCAGTTCTGGCGGTGCTGCTCGAGTGGTACCGCTCGGCGGAGCTGACCGCCGATCGCGCGAGCGCCCTGGCCTGCCGCGATCCGCTCGTCACCTGCCGCATGCTGATGGTGATGGCTGCGGGCGTGCCGTCGCATCGCCTCGACCTCGACGCGTTTTTGCGCCAGGCATCCGACTACGAAGAGTGGGACTCACGGTGGGATCGTCTGCTGCGCGTCTTCGCTGAGCGGCGCGGGACGCACCCCTACGCGGTGCGGCGCGTCCAGCAACTCATGGAGTGGGTGCGCGGCGGCGACTACGACCGCATTCTCGGCGGCCAATATGCGCGCCGGGGCGAGAGTGATCTTCGAGGAGACACCGACAAGGCGTCGGAGTACTACGTCAACAAGATGTGGAACATCTACCGTGACGCGAGCGACAGCACACAGGGCCTGCGGGACAAGATCGACGAGTGGCTCAAGCGCGACGCGGACACCGACGAGGCCGAGGAGACCGAGGCGCCCAGCTAGCATTTCGCGCGTGGAGGGCCAGTACGTCGCGTACACCTTCTATCGCCTCGATCCCGCCTGGCGACGGCTGCCGATCTCGGAGCGCCAGGCGCACAGGGACGCTTTCGCGGAGGTGGTCGAGGACTTCGCCGAGCGCTTTGAGCAGCTGCGCGCGTACTCGACAGCGGGCGTACGCCCCGACTGCGACTTCTTCCTCTGGAAAATCACCGAGCGCTACGACCTGCTCGAGGAGCTCGGCACGGCGCTCAACGCGACGCCCCTCGCCGGCTGGCTCGAGACGCCGTACTCGTATCTCGCGACGACGAAGGCGTCGCAGTACACGAGTGCGCGCAAGGCGCGGAAGATCACGCCGCACGGGCTCCCCTACCTCGTGGTCTATCCGTTCGTAAAGGTGCGGCCGTGGTACGCGCTGACCGAGGAGGAGCGCCAGCGCGCGATGGACGAGCACATCCGCATCGGCCGCGAGGAGTTCCCCGGGATCAAGAACCACACCACGTACTCGTTCGGGATCGACGACCAGGAGTTCATGACCGCGTTCGAGTGCGAGGAGCCCGCCGACTTCATGCACCTGATGCTGCGGCTCCGTGACAGCGAGGCGTCCGCCTACACGGAGCGCGACACGCCGATCTTCGTCGGCCGCTACGTGCCGGTGCGCGAGGCACTCGCGGCGCTCGACGGCGCGTCAGCTCGCGTCGAAGCCTAGCGACGCTCCGCCGAGACGTCAGACGTATGTGTGCTGGTCGCGCCAGGTGCGCCACATGGCGAGGCCGCACAGCGCCAGCACTGCGATGAAGGCGAGAATCTGGAGGCCGACGGCACCGCCGTACCAGTAGACGCCGACGTCCGCGACCGCCACGATCGCCGCGCCGTAGAACACCCATTGCGCACGTGCCGGCCACATCGAGATTCCCTCCCGCCGTTCGCGCCACATGAGGAAGATGAAGTAGGCGATCGCGAGGATGAACGCGACACGCGCGAGGATGAAGAGAGCGCTCAGCGTCTGCTCGAGCTGAAAGACGACCACCAGCCCGGCAATCACCGCGAGGATCAGGAGACCCCGGACAAATGGGTTGATGCGGGAGAAGAACCTGCTCATGTAGCGGTCATGTACGCCCGCACTGCGAGCGCTCCTGCCACCAAGGTAGCGCCGGTGAACCACGCGAGCCGTCCGCGTCGGTCGGTCGGTGCGTACATCCACGGCGCGAGGACAGCGAGGAGCGCGAGCGTCCCGTACAGGTAGTGGAGCTTGTCCGCTGCGCGATGGTGGCTGGAGAGGAGAAGCAGCCCGATCCCGACCTGAGCGACGAGCAGGGTCTGGGCGAGGGCGAGCAGGTGCGTGAGAGTCCCGCGCGCTTCGATATGGCGGTAGTAGGTCCAGGCTCCCACCGCCGCAGCCCCGAACGTCGCAGCGAGGACCGCGAACGCGACCGCATGGTGGACGCCGACCATGGCCCGGCGGAGCCTAGCGGCGCCGCCCGCCGGTGACGTGAGTGCTACTCGCTCTCGGTCTGGCCGGGGTCGGGCGCCGGGACCGGCGGCGTCCCCTCGTCGGGCGGCGGATACGGCTCCGGCACCTGAGCCGGCTCGGGCGGGTTGCCTTCGTCTGGCGGCGGATAGGGAGGACTGGGTTCGTTCGGAGTGACCATGAGCGTCTCCTGTACCGGAAGCCGCGCACGGCGAATCCTCTCGTCGGCTCCGGCGAGCCGCTCCGCGAGCTCGTCCTCGATGCGCCTCGCCTCCTTCTCGAGCTCCACCAGCCGCTCCCGAGCCTTCCCTTCGTCGGCCTTGTCCCCGCGCCAGACGGCGTCGCCGAGCGCCTGGAGTGCTGGGCCGCGCTCGTCGGCGATCGCGTCGAGTCGCGACTCCGTACGCCAGCGGCTGAGGCTCGCATCGAGCCTCGTTCGCCAGACCTCGGCGGCCGTCACGGCGTGCGCACGCCCGTCGGCGGCCAGACGCGAGGAGTGTCGTGCCCAGACGCTCGCGCTGCGACGACTCTCCTCCGCGAGCGCGCCGAGCAGGACGATCGCCAGCAGCAGGACGATGCCCCATGGCCAGCTGCCCGTCGCGAACAAGCCGATCGAGGCTCCGAACGCCGCGAAGCCGAGGCAAAGGAGGACAAAGCGCGCCGGCAGCCCTAGCCAGCGCCGTTCGACACTCTCACGGACGACCGGACCCGGAACGGTCTCGAGTGGCGGAAGGTCGTCTACGGGAGCGCCACAGTTCGAGCAGAAGCGCGCACGGCGTGCGAGCTCCTCGCCGCACTTATGGCACGCGTTGTTCCTGATCGGCGACGCGCTCATGTCGGGCTTGTTCCCCGCCCTCCAGCGCTCGTAACACCTCCGCAGCCCGCCTGCGCAGCGGTCCCACCTGAGCCCGGTAGTCCTCGTCCGAGACCTTGCCCGTGCGGTGGTCGAATTCGAGCTCCTTCAGCGCCGCGAGAGCGCGGTCCCGCTCCTCGGCGAGCGCGAGCCGCTGCCGCGCCTCGGGGGCAAGCTCGTCGAGCCGGTCGCTCGCAGGAGCCGGGTCACGCAGGAACGGGCGCGCGACGAAGACGACGGCGGCAACCGCGAGTACCGCCGCCACGCCGAGCGCCCAGCCCACGTCAGATCCCGGCGGGAGCCGCGCCCGCGGCGTACCGCGCCGCGAGCCGCCGTTGCTCGACCGCGTCCGGCCACATCGCGATCAGCGCTCCTGCGACGAAGACGAAGCCGGCGACCCAGATCAGGTTGACCAGCGGCTTGACGAAGACCTCGAGGTCGATCTTGGTCGTGTGCTTACCCGCCAGCGCGGCCTTCGTGAAGACGTCGCCGAGCGAGCGCGGATCGTGGTAGATGGACGCCTCGTTCGCCGGGCCCTCGATGAAGTAGTTGTTCACGCCGGGGTTGAGGTTGAAGCGCTCGCCGTGACCGGATACCGCAAGCAACGCGCGGTAACCGTCGTAGTCGGGGCCTTTCACGCCGGTGAGCCCGGTGTACGTGACCCTGTAGCCGGCAGCCTCGATCGATTGTCCGGGCCGCAGCACCTGCTCGCGCTGCGTCTGATACGCGCTCGAGCCCGCGACCCCGATTGCGAGCAGGACGACCGCGGCGTGGACGATGTAGCCGCCGTAGCGGCGGCGGTTCCTGGCGATCAGCCGGAAGATCCCTCCAGCAGCCGCGCGGCCGCGCACGAACTCGAGCACGATCGAGGCGGCGACGAAGGCCGAGAACGTGTACGTGAGCAGTCCCGGCCACGAGCTTCCGAAGCCCAGCCCGAGCAGCACCACACCGGTGACGACGGCCACCGTGAAAGGGATCGCGAACGTCTTCCCGAGCGAGCGGAGCGACGCCCGCCGCCAGGCCACGAGCGGCCCCAGCCCCATCAACAGCAGCAGAGGCAGGCCGAAGGAGTGGAGGAAGAAGTCGTAGTACGGCCCCGAGACCGACCGCTCGTTTCCGCGCAGCGCCTGGGAGAGAATCGGGTACAGGACTCCCCAGAGGATCGTCAGGCAGAGGGCCACGAGGAGCAGGTTGTTGTAGAGGAACGTCGCCTCTCTTGAGACGAGCGACTCGAGCTTCGTCTTGGTGCGCAGCGATGGCAGGCGCCAGCGGATCAACACGATCGAGAGCGTGATCATCAACGCGAGGAAGGCGAGGAACCAGCCGCCGATCGAGCTCTTCGCGAACGAGTGGATCGAGTTGAGCACGCCGGACCGCGTGAGGAACGTGCCGAACAGCGACAGATTGAAGGCCAGCGCGACGAGGATCATGTTCCAGACCTTCAGCATCCCGCGCTTCTCCTGGATCATCACCGAGTGGAGGAACGCGGTCGCCGCAAGCCATGGCATGAGTGCCGCGTTCTCGACCGGATCCCAGGCGTAGTACCCGCCCCAGCCGATCTCGACGTACGCCCAGTGGGCGCCGATCAGCTGGCCGACGCCGAGGAACGTCCAGGCCGCGAGCGTCCAGCGGCGCGTGGCGACGATCCAGCGCTCGTCAGTCCGGCCGGAAAGGAGCGCGCCCATCGCGAAGGCGAACGGCACGGTGAGTCCTACGTAACCGAGGTAGAGCATCGGCGGGTGAGCGAGCATGTACGGGTTCTGCAGACTCGGATCCATCCCGTTCCCATCCGGGCGCCCGGGCTGCACGTTGAACGGGCTCGAGACGAAGCAGAGCATGAAGGCGAAGAAGACGGCCACCAGGCCGAACACCGGCACCGTCCACGCCACGAGCTCGCGCGAGCGGCGGTTGAGCCAGACGGCGAGCCCCGCGTAGCCCGTGAGCACCAGCAGCCAGAGCATCAGCGAGCCCTCCTGGCCGCCCCAGAACGCGGACAAGGCATAGCCGAGCGGCAGCTTGTGGCTCGTGTGCTGCCACACGTAGACGAAGGTCATGTCGCGGCGCCCGAGCGCGACGAGCAGGATGATCGCCGCGATCAGCGTCGCCGGGAAGGCAGCGAGCAGCGCGTTCTGCGCCGACACTGCGAGCCTCCGCCGCCGCTTCCACGCGGCGTACGAGCCCGCGACCAGCGCGTACAGGACGAGGCCGAAGGCGAGGAGGAGTGCGGCGCGCCCGAGGGGCGCCATCAGGTGTTAGACGATTTCGCCGGCGCGTAGTGGTCGGGGCACTTCGTAATCAGCGAGCCGCGCTTCGCGACGAAGACCCCGTTGCGCAGCGCTCCCTCGACGACGACGTCGCCCCCGGTCTTGAACTGGTTCGGGACGCTGCCGTGGTACACGACCGGGACGCGCGCGGCGCTCTTGCTCCGAACGTCCTTGAGCTGGAACCGCATGCCGGCCCGGGTGTAGGCCGCGCTCGTCTGCGGTTTGCCGACCACGGTGCCGACGAGCGAGACGTTGCCGGTATGCCCGGCGAGGGTGCTCGGCCTGAGGTCGGCGACGCCGTTTCCTGCAAGCGCCGTGTAGACGACGAAGATGGCGAGCGCGGCCGCCACCGAGAGGGCAATCACGAGGCGCGCAGGACTGGCTCCCACTCGCGCATCGTAGCCCCACGCGCCCGCGCGGAGCGCCGGACCTTATTTGCTTCTAGACCTAGCTCTTCCGCGTATCGGCCGGCTTGCGCGCCGGAATGCGGTACCCGTGCTCGTGACAGAGCGAGCCGGGCGCGTCCTCGGTGAGAGCGTCGCAGTACCCCTTCCCGTACGCGGCCCGCAGGAAGGCCGCGACGACTTCGAGGTTCCAGTCCGTCACGTCGAGGGTCTCGCGCCAGAGATCGGCGAGCCGGAGGTCGATATCGAGCTCGAGCAAATCGATTCTGGAAGGGCGCTTGGGCATGGCCAAAAACGTAGAAATAGCGTCGGACGGCATAGGCTCCCCGAGTGGGTGAGATCCGCTACGGCCCGAGCGGGCTGCCCGATGCGCCGACCTTCGAGGAAGCGCTCGCGGCGCTCGTGGCGGAGGGGTATCGGGCCTGCGAGATCGGATTCGTCAGCGGCTTCTGGCTCGACTACGAGACGGCACCGCTGTTCGGAGCCGCCGCCGAAGGCGCTGACGTCGCGCTTTCGGTACACGCCCCGCTCGCCGCCTTCATGGGCCATGCCGACCGGGGCAAGAAGTTCAAGATGGCGATCGGGATGCTCGACCACACCGCCGGCCTCGCGAAGGCCTGCGGCGCGAGCCTCATCGTCTTTCATCCGGGCTTCCTCCTCGGCCGCGAGCCCGAGCAGGCGATCGCCGACGTCGTCGACCAGCTCGGCGACCTGCGGGAACGGCTGGAGGGGAAAGACAGGCTCGTCCCCTTCGGCGTGGAGGTGATGGGCCGCGTGCGCGACTTCGGCTCGATCGATGACGTGCTCGCGATCGCGGCGCAGGTCGACTTCGTCCGGCCGGTACTCGACTTCGCCCACATGCACGCCACCAGCGACGGAGCGTTCCTCGAGGCGGACGCTTTCGCGGACGCGCTGGCCGGAGCCGACGCCGTGCTCGGGCCCGGCGCGCCGTTCCACATCCACTTCAGCGACATCCAGTACGCGAACCGCAACGAGACGAAGCACCTCCCGTACGGCGAGGGCACGCTCCGGGCGGAACCGCTGCGCGAGGCGCTCGATCGCTTCGAGCGACCGGCCGTCGTCATCAGCGAGTCGCACGACGAGGCGAGCCATCGCGCGATCGGCGACGTCTTACTCAGACCAAGCTAGGTCGGTTTGTGACACACGGCCTCGACGTTGTTGCCGTCGGGATCGAGGACGTAGCCGCCGTAGTAGTCGTCGTGATACCAGCGAATGCCGGGTGCCCCGTTGTCGGTTCCGCCGGCCTCGAGCGCCGCTGCGTGGAACCCGTCGACGAGCTCGCGACTCTCGGCGGCGAACGCGATGTGGAGCCGCCCGCGCGCGGGCTCCCCGTGCGCCTCGAGGAAGAACGACGGTCTACCTCCGTCCTCCCTGCCGAACCCGGCCGCCGCCCCCGAGAACTCCATGAGGAGCGAGTAGCCGAGCGGCGCCAGAGCCGCCTCGTAGAACGCCTTGCTGCGCTGGTAGTCGGCGACGCCGATTCCGACGTGGTCGAGCATTCCCATCACGTCTCCTTTCGATAGGGCACGGGCCGTCGCATAGCATCGCGCCCGTGCTCGATCCGAAGGTCTTCAAAGCGTACGACGTGCGCGGGATCTATCCCGACGAGCTCGACGAGTCTGGCGCGGAGGCCATCGGGCGCGCCTACGTCGAGCAGTTCGAGCCCCGTCGGATGGCGGTCGGCCGCGACATGCGGCTCTCGTCGCCGACCATGCAGGAGGCGCTCATGCGCGGGGCGGCGTCGGCCGGGGCCGATGTTCTCGACCTCGGGCTGGTAGGCACGGAGATGGTCTATTTCGCGGTCGGTTCGCTCGGGCTCGAGGGCGGCGCGATGGTCACGGCCTCGCACAATCCAAAGGAGTACACGGGGATGAAGATGGTTCGCCGCGGCGCGCTGCCGGTCGGCGGTGAATCCGGTCTCCTCGACGTTCGCGACCGCGCCCTCACCGACGACGCGCCCGCCGGCACCCAGGGGAAAATCGAGGAGCACGACATCTGGCCGGCCTACGTGGACCGCGTGCTGTCGTTCGTCGATCTCCCGGCGATCAAGCCGCTGAAGGTCGTGATCGACGCGGCGAACGGAATGGCCGGCACGATGCTCCCACCGGTGCTCGAGCGGCTTCCGATCGAGACGGTCCGCTGCTACTTCGAGCCCGACGGTTCGTTCCCGAACCACGAGCCGAACCCCCTCCTGCCCGCGAACCGCGAGTTCATCGTCCGCAAGACGCTTGAGGAAGGCGCCGACCTCGGGGTCGCGTTCGACGGCGACGCCGATCGCTGCTTCTTCGTCGACGACAGCGGCGAGTTCGTCCCCGGCGACTTCGTCACCGCGCTCTTCGCCGAGAGCGTGCTCGAGAAGGAGCCCGGCGCAAAGGTCATCTACGACGTTCGTGCGAGCCGGGCGGTGCCGGGCACGATCGAGCGCGCCGGCGGCGTCCCGCTCATGAACCGCGTCGGCCACGCCTTCATCAAGGCGCGGATGCGGAAGGAGGACGCAGCCTTCGCCGGCGAGGTCTCGGGCCACTACTACTTCCGCGATTTCAGCCAGGCGGACTCGGGCGTCGTCCCGTTCCTGCTCATGCTCGAGCTGATCTCGAAGAGGGGCCGGCCGCTGTCTGAGATCCTCGCGCCGCTCCGGGCGCGCTACTTCATCACGGGAGAGATCAACACGCCGGTGCCGGATGTCGCGCTGAAGCTGCAGGAGTTGAAGGAGCGGTACGCCGACGGCCGCGTATCGCACCTCGACGGGATCTCCGTCGACTTCGACGACTGGCACTTCAACGTGCGTCCCTCGAACACCGAGCCACTCCTGCGTCTCAACCTCGAGGCGATGTCCGAACTCTTGATGGAACAGAAGCGGGACGAGGTGCTCGAGGTGATCCGCTCGTGAGGGCGCCGTTCAAGTTCAGCGCGCGGACGCGCGTGGGCTTCTCGGACACCGACGCGCAGGGGATCGTCTACTACGGTCGCTACAACCCTTACTTCGATCTCGCGCGGGTCGAGTACCTCCGCTCGCTCGGGCTCCTGCAGCGGCCAGGTGAAGCCGGCGATTTCGTGATGCGGGCGAACGACGTCGAATACTTCGCGCCGGCCGTCTTCGACGACGAGATCGAGGTTTTCGTGCGCGTCTCGCGCCTCGGGCGCACGAGCGTCACCTTCACCTTTGCCGCCTACCGGTTCCCCGACGACCTGCTCATGGTCACCGCGCACCAGACACTCGTTTACGTCGATCTCGCCGAGCGGAGAGCCTGTCCGGTGCCGGATGCGTTTCGCGAGCCCGTCCTTGCGTTCGAGGGAAACGATGTCGACACCTGACGCCGACGAGCAGCTGCGTCAGACGGTGTCCGAGCTCGCCGCCCGCGAGGGCTGCAGCTGGGCCGGGATCTACTTCGTCGAGGAGGGCACCCTGGTGCTCGGACCCGAGACGGGTACGCCTGAGCCCGAGCGGCGCACGACGGTCCCGGTTCTGTGGCGCGACACGCGCGTTGCCGAGCTTGCCGTCGACGGGGACGTCGAGCCGGCCGAACTCGAGACCGTCGCCGCCGAGATCGCCGACCTCTGTCTTGTGGGGTGGGACACCGGCGGCGAGGTGTGGCAAAGCTGACAAACCCGTCCCTCGTTCGAGGGACGCGTCCCGCATGAGCGCTGGCCTCTCCCCCAGACGGGGTAACCCGCGGTTGGTGACCCTGGATCCCTCGAACGAGGGACGCTACGAGGGCGTGACCCGACGGGCGTCGAAGACGCCGTCGATATTGCGGAGCGAGGTGAGGAGGGCGCGGAGCGCCTTGACGTCACCGACTTCGGCGACGTACCAGTTCCTGGCCATCTGATCCTCGACCGTGCCGCCGTACGAGACGATGTTGGAGCCGTGCTCGGCGAAGGTGCGTGCGACGTCCTCGAGCAGGCGCGGTCGGTCCCAGGAGTCGACGGCGATTTGGACCCGGAAGCTCTGACTGCCGCCTCCCTCCCACTCCACCGGCGTGAACCGCTCGGGGTTGCGGCGCAACGCGCGCACATTCGGGCAGTCGCCGCGGTGGATCGTGATCCCCTTGCCGAGCGAGATGTAGCCGACGATTTCGTCGCCGGGAACCGGCGTGCAGCACTTCGCGAGCCGGACGAGCACATCCTCGACGCCGATCACGTTGATGCCGTAGCTGTCACTGCCGGCCGCCTCGCGCGCCCGCGGCTTCTTGACCGGCACCTGCTCCTCGGCGACCTCGCCGACCTTGAGCTGCTGGAGGACCTTGTCGACGATCTTGGAGGCGGTCAGCTTCCCGGAGCCGAGCGCGATGTAGAAGTCCTCGGCCTTCTTGTAGCCGGACTCGCGGATCACCCCGGCGAGGACGGCTGAGCCGGCGAGCTTCTTGTAGGGGAGGTTCTGCCCCTTGAGCGCGTTCTCGAGCAGCTCGCGGCCTTTCGCTTCGAGATCCTCCTTCTGCTCACGGGAGAAGAACTGGCGGATCTTGTTGCGGGCGCGCGACGAGGCGACGAGTGAGAGCCAGTCGCGGGAAGGCCCGCGCGCGGCGGACTTGCCGGTGAGGATCTCGACGTGGTCGCCGCTGCGCAGGCGGTAGTGGAGCGGGACGATCCGCCCGTTCACCTTCGCACCGACGGTGCGGTGGCCGACGTCCGTGTGGACGGCGTAGGCGAAATCGATCGGCGTCGAGCCTGCCGGGAGCGTCTTCACCTCCTCCTTCGGCGTCAGGACGAAGACCTCCTCGTCGAAGAGGTCGGTGCGGAGGGTTTTCACGAACTCGCGTGCGTCCGACTCCTCGGCACTGATGTCCATGAGCTGCCGCACCCACGCGTTCCACTCGTCGTCGGCGGTCTTCGAGCGACGTCCGTCTCGGACGTACGCCCAGTGTGCCGCGACGCCGAGCTCAGCGGTCTCGTGCATCTCACGGGTGCGCACCTGGATCTCCAGCGGGCGCCCCTCAGGGCCGATAACGGTCGTGTGGAGACTGCGGTACCCGTTGAACTTGGGCATGGCGACGTAGTCCTTGAAGCGGCCCGGCAGCGGCTTCCAGAGGGAGTGAATGAGGCCGAGGGCGCCGTAGCAGTCCCGAGTCCCCTCATCGCCGTCGCGCTCGACGATCACCCGCATCGCGGTGAGGTCGTAGATCTCGTTGAACTCGCGGCCCTTGCGGGCCATCTTGTCGTAGATCGAGTAGAAGTGCTTCGCACGGCCGGAGATGTCGACGGGGATGTCCACCTTCTCGAGCTCGCGCAGCAGCACGTCGGCGGCCTCCGCGACGTGGCCTTCCCGGTCGGCACGCCGCTCCGCGACCATCGTCTTGATCTCGGAGTACTTCCGGGGATGGAGCGTCTGGAAGGCGAGGTCCTCGAGCTCCCACTTGAGCGCGTGAATACCGAGCCGGTGGGCGAGCGGCGCGTAGACCTCGAGCGCCTCCTTCGACTTCTGGATCTGCTTCTGCTTGCCGAGGTACTCGATCGTGCGGAGGTTGTGAAGCCGGTCGGCGAGCTTGACGAGGATGACGCGGACGTCCTCGGCCATCGCCACGACCATCTTCCGGTAGTTCTCGGCCTCCGCCTGCTCGCGGGTCTGGAACTGGACTCGGGTCAGCTTCGTGACGCCGTCGACGAGCGCGGCGATCTCGTCGCCGAACTCCTCGCGCAGGGTGTCGAGCTCGACGCCGGTGTCCTCGACGACGTCGTGCAGGAGGGCGGCGGCGATCGTCTCCTCGTCGAGACGCAGGCCGGCGCAGATCGTGGCGACGCCGACGGGATGTGTGATGAACGGCTCACCTGACCGGCGCTGCTGTCCCTCGTGCGCGGCTGCGGCAAACCGGAAAGCGCGTGTGACAAGCTCGACGTCGACATCTGTGCGCTGCGCCGCGAGCTCGGCGAGCAGCCCTTCCAGAAGCTCCTCGTGCCTTTCGCCTGCTTCCAGGGTTGTCACTGTCTCAGTGTACTCGCGGGTTTCCGGACGAATCCGTGCGGAAGGAACGCTGGTTAGAGGATCGAAATGACGCGTTCCATGGCTGCATATCGCCGTTACCGCGCCGCCCTGCGGCTCGCGCTCGCGCTCGCTCAGTGCCTGAACGGCTCGGAGTAGACGACCTGGCCCTGCGGCAGCGTCGCCTCGGGTTCGAGCACCACCGCCAGGAACCCGTAGTCGTTGAGAGCCTGCGGCGGCCGTAGCAGGCCGAGCCCGCTCGCCTGGACGAAGCCGAACCGGCCGTAGTAGGCAGGATCGCCCTGTACGAGCAGCAACGGCTCTCCGGCGGCGCGAACCGCGTCGAGCGAAGCCCGGACGAGTTGGGAGCCGTGTCCGCGGCGCTGGTATGCGGGCAGGACGCCGAGCGGCGAGAGCTGGAGCACGCGCTCCTCCGTCGCCTCGATCCAGCTCCAGGTGTTCATGACGTGCCCGACGACGACGCCGTCCTCCTCCGCGACGAAGGAGAGCTCCGGAACGTAGAGATCTGACTGCCCGTGCAGCTCGGCGGCCAGCCGCGGGACGCGGTCCTTACCGAACGCGGCAAGGTGCACCTCGAGAATCGACCGCCAGTCGTCCTCCCGAGCGAAGCGGATCACGCGGCGCGAGCGAGCGGCTCCTCCGTGACGAGGAGGGCACGGAAGCGGGGCGACTCGAGGAGGTGCCGCTTCATGCCGGGCGAATGCGCGAGCTCGTCGAGCCCGAGCTCGGCGAAGATCGCCGCCGCTTCGGCGTCGCGGGCGGCGGGTGACTTCTCGTATTCCGCGACGAGCCACGCCCGTAGCTCGTCGAACCTCGCTGCGCTCTGGAAAACACGGCGGACGACGAGCTGCGGCGCGACGGTTCCGTTCCAGCGGTTCTCCTCGAGTCGGAACGCGACGTCGTAGAGGGCGTCGGGACGGAACACATCGAGCCGCGAGCCCTGTCCGAAGGCGATGGCGCTGCCGGCATCGCGGCCGTCGCGCCGGACGCGGAAGCGAAGATGCTTGCCGTCGCCGACAGTTGCAAGCTCGGCGAGCCCGCAGCCAGGAGCAAGCAGCGTCGGCGCCGGGTTTCCCAGCCCAAATGGGGCGAGCCTTTGCAGCTCGGCACAAAGGTCGAGCGAGAGGTCGGCCCCCCTCGCGACCACAGCGTCGATCGATGTTCTCGGCGCGAGGTCGTCCTCGTCGAGCACGGTGGCCGCCTGCTCGGCAAAGGCCGCGGCGAAGGCATCGACATTCTCCTCCGCAATCGACAGACCCGCGGCTGCGCGGTGGCCGCCCCACCTACCGAGGAGACCGGCGCATGCACCGAGCGCCGCATGCAGGTCGAACGACGGGATCGATCGGCCGGATCCCTTCCAGTCGCCCTCGGTTCCCGCGATCAGAACGACGGGGCGGTGGTAGCGCTCGACGAGGCGCGAAGCGACGATCCCAATCACTCCTTCGTGCCAGTCGGCTCCGGCGACGGCGTAGGCCCGACGGGCGCGACGCTCGTCCGACCAAGACTCGACCTGCGACACGGCTTCGCGGAGGATCCGGGCCTCTACCGCCTGGCGCTCGCGATTCAGCTCCTCGAGCGAGTCGGCGAGACGGCGCGCCTCCGTCTCATCCTCCGTGAGAAGTAGCTCGAGCGCCTCGCGCGGGTGTCCGAGGCGTCCAGCCGCGTTCAGGCGGGGGGCGAGGCGGAACCCGACCGCTCCAGCGTCGATCGTGGCCGGGTCGACACCGGCGCTGCGCATGAGTGCGCGCAGACCGGGCTTCGCCGTCCGCGCGAGGGCACGCAGGCCTGCGATCGCGAGCGATCGGTTCTCGTCCACCAGCGGGACAACGTCGGCGATCGTCGCGAGCGCGACGAGGTCGAGATGCCGACGAGGCACGTCGGAGTCGACGCCGAACAGAGCCTGACCCAGCTTGTAGACGACTCCGGTGCCGCAGAGCTCCGGGAACGGGTACTCGGACGGACGAGTCGCGACGACAGCACAGTCCGGCAAGGCGTCGCCCGGTCGGTGATGGTCCGTGACGATGACATCGAGGCCACGTTCTCTCGCCTCGGCCACCTCTGCGACGGCCGTTATTCCGCAGTCGACAGTGAGGACGAGCCCGCAGCCCTCGTCGGCGAGTCGGGCAAGCGTTTCGCTGCGCACGCCGTAGCC
>Ga0070707_100001347_pt1 | contig 24122 bp, 26 predicted proteins | sample KBSK5502metaG_FD_65468 | JGI IMG/M metagenome (GOLD analysis project Ga0070707, IMG submission 65468) | Corn, switchgrass and miscanthus rhizosphere microbial communities from Kellogg Biological Station, Michigan, USA - KBS K5-50-2 metaG | ecosystem: Host-associated > Plants > Roots >...
GGTCCTCGGCGCCGGGACACCGCTGCGGCCCTTCGGGTCCTCGCTGGGTCGTGCCGGAGGCGCGCCAGCAAGCACCGTGGCCCTCCGCCTGCGGCCGAGCCGGGGAACCGCTGGAGGGTGACAGAGGGTGTCTCATGTGCGGCTCAGCTTCCGCAGCGCCGCCCGCAGCATCGCCGCCGCGTCGGCTCCGGCCGCGCCGGAACCGACGGCGCCGTTGGTGTCGGCCAGGTCGGCCTCCACCGCCGCGATGGCCTGATCGGCCTCGCGGGCCTGCCAGCCGAGGTTCACCAGCCCGGCCCGGACCTGCTCCCGCCACGGCGGCGGCCCGGCGAGCCGGGACGGCACCGCGCTGCCGCCGTCTCCTGGGCTCCCCGTACCCGGTGCGCCGAGGCGGCCGGCGAGTTCGAGGACTATCCGTTGGGCGCCTTTTCGGCCTATGCCGGGCACCCGCGTGAGCGCGGTGACGTCCTCGCTGAGCACGGCGCGGCGCAAGGCGTCGGGAGTGAAAACGGCGAGCATGGCCAGTGCCAGCCGCGGCCCGACGCCGCTGGCGGTCTGCAGCAGCACGAACACGTCCCGCTCGTCGTCGGTGGCGAAGCCGAACAGGGTAAGCGCGTCCTCACGGACGACCAGCGACGTGGCCACCCGGGCCCGCTCCCCGGCCCTCAGCGTGGCCAGCGTGCCCGGGGTGCACTGCACGAGCAGGCCCACGCCGCCGACCTCGATGACCGCGCCCTCGGGGGAGATCGCGGCGACGGTGCCAGCCAGGTGGGAGATCACCGTGGCCCTCCTTGCCTGAGACCGGGCCGGCTGGAGGCCGCGGCCGCCGCGGCGGCCAGCCGGTCGTGCACGGTGCCCCGCCACAGGTGGCAGATGGCGAGCGCCAGGGCGTCGGCTGCGTCGGCCGGGCGTGGTGGGACGTCCATCCGCAGCAGCCGCATCACCATTGCCGTCACCTGGGCTTTGTCGGCCCGGCCGTTGCCGGTCACCGCGGCCTTCACCTCGCTCGGAGTGTGCAGCGCGACCGGCAGGCCGCGCCGCGCCGCGCACACGATCGCCACCGCGCCCGCCTGGGCGGTGCCCATGACGGTGCGGACGTTGTGCTGGCTGAACACGCGCTCCACCGCGACCGCGTCCGGCCGGTACTCGGCCAGCCAGGCGTCGATCTCCGCCTCCAGCGACAGCAGCCGTGCCGCGACGTCCGCGCTCGCCGGGGTCCGGATCACGTCGGCGGCGGCGAGGGCGGGCGGCTTGCCCGCCACCCCATCGATTACGCCCATCCCGCACCTGGTCAGGCCGGGATCGACGCCGAGCACGCGCATGCGTCACCACCCGGTTGGAGCGAACATGTGTTCGGAAGCGACACTACCGGCCTCCGGCGTGCCCGGGCGGTCAGGCGCGCCGGCCAAGGCCCCGGTGACGAAGTCACGGGGGCCTTTTGGCCACCGGGGGGTTCCGGGGGGTCGCTCCCCCGGGCCGGCAGAGCTAGCCGAGCTTCTCCATGACCTCGTCGGACACAGAGTAGTTGGCGTACACGTCCTGCACGTCGTCGGAGTCCTCCAGGGCCTCGATCAGCCGGAAGACGCGCTTGGCCTGCTCCTCGCCGAGCGGGACCTCGACGGCCGGGAGGAACGCGACCTCGGCCGACTCGTACTCGAGTCCCGCCTCGGTCACCGCGGTCCGCACCGCGACCAGGTCGCCGGGCTCCGAGGTCACCTCGAAGGAATCTCCGAGGTCTTCGACGTCCTCCGCGCCCGCGTCGAGCACGGCCGCGACCACGTCGTCCTCGGTCACGCCGTCCCCCTTGCTCACCAGCACCACGCCACGGCGGTGGAACATGTAGGACACCGAACCGGGGTCGGCCATCGAGCCGCCGTTGCGGGTCAGCGCCGTCCGCACGTCGGCGGCGGCCCGGTTCCTGTTGTCGGTGAGGCACTCCACGAGGACGGCCACCCCGCCGGGCGCGTACCCCTCGTAGGTCACCGCCTCGTAGGTGTGGCCGCCGGCCTCGAGCCCGGCGCCGCGGCGGATGGCGCGGTCGATGTTCTCGTTCGGCACGGAGTTCTTCTTCGCCTTCTGCACGGCGTCGTACAGGGTGGGGTTGCCCGTCGGGTCGGCGCCGCCGGTCCTGGCCGCCACCTCGACGTTCTTGATCAGCTTGGCGAACAGCTTGCCGCGCCGGGCGTCAACGGCCGCCTTCTTGTGCTTGGTCGTCGCCCACTTGGAATGGCCACTCATGCTCGTTCCCTCACCATGTCCACGAAGTACCGGTGGACGCGCAGATCGCCAGTCAACTCGGGATGAAACGAGGTGGCAAGCAGCGGCCCCTGGCGGACCGCGACGATCCTACCGGTGGCGCGCTCGGTGCCGAGGACCTCCACCCGGCTGCTCACGGCCTCCACCCACGGCGCCCGGATAAACACGGCACGGAACGGAGGGTCCGGGGGGCTCGCGATCCCAGCCAGGACGATGTCGCTCTCGAACGAGTCGACCTGGCGGCCGAATGCGTTGCGCCGGACGGTCATCGGGATGCCGCCCACCGTCTCCTGGCCCTCGGCCCCGTCCATCAGGCGGTCGGCCAGCATGATCATCCCAGCGCAGGAGCCGAACGCGGGCATGCCGCCGCTGACGCGCTTGCGCAGCGGCTCGATGAGTTCGAAGGCCGTCGCGAGCCGCCACATCGTGGTTGACTCCCCGCCGGGAATCACCAGCCCGTCGACCATGGCGAGTTCGTCGGGCCTGCGCACGCCCACCGGCCGGGCACCGGCCTGAGACAGCGACCGCAGGTGATCGGCGACGTCTCCCTGGAGCCCGAGGACTCCGATGACCGGGACCGATCCCACTGACGAAACCTCCGCAGCACAAATAAGGACGAACCACTCCCCGAACAATTGGAACGCGCGGAGGAGTCGATTAAATCCCTGTTCAGCTCTCCGCGCTGGCGGCCGGGCTCAGGCTTGTTCGGCCGCACCACCGGCGGGCGGTTCGGCCGGCGGCGGCTTTGGCTTCTGCCCGGCCGGCGGCTTCCGGGGCGCCCGCGCGGGCGCCCCCCGGCCCTCGGCCAGATGGCCTTCGATCGCCGCCAGGCGCTCGGCGATCAGATCGAGGCGGCTGATCACCTCGCCGATGCGGGCCGTGAGGCTTTCCAGCTGGATCCGGGAGCCGACCACGCGCACCGCCGGCCCGGAGTGGGCGGCCGATGCCGGGCGGAATCGTTCCTCCAGCGCGGGACCTTCGCCGAGCAAGCTCGCGGGCTCCGCCGACGGCTCGAGACCTTGGAGAAGCTGGACCACCTGCACGCGGACCCGGTCGAGGCCCGCGCCGAGCCTGACGAGCACCTGGGCGGCCACGCCCTCACCCTCGTGGATGAGGCCGAGCAGGATGTGCTCGGTGCCGATGTAGTTGTGGCCAAGCTGCAGCGCCTCGCGCAGCGAGAGCTCGAGCACCTTCTTGGCGCGCGGGGTGAACGGGATGTGCCCGGCCGGCATGCCCGAGCCCTTCCCGATGATCTGCCGGATCTCCTGCCGGACCGCGTCCAGGCGGATCCCCAGCGCCTCCAGGGCCCGCGCCGCTATGCCTTCCCCGTCGCGGAGGAGGCCGAGCAAGAGGTGCTCGGTGCCGATGTAGTTGTGGCCCAGCTCCCGCGCTTCCTCCTGGGCCAGCACAACGACCCGCCGTGCCCGGTCGGTGAACCGTTCGAACATCTCCGCGCTCCCCGAGCGATCTTGGGGGCGGTCCGGGCGGCGTGCGAGCCAGCGGGGAGCCGCCGTTCTTTTACCAGCCGCGGCCCGCGTAGCGGTCGGCCGGGCCGAGCGTATCGGTGTTGATGCCGACCATGGCCTCGCCGAGGCCCCTCGACACCTTGGCGACCACGTCGGGGTCGTCGTAGAACGTGGTTGCCTTCACGATCGCGGCGGCCCGGCGCGCCGGGTCACCGGACTTGAAGATGCCCGACCCGACGAAGACGCCCTCGGCGCCCAGCTGCATCATCAGCGCGGCGTCGGCCGGGGTGGCGATGCCCCCGGCGGTGAACAGCACCACCGGCAGCTTCCCTGCCTTCGCAACCTCGGCGACCAGTTCGTAGGGCGCCTGAAGCTCCTTGGCGGCGGCGAACAGTTCCTCCTCGCGCAGCGAGCCAAGCCGCCGGATCTCGCCGGCGATCTGCCGCATGTGCCGGGTGGCCTCCACGACGTTGCCGGTGCCCGCCTCGCCCTTGGATCTGATCATGGCCGCGCCCTCGGCGAGGCGGCGCAGCGCCTCCCCCAGGTTGGTGGCGCCGCACACGAACGGCACCGTGAACGCCCACTTGTCCACGTGATGGGCCTCGTCGGCGGGGGTCAGCACCTCCGACTCATCGATGTAGTCGACGCCGATCGCCTGGAGCACCTGCGCCTCGGCGAAGTGGCCGATCCGGCACTTGGCCATGACAGGGACGGAGACCGCGTTGATGATCTTGTCGATCATGTCCGGGTCGCTCATCCGGGCGACGCCGCCCTGCGCGCGGATGTCCGCGGGGACGCGCTCCAGCGCCATCACCGCCACCGCGCCCGCGTCCTCGGCGATCTTCGCCTGTTCCGGCGTGACCACGTCCATGATCACGCCGCCCTTGAGCATGTCGGCCATGCCGCGCTTGACGCGCGCGGTGCCGGTTACCGCAGCGGCCCCGCCGTGGGCCTGGCCGGGCCCGGAGTCCTGGCGACCGGAACTGGCTGCGGAACTGGTGACTGACACGGTGAACCTCACTGGAGTCGTGGCAACAGCCCTTCCATGGTAGGCGCTCCCGTCCCTGGGGCCCTAGGCCGCTGAAGCGGACGGCAGTACTAGCCGGGGGGACGACCCCCCTGGACCCCGCTGCGTAAGCGCTACGCAGCAGGGGGGCTACCGGTGGTGAGATGCGGCATGTCGGCCCCCCGGCCGTCCCCGTTGCCTGCGATCAGGGAGTCGTCGATCTCGAAGAACTCCGGCACCGGGGCGCCGCCGGCCAGGCGCAGCAAGCGGACCAGCCACCTGCGCCGCGCCGAGCGGGTCGCCGCCACGGCGTCGTTGTAGAACTTGCGGGCCAGGAACACCTGGTGCGCGGCGGCTTCAAGCTCGGCGAGCAGCTCGTCCCCGCCGGCCCGCGAGGCCAATGCCGTGCGGAACCCCGGCTGGCTCAGCGCTGCCCGCAGGGCGCGGGTGAGGTCGCTCTGCGCGCGTTCGTCGGGCCCGCCCGGGGCGCAGGCGTCGTGCGCGGCCGCGGCGATCAGCAGGCTGGTCGCCGGGTCGAGCAGGCCACCGGCGGCCAGTTCGAGCGCCACGGCGCTGCGCCGGACCAGGGCCGCGTCGAGCGCGGCCCGGGCGGCCTCCACCCGGGCATGGAGCCGGTCCAGCCTGCCCGCGCGCCAGGAAACGTAGACGCCGACCAGGATCGCCGCGACGACGATGAGGATGACGTTGGTCAGCACGGCTCGCTCCCGTCAGCGGTGGGAAGGGTCATGGCACGACCGCCACCTGGCCTGCCGCGGGAACCACGGCCTCGTACACCTTGACCACGTCGCGGGCCACCATCGGCCAGTCATAGGCGCGGACCGCGTCGGTGGCCGCCGCCGACAGGCGCCCCCGCAGGGCCGGGTCGTCCAGCAGGCGGCCCGCCGCAGCCGCCAGCGCGGCGGAGTCGCCCGGCGGGAACAGCTCACCCGCCCGGCCGTCGCGCAGGACCAGCCGGAACGCCTCCAGATCACTGGCCACGATCGGGGCCCCGGCGGCCATCGCCTCGATCAGGACGACGCCGAAGCTCTCCCCGCCGGTGTTGGGCGCGCAGAACACGTCGACCGAGCGGTAGAACCGGGCCTTGTCCTCCCGGCTCACCAGGCCGAGCAGGACCAGCCGGTCCCGGAACCGTTCCGGCACCCGGGCGCGCACCTCGCCGGCGTCACCCGGCCCCGCCACGAGGAGCCGGAGCCCGGGCCGCTCGCCGGCCAGCACCTCGAACGCCCTCAGCAGCACGCTCAGCCCCTTGCGCGGCTCGTCCATCCGCCCGAGGAAGCCGAGCACCCCGCCCGTGCCGGGCCAGCCGGGCAGCGGGCTGGCCTGCGCGTAACGGCTCACCGTCACCCCATTCGGGATCAGCACCGCATCGCCACCCATGTGCTCCACCAGGGTGGTGCGGGCCGCCTCGGACACCGCGATCCAGCCGCTGATCTTCTCCAGGGCGGTCTGCAGCACCGGATAGGCGGCGTGCAGCGCCCGGGAGCGGGGATTGGCCGTGTGCGCGGTGGCGACGATCGGCCCGTCCGCGACCCAGCAGGCCAGCAGGGACAGGCTGGGCGCGGCCGGCTCGTGCACGTGGAGCACGTCGAACCCGCCTTCCTTGACCCAGCGGCGGACCCGGGCCGCCGAAAGGAAGCCAAAGGCCAGCCGGGCCACGGACCCGTTGTAGGGGACCGGGATCGCGCGCCCGGCGGGCACCACGTAGCCGGGCAGCGGGGTGTCGTCCTCGGCCGGGGAGACCACGGAAACCTCGTGGCCCAGCCCGAGCAGTGCCTCGGTCAGGTCCCTGACGTGCTCCTGCACCCCGCCGGGCACGTCCCACGTGTACGGGCAGACCATCCCGATCCTCACGGCCCGCTCCCCTCAGCCTGGCCGTCCAGGGCCGCCTTGCCCCCAGCAAGCTCCCCGGCGCCATCGCCAGAGCCACCCGGCGGGCCGTCCCCGCCGACGCCCGTGCCGCGCCCCCTCGCCTCCGCGGCGGCGAGGCGGGCCAGGTCCAGGTCGGCGACGAACACCCGCTGGAGCATGTGCCAGTCCTCCGGATGGAGGCGGATGCCGTCTTCGAAGACACGCGCCACCTGCTGCGTCATCGCCAGGACCTTGTCGCGCCTGCTGCCCTCGGCCGGCACCGGGATCTCCTCGTGGATGTGTGTCCCCCACCCCGCGCCCTCGAACCACAGCGTGACGGGCATGAGGGCGGCGCCGGTCGTGACCGCCAGCGCCGCGGGCCCGCCCATCATGCGGGCCTTCTCGCCGAAGAAGTCGACCTCGATCCCGCTGCCAGTGATGTCCCGGTCGGACGGCAGGCACACCAGGCCACCGTCCCGGAGCCGCTGCGCGAGGGTGCCGAACCGCGACACCTCCCCCCCGGTCGCGGGCAGCACCTCGAACCCGAGGCTCTCCCGGAAGGCGAAGAAACGCCGGGCGAGCGACTCGGGCTCGAGCCGCTCGGCCACGGTGGTGAACCTCGGCACGCCCTCGGCGATGATCCACGCCCCGGCCGCATCCCAGTTGCCCATGTGCGGGAGCGCGAGCACCACCCCGCGGCCCGCCGCAAGCAGGGCGAGCGTCGTGTCCTCCCCGGCGACGCAGGTCGTCTGCGCCATGAGGCGCTCGCGGCTGATCACCGGCAGCCGGAAGACCTCGAACCAGTACCTGGCGTAGGAGGCCATCGCCGCGCGGGACAGGGCGCGCAGTTCCTTGCCGGTCGCCTCGGGCCCGGTGACCCGGCGCAGGTTCGCCTCGAGGACACCGACCCCGCGTCCCTGCCTGCGCCAGGCGATGTCGCCCGCCTGCTGGAACACCCACCGGCCCCACGACCCGGGAAGCCGGCAGACCAGCCACCAGGCGAGCGCGTACGACGCGGCGATCAGCCGCCCCTTGAACGCTCCTTGTTTCACCGCTCGCCTCCGCGGCCCTGGCTGCCCACCGCCGCCGCCTCCTCGGTAGCGGCGCCGCGCCGGACGGCCGCCACCCGCTGCCCGAAGGTCACCACCGACAGGGCCGCGAGCGCCCAGAGCCCGATGGGGAGAACATACGGAACCCCGAGCCCGGTCAGGCCCGCCGGGACCAGGGCAAGGAGCATCCGCTCGGTGCGCTCGGCGAAACCCACGTCGCAGGGGATGCCCAGGCCTTCGGCCCGGGCCTTGGCATAGGAGATCAGGGCGCCCGCCACCAGGCAGAACAACGCCACGCAGGCAAGCGCGTCCTGCCGATGGCGGGCGAGGTAGATGGTGAGGCCGGCGAAGACCGCTGCGTCGGCGATCCGGTCGAGGGTCGAGTCGAGGAACGCGCCGAACGGCCCCGTCGTCCCCTTGACCCGCGCCAGCACGCCGTCGAGCATGTCGAACAGAACGAACCCGGTGCACACCATCGTGCCCGCGAACAGCTGGCCGATGGGGAAGAGCCACAACGCCCCCGCGACCACCCCGGCGGTGCCGGTGATCGTGATCGAGTTCGGCGTCACCGGGGTACGCGCGAGTGCCTCGGCGACCGGGGTCAGCAGGCGGGAGAGTGCGGGCCGCAGCACGTTCAGCATGGCCGTCCGATCCTACTGGCGGCCCCCAAGAGGGGCGATTCTGGCCGGGGGCTTGTGGTGTGATGGCCAGCGGGTAAAGGCTGGTCTAAGGCAGCAGGACGGACAGCAGGAGGCCATGATGACAGACAGGAGAGCACCGGCAGCCGCAGGCGGTGCACCAGTGGCCGACCAGGCAGGTGGCGTACGAAACGTCGCGCTGGTCGGCCATTCTGGTTCTGGGAAGACCACGCTGGTCGAGGCGCTGCTCAGCGCGACGGGTGCCATCCAGCGGACGGGCCGGGTGGAGGATGGCACGACCGTCAGCGACTTCGACGAGGTGGAGATCAGGCAGCAGCGCTCGGTGAACCTCACCCTGGCCCCCCTGGTGCACGGCGGGGTCAAGGTCAACCTGCTCGACACCCCCGGTTACGCCGACTTCACCGGGGACCTCCGGGCCGGGCTGCGCGCGGCGGACGCGGCGCTCTTCGTCGTCTCCGCGACCGAGGGCGTGGACGGCCTCACCCGGATGCTGTGGGATGAGTGCGCCGCGGTCGGCATGCCCCGCGCCGTCGTGATCACGAAGATCGACCACCAGCGCGGCGACTTCAATCAGGCCCTGGCCGCGTGCCGGGAGGCGTTCGGTGACTCGGTGGCGGCGTTGTACCTGCCGGTCGGTGGCGGGGGCACGGACCTGAAGGGGCTGATCGGGCTCCTGTCCGGCCGCATGTTCGACTACTCCAGCGGGAAACGCGCCGAGCGGGACCCCGACCCCGCGGATGCCGACCGGGTTGAGGAGGCACGCGGCACCCTGATCGAGGGGATCATCCAGGAGAGCGAAGACGAGAGCCTCATGGATGCCTACCTCGAGGACCCCGCGAGCATCGACCCGAAGAGCCTGATCGAGGACCTGGAGAAGGCGGTGGCGCTCGGCACGTTCTACCCCGTGCTCGCGGCCTCGGCGCCGCACGTGATCGGCATGGAGGAGCTGCTCGAGGTCATCACGCAGGCTTTCCCTTCGCCGGCCGAGCACCCCCTGCCCGCCGTCACGTCCGTGGACGGCAAGCCGGTGAGCGGGCTGTCCAGCGACGCCAACGGGCCATTGCTGGCCGAGGTCGTCAAGACCACCTCCGACCCATACGTGGGCCGGATCAGCCTGGTGCGGGTGTTCTCGGGCACGCTGCGGCCGGACACCGTGGTGCACGTCTCAGGTCACGGCCGGGCCGGGCGCGGCCACGCTGACCACGACACCGACGAGCGCGTCGGCGCGCTGACCTCCCCCCTCGGCAAACAGCAGCGCCCGGTGGCGGCCTGCCCCGCCGGCGACATCTGCGCGGTCGCCAAGCTGTCCACCGCCGAAAGCGGCGACACGCTGTCCGACAAGGAGCGGCCGCTCCTGATGGAGCCCTGGAGCATGCCCGAGCCGCTGCTGCCCGTGGCGATCACCGCCAAGTCCAAGGCGGACGAGGACAAGCTGTCGCAGGCGCTGGCCCGCCTGGTGGCCGAGGACCCGACGCTGCGCATGGAGAATAACTCCGAGACTCACCAGCTGGTGCTCTGGACCATGGGCGAGGCGCACACGGACGTGATGCTCGACCGTCTGTCGTCCCGGCACGGGGTCGCGGTGGAAAAGGTCGAGCTGCGCGTGCCGCTGCGCGAGACGGTCGCGGGCAAGGCGCAGGGGCTGGGCCGGAACGTCAAGCAGACGGGCGGCCACGGCGAGTTCGGCATCGCGCACGTTGAGGTCGAGCCGCTGCCGTCCGGCTCCGGCCTCGAGTTCGTGGACAAGATCGTCGGCGGCGTGGTCCCGCGGCAGTTTATCCCGTCGGTCGAAAAAGGCGTGCGGGCCCAGATGGAACAGGGCGTCCTGGCCGGGTACCCGATGGTGGACATCAGGGTCACGCTGTTCGACGGCAAGGCGCACTCCGTGGACTCCTCGGACATGGCCTTCCAGAAGGCGGGCCGCGCCGCGCTTCGGGACGCCGCCGACAAGGCCGGGGTGTCGCTGCTGGAACCCGTGGATGAGGTGTCGGTCATGGTGCCGGACGACTACGTCGGCGCGGTCATGTCGGACCTGTCGTCCCGGCGCGGCCGGGTGCTCGGCACCGAGCCGGTCGGCCGAGGCCGGACCGTGGTCAGGGCCGAGATCCCGGAACTCGAGATCACCCGCTACGCGATCGACCTGCGGTCGATGTCGCAGGGCACCGGCTCGTTCACCCGGTCGTTCCTGCGCTACGAACCGCTGCCGGCGCACCTGGCCGACAAGGTGGTTGCGTCTAAAGACTGAGCCGTACCGGGGTGGCCTGGTTGCCAGTCGGCCAAGCTGGCAGCAGGTCAGCCGGTTTCACCGGGGCCACTTGGCCGCGACCAGCTCTCTGGTGTCGCGCAGCAGCTGCGGCAGCACCTTGGTGCCGCCGATGACCGGCATGAAGTTGGTGTCCCCGCCCCACCGCGGCACCACGTGCTGGTGCAGGTGACCGGCGATGCCCGCACCCGCGACGCCGCCCATGTTCATGCCGATGTTGAACCCCTGGGCGCCGGAGGCGTCCCGCAGCGCCGCCATCGCCCGTTTGGTGTGCTCGGCCAGCTCGGCGGTCTCCGCCACGTCGAGGTCGGTGTAGTCGGCGACGTGCCGGTACGGGTTCACCATGAGGTGACCGGCGTTGTACGGGTAGAGGTTCAGCACCGTATACACGAGCTCGCCGCGCGCGACGATGAGCCCGTCGGCGTCGCTGAGCGTGGGTGCCCGGCAGAACGGGCATTCGTCCGGCCCGGTCCCGGTGGCCCGGTTCTCGCCCTTGAGGTAGGCCATGCGGTGCGGCATCCACAGCCGCCGGAACCCGTCGGGCACGCCGGCCCAGTCCTGGTCGATCCGCTCATCCGGTACCGGGTTGGACATGGTTGCAGCTTAAAGCGCGGCCGTATCGGGCCGGACTGGACGCACCCGATACGCCTCAGACCTGGACGCGCTCCGCCACCGCCGTGACGATCTCCGCGACCGCCTCGTCGACGGGCACGCCGTTACGCTGCTCCCCGCTGCGGAAGCGGAACGACACCGCACCGGCGGCGACGTCGTCGTCCCCGGCCAGCAGCATGTAAGGCACCTTCTGCCGCTGTGCGTTGCGGATCTTCTTCTGCATCCGGTCGGCGCCGGCGTCCACCTCGACCCGGATCCCCTTCTCGCGCAGTCGCGCGGCGACCTTGTCCAGGTAGGGCACGTGCGTATCGGCGATCGGAATCCCGACCACCTGCACCGGCGCCAGCCAGGGCGGGAACGCGCCCGCGTAGTGCTCAACCAGGATGCCGAAGAACCGCTCGATGGAGCCGAACAGGGCCCGGTGGATCATGATCGGCTCCTGCCGGGAGCCGTCCGCGGCCTGGTACTCGAGGCCGAACCGCTTGGGCTCGTTGTAGTCGAGCTGGATGGTGGACAGCTGCCAGGTACGGCCGATCGCGTCCTTGGCCTGCACCGAGATCTTCGGCCCGTAGAACGCCGCGCCGCCGGGGTCGGCGACGAGCTCCAGGCCGGACTCCCCGGCGGCCTCGGCGAGCATCTCGGTTGCGTGCGCCCAGTCCTCATCGCTGCCGACGAACTTCTCCTTGGCCTCGTCCCGGGTGGACAGCTCCAGGTAGAAGTCGGTGAGCCCGTAGTCGCGCAGCAGGTCGAGCACGAACTTCAGCAGGCGCTTCAGCTCGGCGCCCACCTGCTCGCGGGTGCAGAAGATGTGCGAGTCGTCCATGGTGAGGCCGCGGACCCGGGTCAGGCCGTGTACGACCCCGGACTTCTCATACCGGTAGACGGTGCCGAACTCGAACAGCCGCAGCGGCAGCTCCCGGTAGGACCGCCCGCGCGCCCGGTACACCAGGATGTGGAACGGGCAGTTCATCGGCTTCAGGTAGTACCGCGCGCCCTCCAGCTCCATGGGCGGGAACATGTTCTCCGCGAACCAGCCCAGGTGACCGGAGGTCTCGAACAGCTCGGACTTGGTGATGTGCGGGCTGTTCACGAACTCGTAGCCGGACTCGAGGTGCCGCTGCCGCGAGTACTCCTCCATGACCCGCCGGACGGTCCCGCCCTTGGGGTGGAACACGGCGAGCCCGCTGCCGATCTCCGGCGGGAACGAGAACAGGTCGAGCTCGGCCCCGAGCTTGCGGTGGTCGCGCCGCTCCGCCTCCGCCAGCAGGTGCAGGTAGTCGTCCTGCGCCTCCCGCGATTCCCAGGCGGTGCCGTAGATCCGCTGCAGCTGCGGGTTCTTCTCGCTCCCCCGCCAGTAAGCCCCGCCGGTGCGCATCAGCTTGAACGCGGGGATGTGCCGGGTGCTGGGCAGGTGCGGCCCCCGGCACAGGTCGGTCCAGATCACGGCCCCGGATGCTGGATCGAGGTTGTCGTACATGGTCAGCTCGGGCCCGCCAACCTCGGCCGCTTCCTCGGCATCGACCGCGCCCCCCTTGAGCCCGACAAGCTCCAGCTTGTACGGCTCGCCGGCCAGTTCGGCGCGGGCCTCATCGTCGAGGACCACGCGCCGTGAGAAACGCTGGCCCTGCTTGACGATCGCGCGCATGCGCGCCTCGACGGCCTTGAGGTCCTCCGGGCCGAACGGCCGCGGCACGTCGAAGTCGTAGTAGAAGCCGGCCTCGACCGGGGGGCCGATGCCCAGCTTGGCGCCAGGGAACAGCCCCTGGACTGCCTGCGCCATCACGTGCGCGGTGGAGTGCCGCAGGATGGACCTGCCGTCCTCGCTCGAGATGTCCACCCCCTCGACCCGGTCGCCGTCGGCGAGCGGGGCCGCCAGGTCGCGGAGCTCCCCGTTGACGCGGGCGGCGATCACCGTGGCGGGCGAGGGTGCCGCGCCGGTTTCGTTCGGCATAAAAATGGCGTCGGCGGCCGTCGTGCCAGCGTCCATCACGAGCTCGCGGCCGGCGAGGGTGATGTGAAGCTGCTGGCGTGGCACGGTTGGTCTCCTGTGCTGTCGTCGGTGGGCAGCGGGCGCTGCCCGTTTGCCAAATGCTATCGACGGGCCGGCGCCGGCGGGCCGATTAATCGCGGCCCTGGGCTGCGGCGACCGAACCGGTTATCGTGTCCGCGTGAGCCCCGGCCCCGATTCTCCGATAACCACGATTGGCGATGATCTCGTCCTGTTGTCCGTTTCGGAGGGCGACGGGAAGATCGGCTCGGCGAGCGTGCTCGGAATCGGCCTGATGGGCGCGGAACTGGTGCTGCTGGCCGCCAGCGGGCGTATTGACATCGCCAAGGGCCGGATCAACGTCCTCGACCCGGCACCCACCGGAGACGCCGAGGCCGACGCCGCCCTCGCCAGCCTGGCCGCCACGCGTAACCCGCCCCGGGCGAAGTCCTGGTGTTCCCGGCCCCGGCGTGGGATCTGCGGCGCGTACCTGGCCCGGCTGCAGGCCGCCGGGCTGATCCGCGCCGAGCATGCCGCCGTGCTCCGGTTCATCCCGGTGACCAGGTGGCGGGTCACCGACCCGGCGAGGGTGGCGGGCGCGCGCGCCCGGCTCGACGCGATTGCCACAGGGACCGGCCAGCTCGACCTGGCCCAGGCCGCGTTCGGGGGGCTGGCGCACGCCATCGCCCTGTCGGACCGGCTCTACCCCGGCCGGGCTAACCGTGCCCTGCGCAAGCGTCTCCAGCGGGTCGCGGACGGGGACCTGACCGCCGCTCCGGACGTGTCCGCCGCCCATCACGCCATGTCGTCCTCGGTGCACGCGGCCAGCCAGGCCGCGGTCTCGGCGGCCGTCCACTCGGCCACTCATGCGGCCGTGTCCGCGGCCCACTCGGCGGCCTCCGGCGGCCACGGCGGCGGAGGCGGCGGGCACCACTGAGCCCTCCGGATGCCCGGCTGGGCACGCTCGGCGACGAACTCATCCTGTTGTCGCTCTGGCAGGGCGGCGGGGTGGTCATCTCGCCGGAGATGACCGGTGTCGCACTGCGGGGCGCCGAACTGGTGCGGCTGGCCGCCGGCGGGCGGATCGACATCGCCAAGGGCCGGATCAACGTCCTCGACGCAGCGCCCACCGGCGACGCCGAGGCCGACGCCGCCCTGGCGGGCCTGGCGGCGCAGTCGCCGCCGTGGGCGCTCGCCTGGTGCTCGCGGCCGCCGCGCGGGATCTGCGACGCCTACCTGGCCCGGCTGGCCGCGGCCGGGATCATCCACGCCGAACAGCGGACCCGGTTCGGGTTCTTCCGGGTGACCCGGTGGCAGATCATCGACCAGGGGCGCGCGATAGACGCCAGGACCCGGCTGGACGCGATCGCCCAGGGCACCGGGCAGGTGGGCCTGGCCGAGGCCGGGTACGGGGGCCTGGCGCACGCGACCGGCCTGGCCGCCCGGCTCTACCCCGGCCGGGATAACCGTGCCCTGCGCCGGCGCCTCGAGCAGATCGCGGCGGGGCGGCTCACCGCCCGGACGGCCGGGCGCGGCGACCTGACCGTGCCGGATGCCGTGGCGTCCGCGGTGCGCGTGGCCGTGTCCGCGGCCCAAGACGCCCGCGTCGCCGGCTACGGCGGCAGGTACCTCTGGCCCGGCTAGCTCCCCCGGTAGGTGGCGTAGCCGAACGGCGTGAGCAGCAGCGGCAGGTGATAGTGCTCGCCGGGCTCGGCGGCGAACGCGACGGTGATTTCCGGGTAGAACGCCGCGCCGTGGTGGGCCACCAGGTACTCCTCGACGGCGAAGACGAGCCGACAGGTAAGGAGGCTGTCCGTCTTGACCTCGGGCAGGTCGGTGACCCGGCCGTCGGGCCCGGTGACCGACTCGCCGAGGCGCTGCCACCCGCCGTTCGCCCAGACGGCGAAGCTGACCGGCACGCCCTCGGCTGGCCGCCCGCGCGCGGTGTCGAGGATGTGCGTCGAGACGCTGGTCACTGCGCGACCAGCTGCCGCAGCCTGATCGCGTTGATCTTGCCGACCTCCGCCGCCGCGACGGTGCGCTCGGTGTCCGGGTCGTTCGACATCCGCCGGTGCAGTTCGGCCAGGATGTCGGCGGGGCCCCGGCCGGTGGCGCAGATGAGGAACACGTGCCCGAACCGGTCCTCGTAGGCGGCGTTCGCGTCTTGCAGGGCGGTGACGGTCTGGTCGTCCGAACCGACCCCGGACTGCTCGTCGCGGGACCACCCGGACAGGCGCCGCTCCCCGATCCGCGGGTGGCCGGCCATGGCCGCCTCGAGGTCGCCGGGCTCACGGGCGGCCCAGGCCGCATCCGCCGCGGCCAGCAGATCGTCCACCGTCTCATACGGCCGCCCGGCGGCGACCCGTCGCGCCCATCCCGGCGCGGCGCAGCAGCCGAGCAGCGCCTCGACGCACTTGCCGGCCGGCAGCCCGTTGAGCCAGGCCAGCCCGGTCCCCGCTTGCTGCATCTGCACACCGTAGCGTGAACGGCATGCCTGAGTACGATCTGGCGGTCCGGGCCCGCCGGGCGGTCACCCCGGACGGCATCCGGCCGGTCACCGTGGCGGTCCGCGGCGGGAGCATCGCCGCGCTGGCCGGGTTCGACGCGGCCCCCGACGCGCTCGTGGTGGCGGAACTGCCGGGGCAGGAGGTGCTCCTGCCCGGCCTGGTGGACTCCCACGTGCACGTCAACGAGCCCGGCCGGACCGAGTGGGAGGGCTTCGCGACCGCGACCAAGGCGGCCGCCGCGGGCGGGGTCACCACGCTGATCGACATGCCGCTGAACAGCATTCCGAGCACAACGACAGTGGCCGCGCTGGCCGTCAAGCGCGCCGCCGCCGCCCCTGCCGCCTGGGTGGACGTCGGCTTCTGGGGCGGCGCGGTGCCCGGCAACCTGCCCGACCTCGCCGGGCTGCACGAATTTGGGGTGTCCGGCTTCAAGGCGTTCCTGGTCGACTCCGGGGTACCCGAGTACGGCTTCCTCGACGCCGCGCACCTCGACGCGGTCCTCGCCGAAACCGCCCGGCTGGACGGCTTGCTGATCGTGCACGCCGAAGACCCGGCTGTCATCGCGGCCGCGCCGGGCCCGTCAGGGCGAAGCTACGCAGGCTTCCTCGCGTCGCGCCCGGCGGCGGCGGAGGACGCCGCGATAGCGCGGCTGCTCGGCGGGGCGCGGCGGCACGGCGCGCGGGTGCACATCCTGCACCTGGCGTCGGCCAGCGCGCTGCCGATCATCGAGGCGGCCCGGGCGGACGGCGCGGCGGTGACCGCCGAGACGTGCCCGCACTACCTGACGTTCTGCGCGGACGAGGTGCCCGACGGCGCGACGGAGTTCAAGTGCTGCCCGCCCATCAGGGACGCCGCGAACCGGGAGGGCCTGTGGGCCGGGCTCGCGGGCGGGCTGATCGACGTGGTCGTGTCCGACCACTCACCCTGCCCGCCCGAGCTGAAACAGCGGGAGACCGGCGACTTCGGCGCCGCGTGGGGCGGGATCGCCTCGCTCCAGCTGAGCCTGCCCGCGGTATGGACCCAGGCGCGCCGGCGCGGCCACGGCCTCGCCGACGTGGTCCGGTGGATGGCAGCCCGGCCAGCGGAGCTGGCCGGGCTGCCGGGCAAGGGCGTGCTCGCCCCGGGCTACGACGCCGACCTGGTCGCGTTCGACGACACGGCCTCGTTCACCGTGGACCCGGCCCGGCTGTGGCACCGGCATCCGGTGACCCCCTACGCCGGCCAGGCGCTCACCGGGGTGGTGCGCCGCACGTGGCTGCGCGGTCAGGAAACCGGCGAGGCCCCGGCCGGCCGGCTGCTGACAAGACGGGTAACGTGACCGGCCAGGGTCCGCTAACCGAGCCGAGGGAGGCCGCGATGGCGCTGATGTTCCTCACGGGTGACGGGATGCGGGGTGGCCCGCTGCACCGGCACATCGCCGGCGCGGAGCTGGTCGGCGAGCGGCGCACGCTGCCGCGGTACCTGTTCTACTCCGTCAGGGATTCCTTCCCCGCGCTGTGCCCGGTCGCCGAGGGCGGCCAGCCGATCCTCGGCGAGCTCTACGAGGTGCCGATGGCCCAGCTCCGCGATCTGCTCGCGCGGGAGCCACCGGAACTCGAGCTGTCCATCGTGGAACTCGGGGCCGGGGAGTCAGCGGCGGGCCAGGCGGCAGCGCGTCCCGCAGGCGAGGCAGCGACGCCTGAACTGTCGTTTGGCATGGTGTTGCGGCTCGGGGAGCGCGACCGCGGCTTGTACGCCGACATCACCGCCTACGGCGGCTGGCGGGCCTACCGGCAGGCCTCTTAGTCCAGCTGGACGACCGATTAGTCCAGCTGGACGATCGAGAGGATGTTGCCGGCGGGGTCCTTAAACCAGGCGATCGGCGGCCCGCCCCGGCGGTTGATGCCCTTGGCATCCACGAAGTCGTAGTGTTCGAACTTCACCCCCCGCGCGGTGAGCGCGTCGACCGCGGCCTCGATGTCGGGCACCGGGAAGTTGAGGATCGTGAACGTCGCGGGCACGTGGTCGGCGCCCTTGGGGTAGACGATCGTGTCCCGGTCCCCGGCGATGTGCAATGTCAGGATGCCGTGCTCCTCCGACACCCGCAGTCCGAGCGTCTCGCCGTAGAACTGTTTGGCCTGCGCGACGTCGTCCACGGAGAACCCGCTGAACGCCTTCGTGTCCTCAAACATGGTGCTCCTCCGCTGTTTTTGGCTCGCAGTGCAGACGATGCGCCCTGGCCGGACTCATCGCTCGTCCCGGCTTCCGGGTCTGAGTGAACCAGAGGGCCGCCGGGGGCGTACAAAGGGTCATGGACAATTCGCAGCGGCTGGTACCGGCCCGGGTAGAACTCGGGCTGCGGGTGGCGGGGGCAGGTTTGCTGGCCGCCACGGGAGCGACTCACCTTGACTTGTACCTGACCGGGTACAAGAACATACCGACCATCGGCCCGCTCTTCCTGTTCCAGGTGATCGCGGCCTTCGTCCTCGCCCTGGCGGTGCTGTGGCCGGGCGGCCGGCTCATCGCGGCGGCGGGCGCGCTGTTCCCCGTCTCCACGCTGGGCGGATACCTGCTGTCGATCTGGTTCGGCCTGTTCGGGTTCACGGAGGTCCGGACCACCGCCGGGATCGTCTCCGGCCTGATCGAGGTGGCTGCGTTCGCGGTACTCGGCGTGGTGGCCCTCGCCCCGGCGGCGCCGGGCAGGGCGCAGGGCGCCGACGGCGCGTTGCCGGCCAGGCTGCGGACGGGCGTTCCGGGCGCCGGCCGGGCGGTGGGCGGCCTGTCGGCCCTTGCTTTGGTGTTGCTGTTCGTCGCCGTCGCGGGCGCCGGCGGCGCGCCCACCGGAGGCTCCGGCCAGGTGCTCAAGACCGCGAGCATCAAGGGCGTGACGGTGCTGACCAACGCCAAGGGGTTCACCCTGTACTGGTTCGCCCCGGACACCGCCACGACGTCGGCCTGCAACGGAAGCTGCGCCGCGTACTGGCCGCCGGTCCCCGGGCATGTGCGCGCCGGGCCTGGCGTCACCGGCACGCTCAGCACGATCACCCGGTCGGACGGCTCGTCGCAGGCCACCTACAACGGGCACCCGCTGTACACCTACGTCAGCGACACCGCTCCGGGCCAGGCCAGCGGCAACAACCTCAACATCAACGGCGGGCTGTGGCACGAGGTCACCCCCTAAGGCTGACCCGCCCGGCGAGGATGCGCTGCCGCGCGGCCTCGTACAGGACCGTGGTCGCCGCGTTCGCCGCGTTCAGCGACGTAGCGGCGCCGGTGCCGCTTGCCGCGGTTGGCGAGCAGGGCCTCCCACTGCTGGAAGCGGGCGTTACGGGACGAGACCCGCAGCACGCTCGGCGCCGGTGCCATCGCATAAGCCTCCCGCGCGGCCCGCTGCGGATGCCAGGTGGTCTTGACACCAACCGCCGTATTTGGTCAACTGGATTAGTCAGATGACTAACACGGTGGGAACAGCTGCAGTGACCCAGACTTCGCACAAGACCGCGGCGCGTGCTGCCGCAGAGACAGGGCTGCTCGACGCGGCAGAGCGACTGCTGGCTGACGTCGGTTACGCCGGCGTCACGACGCGGCGCCTCGCGGAGGAGGCGGGCATCAACCACGGCCTTGTTCACTATTACTTCGGCTCGAACGAGAACCTGCTTGTGCGCGCGCTGGAACGGTTCACAGGCCGGCTGATCGCCCGGCAGCGGGAACTGTACGCGGCGGATATGCCGTTCGCGGAGAAGTGGCGGACGGCGATTCGCTACCTGCTGAGCGAGGATCTCAGTTACGAGAAAGTCTGGTTTGAGCTCCAGGCGCTGGCCTGGAACAGCCCGGACGTCAGGGCGCGCCTCGCGCGCGTGAACGCCGAGTGGCGGGCGGTGCTGACCGAAGCGTTCGAACAGCCGCGGCGCGAGCTTGGCATCGAGATGCCGCTGGACGCGCTCGTCTCGCTGGTGATGACGTTCAACCTCGGCGTCATCGTCGAGCGCCTGGGCGGCATCGAGGCCGGGCACCGCGAACTACTGGATTGGATCGACCAATGGATATCCCGGTGACCGAGCACGGGCGCGAGCAATCGCGGGCCCGTTACCCGGACAGCTCCGGCTACATCAAGCGCGACGGCGTGCGGCTCTACTACGAGGTCTACGGCTCCGGCGAGCCGACCGTCTTCCTGCTGCCGACGTGGTCGATCATCCATTCCCGGCACTGGAAGATGCAAATCCCCTACCTGGCCCGGCACTGCCGGGTGATCACGTTCGACGGGCGCGGCAACGGCCGGTCCGACCGCCCGGAGGCCGGTTACGGGGAGGACGAGTTCGCCGCCGACGCCCTGGCGGTGATGGATGCCACCGGGACCGAGCGCGCGGCGCTGGTCTCGCTCTCGGTAGGTGCGCAGCGTGCCCTCATCCTGGCGGCCGAACATCCGGACCGCGTGACCGGGGCCGTGTTCATCTGCCCGGCCGTGCCGTTCGCCTCGCCGCTGCCAGAACGCACGCGGTACCCCTGGGACGAGGTGCTGCCCACCGACGAGGGCTGGGCGAAGAACAACCTCCACTACTGGCTGCGCGATTACCGCGGTTTCCTGGAGTTCTTCTTCTCCCAGATGTTCACCGAGCCGCACTCGACCAAGCCGATCGAAGACTGCGTCGGCTGGGGCCTGGAGACCACCGCCGAAACCCTCATCGCGACGAACATCGGCGCCGGCCTGGATGAAGCGGCCGCACGCGAGTTGTGCGGCCGCCTTCGCTGCCCGGTGCTGGTGATCCAGGGCTCGGCGGACGCGATCACCGGGCCCGGCCGCGGGGTCGCGCTCGCTGAGGAGACGGGGGGTGAGCTCGTCCTGCTCGAGGGCTCGAGCCATGGTCCGCATGTCAGGGACCCGGTCAAGGTGAACCTGCTCCTGCGCGACTTCGTCGCGCCCCCACCCGCGCGCCCGCGCTGGGTCCGCGGCAGGGCGCGCCGCAAGCGTGCCCTGTACATCTCCTCGCCGATCGGCCTGGGCCACGCCCAGCGGGACGTGGCGATCGCCGACGAACTGCGGAAGCTGCACCCCGACCTGGAGATCGACTGGCTCGCCCAGCATCCGGTCACCGCGGTGCTGCAGGCGCGCGGGGAGCGGGTCCACCCGGCCAGTGCCCAGCTGGCCAGTGAGGCCGGGCACATCGAGTCCGAGTCGGCCGAGCACGACCTGCACGCGTTCCAGGCCATCCGGCGGATGGATGAGATCCTGCTCGCCAACTTCATGGTCTTCCACGACCTCACCCGCGACGAGGACTACGACCTGTGGATCGGCGACGAATCCTGGGAACTCGATTACTACCTGCACGAAAACCCCGAGCAGAAGACCGCCGCCTACGCCTGGTTCACCGACTTCGTCGGCTGGCTGCCGATGGCCGACGGCGGCCAGCGGGAGGCGTTCCTCACCGCCGACTACAACGCCGAGATGATCGAGCACATCGCGCGCTACCCGCGCGTCCGTGACCGGGCCATCTTCGTCGGCGACCCGGACGACGTCGTCGCGGACGCCTTCGGCCCCGGGCTGCCGCTGATCCGCGACTGGACGCAGCAGCACTACGACTTCGCCGGTTACGTCACCGGTTTCGACCCGCACCAGCTCGGCGACCGCGAGGCGCTCGGCTACCGCCCGGACGAGCGCGTCTGCATCGTGACCGTCGGCGGCTCCGGGGTCGGCGGCCACCTGCTGCGGCGCGTCATCGCCGCCTTTCCCGAGGCGAAGGAGCGCGTGCCGGATCTGCGGATGATCGTCGTGGCGGGCCCGCGGATCGACCCCGCCAGCCTGCCGGCCCACGACGGGCTGGAAATCCGCCCCTACGTCCACGAGCTCTACCGCCACCTGGCCGCCTGTGACCTCGCGGTTGTGCAGGGCGGGCTCACCACGGCGATGGAGCTCACCGCCAGCCGGCGGCCGTTCCTTTACTTCCCGCTCGGGCACCACTTCGAGCAGAACTTCCACGTCCGCCACCGGCTCAACCGCTACCGCGCCGGGCGGTGCATGGACTATGCGACCGCAGAGCCCGCCGACATCGCTTCGGCGATCGCCGGCGAGATCGGACGGCAGGTCGACTACCGGCCGGTCGCCACCGACGGCGCCGCGCACGCCGCAGCCCTCCTCGCCGCCCTCCTCTAGCGGGCGGACGGACTACATCGGTGCCGGTGAGGCGGGCACGCGGGCCAGCGCGAAGAACTCGGCGCGGGAACGAGGATCGGCCCGCAGCGTGCCCAGCAGGGCTGAGGTGACGGTGGTGGCGCCGAGGGCACGGATGCCGCGCTCGGTCATGCAGGCGTGCTCGGCCTCCAGCACCACGCCGACGCCCCGGGGGTGAAGCTCCGCGTCGAGGTAGTTGGCGACCTGCATGGTCAGCCGCTCCTGGGTCTGGGGCTGGGCGGCGAAGTGCTCGACCAGGCGGGCCAGTTTGGACAGCCCCAGGATGCGCTCCCCGGGCAGGTAGCCGACGTGCGCGACGCCCGAGAAGAGCAGCATGTGATGCTCACAGAGGGCCCGGAAGGGGATCGCGCGGGCCAGCACCAGCTCGTCATAACCTTCGTCGTTGGGGAAGGTGGTGAGCCGGAACGGCTGCGCGGCAAGCAGTTCCGCGTAGGCGCGGGCCATCCGGGCTGGGGTGGCCCGGCGCTGCTCGCGATCAAGGTCGATCCCGAGCGCGGTCAGGAAGTCCGCGGCGGCCCGCTCCGCGGCGCCCAGGTCCACGGGCCGCGCTGCCAACAGCGCTGACTTCGGCCTGCTGCCGTTGGCTGAGCTCGGCTGGCCGCCGTTGGCTGAGCTCGGCTGGCTGCCGTTGACCGAGCTGGGCGCGGGCAGGCCTGGGGCTTGTTCGGCGCTGTCGGGGGCTGGGCGGTGGGTCATGTTGTTCCGTTCCTGTCGGGGGCAGCCGCGCGGATGACGACGCAGCAGTGCTCGGGTTCCGGGTCCAGGACCGGGTTCAGGCTGTCGGCGCCCAAACCCGCGACCAGGCCTTGAATCAGCGCGAGGTTCATGTGGCAGACGACCTCGGGCTGCAGGTCCGCCAGGCGGCGGAACGGGCAATTGCGCGTCCGGACGGTACCGTGATCGTCATGGCATGGCTCGAAGCCGAGCTCACACAGCGCGCTCTCCAGGGCCAGCCGCGGACCGCCGCCCTGGGCACCATCGGCCCGGTGCCGTTCGCCGAGGTCGGCGCCCAGCTGCCGGGCGGCGTCGTGGAGCGCGGCCCGGACCTGGCCGCTGCGGTCGGCGGCGACCGCCTGGACCAGCAAGCGCGCCGCCAGCTGATACTCCCGCGGCGGGACGGTCACCATGAACTCGCCATCGGATCGGGCATAGACCTTGGCCGGACGGCCGGCGCCCGGTCCGCTGCGGCCCGGCGGCCGCCGGTAGGAGGCCGTCAGCAGGCCGGACTGCACCAGCTTGTCCAGGTGATAGACCGCGAGCGCGCGGCCGATGCCCACCCCGGCCGCCGCCTCATCCCGCCCGACCGGCTCGCTACGGGCGGAGACGAACGCATACAGACGGCCGCGCACCCGGTCGTCCAGGCAGCTCACCGAGGCCAGGTCGGCCTCGGTCCGCGACGTGCTCACTCATGTAGTCTATCGCTAGTGAAAGCTAATGAAAGAAGACGAGGCTGATGACCGTTCTGGTCGGCCGCCGCGAATCGTTCAGCGCCGCGCACCAGCTGTGCGACCCGGGCCTGTCCGATGAGGAGAACCAGCGCTTGTTCGGGAAGTGCGCGACCCTGCACGGGCACAACTACACCCTGGAAGTGGTCGTGGCGGGCGAGATCGACCCGGCCAGCGGTTACGTTCTGGACCTGAAATCGTTGTCGGACGTCATCGCCAGGCAGGTCATCCGCGACGTGGATCACAGCAACCTGAACACCGACGTCCCCTGGCTCAAGGGGCTCGTCCCGACCACCGAAAACCTGGCCCATGCAATCTGGGAACGCCTCCGGCCGGAGCTTCCCGACGGGCTGCTGCGGTTGGTCCGGGTCTGGGAGACCGACAAGAACTGGGCTGAGGTCGGTGACCAGGCCTGAGGAGTTGCGACTGCGGTACACGGCCGCGGACTTGCGCGTGTTCACCCGCGCCGAGGCGAGCCGGTTCGTCCCGCAGGGGGACGGTGATCCGCAGAAGGACGTGGCCCTCGCCTGGGAACTGCTGTACCGGCTGGAACCGGAACTTTATGACCGGCTGGCCAGCGCCGAGCGGCTCCATCCCGCGATCGCGGGCTGGCTGCCGCCCGACGTGGACCGGATCGCCGAGGTCGGCGCGGGCACGGGACGGCTCACGATGGAGCTCGTCAAGCGCGGGCGGCGTGTCGTGGCGGTGGAGCCCGCCTTGCCGCTGCGCCGGATCCTGCGGCGGAAGCTCGCCAAAGCCGGCCACGGGGACCGGGCCCGGGTGATCGGGGGGTTCTTCGACCGGCTGCCGCTGCCCGACGATTCCGCCGACCTGGTC
>Ga0070707_100001348_pt1 | contig 24114 bp, 20 predicted proteins | sample KBSK5502metaG_FD_65468 | JGI IMG/M metagenome (GOLD analysis project Ga0070707, IMG submission 65468) | Corn, switchgrass and miscanthus rhizosphere microbial communities from Kellogg Biological Station, Michigan, USA - KBS K5-50-2 metaG | ecosystem: Host-associated > Plants > Roots >...
TGGCTCGCGCGACCACCTCCTTGCCCACCCCGCTTTCGCCGGTCAGCAAGACGGTGGCGGTGGTCGGCGCGACCTTGGCGATGATGTCGCGGACCGTTTGCATCCCCAGACTGCTGCACACATCGAGCTCGGCCATGAGAAATCTCCTTGGGCGGCAACGCACTGCAGAGGTTGCGCCAAAGTACAATTTCGCGGAAATCCGTCTAGTTGGAGGTCGCTCGACGATTCGGCTGGCTGCGGCGTGTAGCAGTTACGCGGAGTGAGGCAATTTTTACAACAATGAGGCCGTCGTCTTCCACTGCACGAGCGTGAACGGAAGCGTGGCGTCGTCATGCGGCTCGAAGACCGCCTCCACGGACGCGCCGATCGTCACCGCTTGCATCGGATCGCCCACCAGGTTGCCGATCATGCGCACGCCGCCGGCCTCGGGCAGCTCGACCAGCACGACGATGTATGGTCCGTGGTCCCGGAGCGTGGGATGCACGGGATGCCAGGCGCGCTCCCAGGAGTAGATGCGGCCGCGCGGCGCCACCGCGACCCACTCCAGGTCGAAGGCGTGGCAACGGTGGCAGATCCACTCCGGCCCCCACTGGAATCCGCGGCACACGCGGCAGCGCTGCACGCGCAGCTCGCCGGCCCGCGTGCCTTCCCAGTACGGCGCGTCCAGCGTGTCCGCCTCCGCCACCGGCCGCGGCATGCCCGCCGGGAGCACGCTCACAGCGTGTCCTCGGTGCCCAGGAGCATGCTCGAGACGGGCGTGACCATCGGGCCCGAGATCACGAGACCCACGCGCGCGCCGTCGACCTGGCTGGTGGACTCGCCGCGAAGCTGTCGCACGGCCTCGATCTGCAGCTCGAGCCCGTGCATGTAGCACTCGGCGAGGTTGCCGCCGCTGGTGTTCAGTGGCAGCCGCCCGCGCGGCGCGATGAGGTTCTCGAAGGTGAGGAACTCGTTGGCCTCCTCGGGCGCGAAGAAGCCGTGCTCGACGAGGCTCATGAGGACGCCGCCCGTGAAATTCTCGTAGCTCTGCACGACGTTGACGTCCTTGGGACCGAGACCGGCCATCTCCCAGAGGTGCGGGGCCACCGTGGTGAAGGAGGCGGTCGCGTAGGTCGGCGCGTTGTGGCCGCGCGCGGCGTTGCGATACTCCGATCCCTGCGCGACGCCCAGGAGGTAGGCGGGCGGCCGGCGCAGATCACGCGCGCGCTCCGCCGAGACCAGCACCAGCGCGGCCGCGCCGTCGTTCTCCATGCAGCAGTCGTAGAGCCGGAACGGCTCGACGATCCAGCGCGAGGCGTCATACGCCTCCGCGGTGAGCGGGCGACCGTGCATGACCGCGCGCGGGTTCGACTGCGCGTGATGGTAGGACGCCAGCGCGATCGCGCGCTGCGCTTCCTGCCGCACGTCGTGGTCGTGCATGAAGCGCATCACACGCATCGCGAAGCGCTGCGCCGGCGAGATCAGGCCGTAGGGAAACGTCAGCGCGGCTTCGCCCGACACCGTGCCGCCGGGCGGTGCTGAGCCGAAGCGCTGGAACTGGCCCTGGGCGAGCGCGCGAAAGACCACCACGCAGTCGGCGTAGCCGGCGGCGATCGCGGCCGCCGCATTGCCGACCGCCGCCGAGCCGCCACCACCGCCGCCGCCCCATTGCATGTTCGAGAAGCGCAGCTCGGGCAGGCCGAGAGCGGCGGCCAGTCGCGACGGGTCGTTGCGATCATTGCTGTAGGACGCGAAGCCGTCGATGCGCCGTGGCTCGATGCCCGCGTCTTCGCAAGCCGACAGGATGGCTCGCAGCGCCAGCGCGAACTCGGCTTCCGGCGCGCGACCGTGCTTGTAGTATGTGGTCTCGCCGACTCCGACGATCGCGACCCGGGCCCGGATGCTGCACTCGCGAGGCGTCACGCCGCGTAGTGTAGCCGACTCCGGCTTGACAGGCCCATCACCGGCGCTGTACGTGGGGCGCGGAGGAGAACGACGATGGCGACGACAGTCGGGTTCATCGGCCTCGGCGTGATGGGCGAGCCGATGTGTCGCAACCTCGCGAAGAAGTCCGGTGCGGCCGTGGTGGCGTTCGACGAGCGCGCCGAGCCGCTCGCCGCGCTCGCGCGCGACGGCGTGGCGGGCGCGGCCTCCGCGACCGACGTGGCGGCGCGCGCGGAGATCGTCTTCATGTGCCTGCCGGGCGAGCCGCAGGTGCGTGCAGTCGGCCTCGGACCCGGCGGCCTCGCCGCCCGCGCGCGGGCAGGGCAGACGGTGGTCGACATGAGCACGGCGCCGGTGGCCCTGGCGCGCGAGCTTGCGGGCGCGTTCGCCGCGCGGGGCGCCGACTTCGCCGACGCGCCGGTGGCGCGCACGGCGCAGGCGGCGAGGGACGGCACGCTGTCGATCATGGTGGGCGGCGAGGCTCGCGTGTTCGAGCGGCTGAAGCCGTACCTGGCGTGCATGGGCGCCGAGATCACGCACTGCGGGCCGGTCGGCGCCGGGCAGGCGGTGAAGCTCATGAACAACATGGTGGTGGCGCAGACGGTCGTCGCGCTCGCCGAGGCCCTCGCCGTCGCGCGCGCGTCGGGCGCCGTCGATCCTCGCGTGCTGTTCGAGACGCTGACCAAGGGCTCCGCGGACAGTTTCGTGCTGCGCAATCACGGCATGAAGTCGCTGTTGCCCGACTCGCATCCAACCCAGGGCGCGTTCCCGACGAGCTACATCATCAAGGACCTCTCCTACGCGCTCGCGCTGGCGGAGTCGGCAGGCGTCACGCTCGAGCAGGCGAGCACGACGCGGCGCCTCATGGAGCGCACCGCGGCGGCGGGCTATCGCGACAACTACTACACGGCGGTGCTGCGCACGATCGCGAAGGGCTGACCCTCACATCGCGGTCATGCCGCCATCGACGAAGAGCAGCGTCCCCGTCACGAACGACGCGTCGTCGGAGGCGAGGAACAGGATGCATGCGGCGACTTCTTCGGGCGTGCCCGGCCGCCTGAGCATCGTGTGCTTGGCGGCGTCCTCTCGGTACTGCTCGAGCGTGCGACCGAGCTCACGATTTCGGCGCTCGTGAAAGGGCGTGTAGATGGGCCCCGGACACACGGCGTTCACGCGGATTCTCTCGGCGGCGTGGTCCATCGCCATCCCGCGCGTGAGCCCGGCCACCGCGGCCTTGGTCGTGTCGTACTGCGTGGTCTTGCCCACGCTCGTCACTGACCGGACCGACGCGACGTTGACGATGCTTCCCCCGCCGCTCTGACGCATGAGCGGGATCGCCGCCTTCGCGCAGAACGCGTAGCCTTTGAGGTTGACGCCGAGAATCTCGTCCCAGCTCTCGGCGCTGGCCTCGACCACCGTGTGATAGAGCCGGATCCCGGCGTTGTTGACGAGGACGTCGAGTCGGCCGAAGCGGTCCGCGGCTTGCCCAACGAAGGCCGCGGCCTCGGCCTCGCGCTCCATGTGCGCTTCCAGGAAGAACGCGCTCGCCCCGATCTCCGCCGCGACGCGCTTGCCCCTCTCGACGTCGCGGTCGGCAAACGCGACCTTGGCGCCTTCCGCGACGAACCGTCGGACCGTGGCCTCACCGATGCCGGACGCTCCGCCGGTGACGGCGGCGATTTTTCCGCTCAGTCGTTTCATTGCGGTGTCCATTGCGGCTGCATTATAGCGGCGCGACTTCGACCCGCACCTCATGCGCCGAGTGCGGCCATCCGGAGTATGCTCTACGTTTGATTCGGGTCGCAGGGGGTCGCATGCGCGCGTGGACCGTGGATGCCGACGACATTCGCGTCGCCGAGGACTTCGACGAGACGCTGCTTCACCGTACGCCCGAGATCGACGGCTTTCTGAGTCTCGAGCGGGACGACAAGTTCATCGTCATCGGGACGAAGGGCTTCGGCAAGACGCTCCTGCTCAAGGCCAAGCGCATCCTCTATCAGCGCAAGACGCGAGCGGTCTGTCTGCCCACCAGCAACCTGCTCGACAAACCCATCGGCGACAAGATCTTCAGCAAGGAGATGGTGGCGTTCCTTGCGGGGTCGTCGCTCCCCTGGTCGAGGATCTGGCTGACGGCGATCGCGACGGCGGTGCTGAAGCACCTGCATCAGACCGACGGCCTCAAGGTGACCCCGCAGCTGGCGAGCCTGATCGCCGACCAGCCCTTGCATGGCGTCATCGACCACTTCGTGCGGCTGCTGGACTGCTCGCCGAGCGAGCTGCACCGCATCGCCAACGACACGGATGCTCACCTGGTGCCGCGGCTGCGCGCGGTCAACACGCCGGTCGCGATCTTCATCGACGGCGTTGACGAGTACTTCAACAAGCACATCGAGACCGTCCGCGGCCGCTCGAGTGTCGCCGGCGAGCTCTCGCCCGAGATCTGGCGCCTGGCGCAGATCGGCCTCGTCGAGGTCGCCTATCAGCTGCGGCGCGTCAATCACCACCTCAAAGTTTTCGCCGCCGTGCGGAAGGAGGCGTACGCGCGCCTGCAGACGATGGTGATGGGGCAGCAATACCGCGGCAGCGCCGTCGACATCGTCTATCCGGTGGAGAGTCTGCGCGAGATCTTCGTCAACAACATCCGGCTCGAGCGGGCCGGTCGCATGGTGCATCCCGAGCGGCTTCGCGACGATCCCATCGAGGCGTTCCTGGGCCGGACGACGATCGGCCACATCTACACCGGGGTGCGGGAGGATGCCTTCGATTACGTGTGCCGGCACACCCTCCTTCGTCCTCGCGATTTGATGACGCTGGGCGAGCGCTTGGCCGCGCTGCGGCCCGACGAGCGGCAGAAAGAGGATCGATTGAAGGAGGCGGTCAATCAGGCCGCCACGGAGATCGCGCAGGAATACCTCGTGGAGATCGCTCCCTACATGGCTGATCTGGATCTCGCTCGGCTCATCCGTCGGCTGCCCGGACACATCCTGACCCGCCAAGAGGTCGAGGACATCTTTCGCGAGCAGGCCACGGCGACCGACGCCGTCGAGCCCGAGCACGTCTTCTGCGCGCTCTACCGTGTCGGCTTGCTCGGGCACCTGCATCACGACTGGGTTCGCGCCGAGGCGCGGCAGCGCTTCCTGCGACCCGGCGAGGCGACGCTACAGCCGGACGGCGTACTTCCCGAGGCCAGCCACTATCTCGTGCATCCGGTGCTGTCGGACGTGATCGGCCGCGTCAATCCGGCCTATCTCCGCCGGATCGACGACGTGAACGTCGTCGGGTACGGACGACCGTGGCTGGGTAGCGCCAGCGTCGACTACGGCGCGACCGCGCGCACGCTGTGCGTGCTCGCCGCGGACGTTCACGCGTTCGGCGAGCTGATGCGCGCGGGCGCGGACGCGCCCATTCGACAAGCGCTCGAGAACGTGGTGCGAGCGTCGGCGAAGGACGCCGTCTGCGCCGAGACCGGCGCCGGCGACGCGGTCCTGATCATTCACGACGATCCGATCGCGCTCGGGCGCATCGCCCGCCACATCGTCGACGAGGTCTATCGGGCACCCGGCCAGGCGCTTCTACGCGTCGCGCTCCATCACGGCGAGGTGCGGACACGGCGCCGTCACAGCGACGGCGCCCTCGTGGTGGCCGGCGGCGCGGGCGTGCTGTCGGCCGTGCGCGTCGAACCGCACGTGCAACCCGGACAGATCTGGGCGACGGAAGAGTTCCGTGCCGAGCTTGCCCGCTCTCCATCGCTGTGGCGCACTGCGATCGTTCCCGGGCCCGATGGCGCCGAGTCCTTCAACATCAAGAAGGGCGCGGAGCCGGATCTCTTCGTGCGGCTCTATCGGCTGGAATTCTGAGGCATCAGCGAGCTGCTGCTTCTTCGGAGACGGCTCGATCCGCTGCTAGCCGGAGAGGGCAGGAGAAACGAACGACCGACCCATCAGAGCTTCCCTGAGGCAGGGCAGCAGGTCCGACGCGAGCTCAGACTTGAGGACATATCCGAGGGCGCCGGTGCCGAGCGCCGCCCGCATATAGTCTGCGTCCGCGTGGACCGTCAAGAACACGATCCGCGCGGCCGAGCCCGTTGCCTTCAGTTTCCTGGCAGCCTCGATACCGTTCAGAACAGGCATCGCGATATCCAGCACGACCATGTCGGGCTGCAGCCGGGCGACTTCGTCCAGCAGGGCCTGCCCGTTGCTGACCGTCTTGACCACGTCGAAGTGGCCCTCGACATGCCGGGCGACGGCGGCGAGGAAGTCTTCGTGGTCATCAGCCAGCACGAGGCTGGCGCGCTCGCCTTTCATAGAATGGAAACGTAGCCAGTCCTGAGCCGACGAGGCTACTGGCAAAACTGACAGTGCCGAACGGATCGGGTGGCGCTACAGGGACACGATACGCGCCTTGATGGCGTACTGGACGAGCTCGGCGGTGGACTTGATGCCGAGGTCTTCCATCATCCTGTATTTGTGGAACGCGACGGTCCTCGCCGTGATGTTCAGAATGCTCGCGACCTCCTTCATCGTGCGCCCCTCGGCCAGCAGCTGCAGGACCTCACGCTGGCGGGGGCTCAGCTCGCGTGCTCCTTTCGCCGATTCGGGGCGGCGCAGCAGGTTGTTGACCATGTCCCGCGTGGCCAGCGGAGTCACATACGACCGCCCCTGCATGACGTCGGCAATCGCTTGAAGGAGCTCCGAGGCCGCGGAATTCTTGAGCAGGAACGCCGAGCCACCGGCCCGAAAGGCTTCGGCCGCGAGGTCGGGATCCTCACTCACGGTCAAGAAGATCACCTTCACTGACGGCATCGACCGCTTGAGCTGGCGGGCGGCGTCCAGGCCGTTGAGCAGCGGCATGGCGATGTCGACCACGACGACATCCGGCCGGAGCTTCGGAGCCGCCTCGATCAGGGCGCGGCCGTCTGCCACCGCACCCAGCACGTCGCAATCGGGCTCGAGCAGTTTGACGAAGGCCTCACGGAGTAGCCGATGATCCTCAGCGAGAAGGACCCGCGGCCGCCTCATACGAGCGTCATCTCCCGGCTGGGCACACGAACCTGGAGCCGGGTCCCGCGCGAGGGCTGCGAATCGATCGTGATCTCGCCTCCGATATGAAGCACCCGCTCACGCATGCTGACGAGCCCGAGCCCGCTGCCATGGACCCGCCGGGGATCGAACCCGCGGCCATGATCGACGATTCGCAGCGAGATAGAGTCGGCCGTCCCGATCAGCTCGACTTCGGCCTGCCGGGCGCCGCCGTGCTTGATCGCATTGCTCAGCCCCTCTTGCGCGATGCGATAGAGGCACACGGCCGTGTCTGGTGACAGCGCGGCCGGCACCTGATCGTGCGTGAATTCGATCTTGAGACCGTGGCTATCCGCCAGCTCACGGCAGAGGCTGCCGATCGCGGCCACGAGGCCTAGCTGCTCGAGCTTCGACGGGTGGAGCTGGTGCGACAGACCGTGCACGGACGACGAGAGGTGCTTGACGCGAGCGAGGAGCCCCTGCAGGCGCCCGCTGAGTTCGCTCGCCGCGTCCGGCGGCTTCTGGCGCAGGAGCTGGAGCTCGATCGTGAGGAGCGCTAGGCCCTGGCCGAGGTCGTCGTGCAGCTCCCGAGCGATTCGTCGTGATTCGATCTCCTGGGTCTCGAGTAGTCGGCCGGTGAGGATCCGCAGCTCGTTCTGGCTCCGGCGCAGTCCGTCGTCCGCCCGCCGGCGCCTCGCCATTTGTACAAGCAGCGCAACGATCAGCGCCGTCTGGAGGACGAACAGCGAGATCGCCCCGACGATGTGCCAGTGGTACAGATCCCAGAGACTCCGCTCTCGGAAGCGTATCTCGCTGTCTGGTGGCAGTTTCGTCTCGCTGATGCCCCAGCGTCGCAGCTGTCGCCAATCGAACATGTTGACGTTCGGGCTCAGGTCCGGGCGGGCGATCTGCTCGGGACGCTGGCCGGCCAGAATGCCCAGGGCGAGCCGCGCCGCGTGCCTGCCCTCCAGCTCGAAGCTCAACACGCGGCCACCGACGATCCCATGATCGATGTACGAACCCACGTGGCCGTAGACAGGCGCATTCGCCGCGGCCGCTATCAGCTCGAGTACCTTGGCAGGAATGAAGGTTTTGCCGGTTCCGTCTTCATATATGTGGAGGTACTGGATGATGCTCCGATCGGGCAGAGCGCGTACGCGTCTGAGGACATCGTCCAAGGGGAGCCCGGACAAGTACACGAACTCGACTCTGTCTTCATACGCGCGAAATGTGCGCCGCGCCACGGCCTCCCAGTAGGCATCGAACCTGGACGACCCCGCGATGACGAAGACCCGGCGCGTCTGTGGATGGAGTCGGAGAGCGATGTCGAGCGTGCCCGCCAGGTCCATCTTGATCGGAACGCCGACCACGTCAGGAGGCAGTTTGCGTTTCTGCAACTCCTCCTGGTCGACGGCGATGAACACGACCGGGATACCTCGAAAGATCTCGTCGCGATGCTGCAGGACGAAGTCCAGCGAGGATCCGAGGCCAGCCATGACAAGGTCGATCTTCTGTCCCGCGTATTTGTGGCGGAGGAAGTCGACGAGGAACCGCCGTTGATCAGGTGCCTGGAACCGTGACAGGTCGAGGTATTCGTTCCGGATCTGGATCTGCTCGGACGAGGCCGCCGCAAAGGTCGAGCGGATGCTTGCAAGGACCAGAACATTCCCTGGAGCTCCTTCGGCATTCTCCGGGTACAGCGCCACCACAGTCCTGACGTTGGCTGAGGCAGCCGCTTCTGCAGCGAGGCACAGCAACGGCAGCGCCGACAGCGTCATCGCCGTAATCGGCCTACGAAACCACCGTCTCACACTCGATCCGGCTCTTCTGCCCACGGTCACTGTCCAGCGATTGATCTACCGCAAGCGCCGACGCACCGAGTGGATTCTACAGGAGATCCGCCTGTCCGTTTTCCAGTCGCGCGGTTGGTAGTTCTGCCAGTAGTAGACCAGTCTCGCGCGCCCTAGCCTCGCTTGAACGCTGTTTCCGACAAAATGGGGAGGGCGGACCTTGCGAGCGAGGTTTGACGTCACGTCGTCGACGAATCGGCGGCAGTAGCGGCATGGCTGGAGATCGTCGTCAGCTGTTGATCCGAACGATCGCTGCGCAGGCGTCCGTACCGGTCTCCGTTCGCGAAAGCGCGGGCGCGAGCTGCGCCTTGTGCCTCGGGCTAATCGCACCAGGCAGACGACAGTACGAAATCGACGTTGGCCAATCAACCGTGATCGTCGACGAGAATTGCTACGATTCGTCGCTGCGCCACATCGTCGATGCTCATAGCTAGCGAGTAGTCAATCGGCATCGCGAATACCGAGCCGACTCAGGCGACGCTACTTGGCAGCTCCGCGACGTAGATACCGCGGATCGGGCAGATCTCGCGCTCCACCGCGTGCAGCGCGTTGCCCGCCAGGCCCGCGAGGGTGCGCGTGATGACCGCCCGTATGATGCCTATCGTGCGCATCCATGACGGTGGACGACGCGGACGGCCGAGGATTCCGGGGCAGCGCTTATAATCGGTGCGCGATGCTCAGGCGTCTCGACGACTTCCCAGCGGCCACGGCGCCTCGCGACCGCGAACTGATGCGTGCGCGTTGCGTCCAGGACGTCGATGGGGGCGGTCCTGAGCGGATAGGTACAGAGCAGCAACATCGGCTGACCGCTGACGAGACTAAGGCCCTGTGCCGATAGGTGCGACGTGGATAACAGGCGCTCCCGATGGTTGAGCTTAAAAGGTAAATGATGCGCAACGTAATCCGCATCAGTGCCGTGGTCGCGCTCGTGTCCATCGGCTTCGGGAGCGAGGGCATCGCGCGCCTTGCCCATGCGGCGGATGGTCAAATGACCTGGGCCGTCCACCTCACGATCGCACCGCGCTGGCTCGATCCCGGCGACACCGAGACCGCGATCACGCCGTTCATGGTCCTCTACGCGCTGCACGACGCGCTCGTGAAGCCGATGCCGAAAGGGCAGACGACGCCGAGCCTCGCCGAGTCATGGACGGCCTCTCCCGACTGGAAGACCTACGAGTTCGTGCTGAGGAACGGCATCAGGTTTCACAATGGCGACCCGGTGACCGCGGACGACGTGAAGTTCTCATTCGAGCGCTACCGCGGTGGTGCCGCGAAGCTCCTGAAGGAGCGGGTCAAGGACGTGCAGGTCGTCGACGCTCGGCACGTGAGATTCGTCATGAAGGAGCCATGGCCGGATTTCATGACCTTCTATGGCACCACGGCCTCGGGTGCGGGATGGATCGTGCCGAAGAAGTACGTTGAGAGGGTGGGCGACGACGGGTTCACGAAGGCGCCGATCGGCGCTGGCCCGTACCGCTTCGTGAGCCTGACGCCGGGCGTCGAGCTGGTGCTCGAAGCGTTCGACGGTTACTGGCGCAAGGCACCAGGCGTCAAACGTGTCGTCTTCAAGAGCGTGCCGGACGAGACGACCCGGGCTGCCGCGCTCAAGCGCGGCGAAGTCGACATCGCCTACTATCTGACCGGACCGGTGGCGGAAGACATCCGGCGCACGCCAGGCCTCAAGCTGAGCGCCGCGCGCACCAACGCCGTATTCTTTCTCGACTTCGTCGATCAGTGGGATCCGAAATCTCCGTGGCATGATCGGCGCGTGCGGCTGGCAGCAAGCCTCGCCATCGACCGCAAGGCGCTCAACGAGGCGGAGGCGCTCGGATTCTCGGGCCTCACGGGCAACATCGTGCCTCGTCACATGGAGTTCGCATTGCCGATCGATCCCCATCCATACGATCCAAAGCGAGCCAAGCAGCTGCTGGTCGAGGCCGGCTACCCGAATGGCTTCGATGGCGGAGACATCTCGCCGAATCCGCCGTACTTCACGCTCGCCGAAGCGATCGGAGGCAACCTGGGCGCGGTCGGCATCCGGGTCAGGCTGAGGACAATGGAGCGGGCCGCGTGGCTTACGGCGTGGCGCGAGAAGAAGCTCAAGGGAGTTGTGCTGGGTGCGCAGGGTGCGGGAGGCAACGCGGCGACCCGGATCGAAGGCTTGGCGACGAAGGGCGGCATGTTTGCTTACGGCGTGCTACCCGAAGTCGAGGATCTCTTTCAGCGGCAGGCGCGCGAGCTCGATCGCAGGAAGCGCGAGGAGCTGCTGCACCAGATCCAGAGGATCCTCTTCGACCGCGTCGTGTTCGCGCCGATCTGGGAGAATGGCTTCATCCGCGGCGTCGGACCGCGCGTGCAAGAAGGCAGCCTCGAGCTCATCCCCGCGTTTCCGTACTCCGCGCCAATGGAGGACGTCCGGCTCAAGCCGTAAGAGACCCACCATGCGCATCGTCACGGTCGAGCCCGTCCTCGTGGATGTCCCGCTCGCCGCCCCCGTCCGGGGCGTGCACGGAACGACCAGCGTGCAGCGCAGCGTGCTCGCGCGGGTCACGACGGACGAGGGCGTCGAGGGCTGGGGCAACGTCGATCCGACCCCGGGCTACTCGCTCGTGTCGGCGGTCGACATCCACGACGCCGTCGCGCGCCTGGCACCGGTACTCGTGGGCGCCGACCCGTTCAACATCCATCGTGCGCTGGCAAGCATGGACGCCGAAATGGCGGACGGCTTCGAGGCGAAAGCCGCGATCGAGATGGCGCTGCTCGACCTCAAGGGCCGTGCGCTCGGTCTTCCTGTCCACTCGCTCCTCGGCGGCGCGCTCACGCACGACGTGACCCTGAACGCGTGGATCGGGACGGTGGCGCCCGAGCAGGCGGCGCGCGAGGCCGCCGAGTGGCTGCGCCGCGGTTTCACGACCGCCAAGATCAAGGTCTCCGGCGCGGGCGACGAGGGCATCGCTCGGGTCGCTGCCGTTCGGGCCGCGGTCGGCGACCGCCTGGCGCTGCGCGTGGATTTCAACGAGAGCTTGGCGCTCGCCGAGGCGGTGTCGTGCATCCGGCGGCTGGAGCCCTATGCGCTGACGCTCGTCGAGCAGCCGATTGCACGGACCGACATCGCCGGCCTCGCCGAAATCCGCCGCGCGATCGGCATCCCGCTCATGGCCGACGAGAGCGTGACGGGGCCGGCCTCGCTGATCGATATCATCCGTCGCGGGGCGGCGGACATCGTCAAGCTGAAGGTCATGAAGCAGGGCGGACTCCTGCGAACGCGACAGATGATCGACTGCGCGGCCGCCGCCGGCCTGCGCGTCGTGATCGGACACGGCTTCGGCCTTACGCTGTCGACGCTGGCCGAGGCCGCCGTGGCCGCCACGAGCGCCGCGGTCATTCCTGGCTGCGAAGCCGTCGGCCCGCTGAAGATGGCCGGCGACGTCGTCGCGGATCCAGTCAGCCTCGGCGGAGGCGTGCTCCACCTCGTCGACGCGCCGGGCCTGGGCGCGACGATCGATTCCGAGGCTCTCAAGCGCTATCGCGTCGAGCGATAGCTTCGCGAGCGTGCCGGTGAGGCGGCTCAGTTACCTTGTCGGATATTCCCGGGATAGTGGTTGGATAGTGTCTGGGACAGAGGTCCATAGAGCGACTGCGGCAGCTTCGTCTTTGCTGATGCCGCGGATCTTCTTGCCGGCGCGTTTGGCGTACCCGAGACAGCGACACCGATCAAACGGTACGCGCTATGCCGCGACGCTCTGAATGATCGACATAAATGCCGCAGATAGGGCAGACTTCGCGGTTCATCGCGTAGTCCACACAGGTCTGGTGAAGCGTGTGGCCTCCGAGGCACCGACGGGCCGCAGTAGCGCCAACGAAGCTGCGTCCGCAGCGACCGCACCGACCGGCGTGCATCGCGCGCAGCACGTAAATCAAGAGCGCCGTAACGGGACTCCACCAGCGCTCCGCCCAGCTCAGCTTTCCGCCCGACGCTGCGCCTGACTTGGAATCCGATGCGTCAGTGTGCGGCACCGGCATCTTCGGGCGGCTCTTACGTGGCCGCACGGTCCGCAACCCCCTCATGAGCCTTGGCATTCAAGAGAAGAGAGTGTCGTCAGGCGTGGGACAGCGAGCAATGGTCAACCGGCCAGAAAATCACGAGCCGAGTGGCTCTTGATGCTGGGTCAAGTGGCCCAACTTGGGCAACTTGTGTTAGCGTGGCGCGGTCCGGTACCAGAACGAAGCACAAGCCGCCGCGCGCAAGGCGTCAGGAGACCACGGCATGTTTTTGGGATCCCGTCCTCGTCCTGATCCCGACTCCGACGCGTTTCGCTCGATGATGACGGAGGGCGCGGATGATGCGTTCCGATTGGTCCCGTGCATCCACTACATTGTGCGGCATTGTCGTCATGCTGCTCTTCGTCGTTGAGCCCGAAGCTGCACTCGGTTCGACCGGCTTCCTTCCCCACGCCGTCTGTTATCTGTGGGATCGTTGGCTCCTAGTCGTCCACGCCCTTTCCGACACGCTGATAGGCCTCGCTTACCTGGCGATTTCTCTGTCGCTCGTCTACTTCGTCCGCAGGCGACGTGACGTGCCATTTCCATCGATGTTCCTCGCCTTCGGCAGCTTCATCGTCGCCTGTGGCGCCACGCACTTCATGGAAGTCTGGACGCTATGGCAGCCAGCGTATTGGCTGGCAGCCGGCGTAAAAGTCGTCACCGTGGTGGCGTCGGTCGCGACGGCGCTGCTGCTTCCCCCGTTGATCCCCCGCGCCCTGGCCTTGCCCAGCCCCGGCGCGCTCGAGCGGGCGAACGAGGAGCTCAGCAAGGAGATCGTCGAACGACGGCGCGCGGACGAGGCGCTTCTCGAGGCGCACCGGGAACTGCGCGGGCGATTGGGGGTGACCGAAGGCCTTCTGCGAGTGGCACAGTTGCTGGCGGGAAGTCTCGACACGCCCGAGATCGCGCGGCGCGCCGTCCGCGAACTGACGCGCTTGGTCGGCGCCGACACGTCGATCTTTTTTAGTGCGGCCGACGAATTCGGGTACGCGACGGCGGTGGCCGGCTACCACGTGCCCGACGAACTTCGACAGGCAGCTTATCACGTGGCGATGACCGATCCGCCGGGGTATATCACCGACGCGTTGAACACCGGGCAACCGGTAGGAACCAGCGACATCGCGACCGACTCGCGCTTCGACCATCCGGCAATTCACATGATGGCGATTCAGCCCCGATCCATCCTCTACACGCCGTTGTTGAGCAAAGGCGCTGTCCGAGGCTCTATCGTCACCTACTGGTGGCACGAGCGGCACGAATTCACGGTTGACGAGATCGGCCTCGCGGCTGGCGTCGCAAACGAGCTCGCACTTGCGATCGAGAATGCAGAACTTTATGCACAGAGTGAGCGGCGCCGGCAAGCCGCGGCTGCCCTCGCCGAGACGGGTCGGCTACTCTCGCAGGACCTTGCGGTGGAAGCGGTTGCCGCGAGAATCGTCGACCGTGTCCGGTTGCTTGTTCGCGCGACGGTCGCCATGGTATTTCGGCTCGATCCGACGTCTGGCCAATTCGTGTTGTTGGCGGCGTCAGGCGACTCAGGCGGTCTCGGGGCGCACTTCAGCATTCCTGCCGGCGTCGGCACCATCGGGCTGGCTGCGCGACAGCGAACGCCGATCGCGACCTCCGATGTGACCCGCGATCCGCGTATCGCCCTGGCGGGTGAACTGGATACGGAGGTGGTGCGCGGACCGTCGCGGGCGGCTCTTGCTGTCCCGCTCATAGTTCAACAACAGGTCATCGGCGCTCTGCTGTTGGGCGATCGTCCCGGGCGTGACTTCAAACCGGAAGAAATCGAAGTGGCGCAATCGTTCGCCGACCACGCTGCCGTCGCTTTGGCCAATGCCCGACTACACGAGCAACAGGTGCTCCTCGCTCAACAGGAGGAACGCCGGCGGATCACCTACGAAGTGCATGACGGCATCGCGCAGCTCGTGGTTGGCGCGAAACAACGCTTCGATACTTGCCGCGACTTTTGGAAAACCGATGAATCGCGCGCCGAGCGGGAATTCGAGAACGGTGTCGAGTACGTCAGGCGTGCGATCAGCGAAATGCGCCGCGTGTTGAATGCGCTCCGCCCGGAGTCGCTGGACTTCATCGGCCTCGCGGACGCGCTTCGACAGCATCTCGATGAGGTTGCCCGCGACGCGGGCTGGCACAGCGGCTTTTCAGAAAACATAGGGGCCGAGCGGTTTTCAGCGACGATTGAGACGGCATTGTTCCGTATTGCGCAAGAGGCGCTGGCGAACGTGCGACGGCACGCACGAGCGTCACACGTCAACGTACGTCTATACCAGAGTCCCGGCTGGGTCCAACTCGACGTCTCAGATGACGGTATCGGAATGGCGACAGCAACTCACGATGGTAAACAGCCGGGGCTCGGGCTCCTCAGCATGCGCGAGCGCGCGAGCAGACTCGGCGGAACGTGCGCAATTGCCGGCAACGTCGGCGCTGGAACGAGGGTGTCCACTCGTATTCCTCTCGACGTGGACGTCAGCGCCTGAGCAATGCAGTGAGGCAACTTCGTCGCGTGTTCGTCATCGATGACCATCCAGTCGTCCGTGAAGGCTTCCGCAACATGCTGACCGACGAAGATATAGAGATCGTCGGCGAGGCGGCTACTGGCGCGGAGGCCATCGTACGTATCACGACCGTCGGTCTCGATCTGATCCTGCTCGATCTAAAACTTCCCGACATTGACGGCGTGGCTCTCCTTCGGCGGCTAAAGGAAGTCGTTCCCGCCACGCCGGTGCTCGTCATCAGCATGCATGACGATCCACCTCTGGTGCGACGCGCTGTCGAGGCAGGCGCGGCAGGATACGCGTTGAAAGGAATCGGCCGAAGAGAACTGGTCGGGGCGATTCATGCGGTCTGTGATGGCGAAGCGGTGCTCGACCCGGGCCTCCTCCGCGCGATTGTCGGCGGATCTTCCGGTGTTTCGTCGGTGAACGCAGAGGATACCGGACGGACTCCACTGACTCAGGTCGAAGTTGATCTCCTACGACTGATGGCCGAAGGGATGACAAACGCCCAGATCAGTGAACGAATGCGATGGAGCCTGGCCACGACGAAGCGATACGTTCAGAGCGTGTTGGAGAAACTCGACGTCTCTGATCGGACCCAAGCGGCGGTTACTGCGGTGCGCCTGGGTTTACTCGCATAACTTGCACACGGATTTGGACACGCATAGACCGGGGTCCAGAGAGCTGCGCGGGATGGCGGCGCTCATCATCGCCAACGGCGAACGACTGCGACACGAAGCGGACCGAGCGATCAGGAGAGGAAGAGACGCGCGGGACCGCGCCGCTCAGGTTGCATGGATGGTGCGCGAGGTCATCCTGAGGTTCCGGCTGCATCGCGTTCCGGCGATCTCCGGCGCAAGCGACCATCCGCATCATATTCGTCGGCCGCAAGAGTCAATGTCGCTCTGAATCGGCCCAAGGGGAGGCGCGGTGTGCGATGGTTGCGGTAAGGCGATTGCCGTTGGCGAAGCTGGGATAGAAGCGCAACGGGTGACAGATAGGGGACATATCAGAGGCACGTAGCGCAGCGGATTCAAACGCGCAGTCGAGTCCGGTCATATAGAGCCCCTCGCGCTCGGCCACGGATACTTGTTCGATACGGTCGCGATATCGTCAGGGGAGCCGCGCCGCTGACATGTGTGTCACTCCCTGCTCGCTCTTCGCGGGGCGCGGCGACCGGCTCTCACTGTGAACAGGAACGGGCGCGCGGGCAGCGCCAAGCGCGCCTGCGTGCCGTGGTGGGATGACTGGAACGAGAGACGACCGCCGTGCAACCGGGCGATCCGTTGCGCCGTCAAGAGTCCCGTCGCGACGTGACTCGGGCGTTTGGAACTGAAGGCACGACTGCGTGGGTCGAATCCGCGACCCCAATCTCGGACGAGCACGTCGATCCGTTCCTTGGGCCGAACCGCAGCCGCGATCTCGGGAAGACGACCACCCGGCGGCGTCGCCTCGCACGCGTTCCGCACCAGGTGAGCGATCGCCAGCGACAACAGCGGGATGTCGCCCATGATCTCCGGCCAGTCGACATCCGCGACGATCACCTGGCGGAGACGATGCGCGCGCAGCGTCCGCCGCACGAGGAACTCGAGATTGACCCGCTCTAGTCGCGCGATATCGAGGGAGAGCACCTCGAACGCGGCCACCAGCAGTCGGCTCTCGTCGAGTAATTCTTGACGAACCGCGCCGACCAGTTCCTGGGTCGCGGCGTCGCGCTGATGCTGCACGGCGACGCACTGCAGGTTGAGCAGCGCGCTCTGCAGGCGCCCGCGAAGGAGATGGGACATTCTGGCGATCTCGGAGTCCTTCATGCTTTTGTCAGCCGGATCCTATACTTCGCGAGCTTGTTATAGAGGGTCTTCGGACTGATTCCGAGCTCGACGGCGGCACGGGTCTTGTCATTCCCCGTCCGCTTCAGAGCCTCGATGATGAGCCGCCGCTCCATATCACGGATGCTGGTCGGCTCCGGGGTTGTACGGCCTGTCGATGCTTGCGAACTCGATTCGACCGGCAGCGTGGGTGTCAGATGCTCGGCGGTGAGCACCGGGCCAGGAGTCAAGACGACCGCCCGCTGCACCACATTGCGGAGCTCTCGTACGTTGCCCGGCCAGCTGTGACGTAGCAGCGCCTCCTCGGCGTCTGCGGAGAGCCCGACCACCTGTCGGTCGTACTCGACGTTGAACTCCTCGATGAAGCGGGATGCGAGTGGCACGACGTCGTCGCGTCGGTCGCGGAGCGGCGGAAGAGAGATCACGAAAACGCCGAGCCGGTAGAAGAGATCCTCGCGCAGTTTTCCGGCCGCCAGAGCAGCCGCGGGCGAGCGGTTCGTGGCCGCGATGACGCGGACATCCACACGAATCTCCTTGCTGCCCCCCACGCGTCGGAACCTCCCATCCTGGAGAATGCGGAGGAGTTTGGCCTGCACGGCAATATTCATCTCCGCGATCTCATCGAGCAGGAGCGTGCCCCCGTCCGCGAGCTCGAAGCAGCCGGAGCGACGATCGAGCGCGCCCGTGAAAGCGCCGCGCTCATGTCCGAAGATCTCGCTCTCAATGAGGGTCGCCGGAATCGCCGCGCAGTTGATGGCGATGAACGGGTAGTCCCGACGAGCGGAGCTTTCATGGATCGTGCGGGCAACGAGTTCTTTCCCGGTGCCGCTCTCACCATAGATGAACACGGGGGCTTTACTGTTCGCCGCCACGTCGATCCAGCCGTACGCCTTCTGCATCTCGTTCGACGGCCCGATCAACTTTCCGAACGCGCCTTTCCGACGAAGTTCATGCCGTAGGACGTCCACTTCACGAGCGAGCGACGCCTGCGCGAGTGACTTCTCCAGGAGTACTTGCAGCTGTACAGGGTCCACGGGCTTCGTGAGGTAATAGAAGGCGCCCTGCCGCATCGCCTCCACGGCCGTGGTTACCGTCGCATGCCCGGTCAGGATCAGGACCGCCGGCCGAGGATTCGTGTCCTGCAGGGCTTGGAGGAGGCCGATACCGTCCATCTTCGGCAGGACGAGGTCGCTCAACACAAGAAACGGCCTATCGACGTCGGCGATCGCGAGCGCATCCTCCGCTGATGATGCGACGCGGACTTCGTAGCCCCATTTCTGCAGGAGCCGAGTCAAGGCGTCTCGCATACTAGGTTCGTCGTCGACGACTAATACTTTTACTTTCGGCTCATTCAACGTGTCTCGGCCTCCTCGTCCTCGCCGAGCCGGCTATGAGCCGCTCGATGTGTTGCTGCAGGTCCTCCGGCAGACACGGTTTGGTGAGGAACATGTCGCAGCCAGCCTGCCGCGCCCGTTGCTCCGCACCGGCGAGGGCGTGCCCCGTGAGTGCGATCACGGGGATCCTGCGCGTCTGCGGGTCGCGTTTGAGCCGGCGCGTGACCTGCCACCCATCAATCCCGGGGATGGCAAAGTCCATGACGACGACGTCGGGCCTGAGCGTGCGGACCTTCGCCAATGCCTCATGGCCGTCCGAGGCTGACTGCACCTCGAAGCCGGCGGCGGTCAGAAACATGGTGTAGATGCGGCGGTTGTCCTCGACATCGTCCACGATGAGGACCCGCTTCTGGCTTCGACGACGGAGCGCCCTCCGAGCCACACGGCAGATATTACAGTAAAAATTTCCGGCGAGTCTCGCGCGAAGGTCGCATGCCCGACGGGCACGCGACACCATCGAAGCGGCCGTTTTCCTTGGCGTTTCGCTGGCTATGACACCTTTGGTGGTGGCCGGACGAGCGTCATGACGCCAGCGGCGCGCTTCTTGCCCTTGAATGCGCGAACGAATCGCATCGGCAGGAGTCAGGCATGAAGCGCGCGATAGCGACGAGCCTCCTGGTAGTCACCGCCGCCCTCCTTGACCCGTCACACGCGCGAGCGGCGACGGTTGCTGTTCGGTTCGCGGAAGGCGTCGCGCATGGCTTCCCTGTTTTGCGGTCCGTCGACGGCGAAGAGATGGCCGCAGGCGAGTTCACCCAGGTTTCCCGGGACGATATTGTCGAAAGCCGCTTTGTCTTCCGGTTCCGCGATGGCTCGTTGTACGACGAGATCGTGGTCTTTTCGCAGCGCGGTCTGTTCCGCCTCGAGCGCTATAGCATCGTGCAACGTGGACCGTCCTTCCCCGAGACGCTCGAGGCGAGCATCGAGCGAAGCAGCGGCCGCTACGACGTGCGCTATCGGGCCGACGAAGACAGTCCCGAGGAGCGGCTCTCGGGGCGCTTTACGCTACCCGAGGACGTCTACAGCGGCATGCTCGGCACGCTGATGAAGAACCTGACGTCCGGTGAGAACCTCATCGTTCAGCTACTCGTCTTCACTCCGCAGCCACGCGTGGTCAAGGTCCAAATTGCAGCGGCTGGCGAAGACACCCTGATGCTTGGCAGGCGACCAGTTCCGACCATTCGCTATCTGATCAAGCCGCAACTCGGCATGTTCGCGTCGCTCCTGGTCGTCGATCTCGCTCCTATCCAGTGCTGGGTCATCGGTGGGGAAGCCCCGGCGTTCGTGAAATTCCAGGGCCCCCTGTACTTCATGGGTCCCGTCTGGCGGATCGAGCTCAACTGAAACAAAGAGTGAGCACGCGTGAAGATCGAGAGGGCCGTTATTGCGATCGGGACGATGGCCGTGCTGATCGGCGGCCTGACGCGGACAGTGGACGCCGAACCCCGGGTTCGTCCCACATTCATTGCGTACCGCCTGGTGGATGCCGAAGTCAGCAACGTCCAAGGCGGCACACTATTTTTGAAGACCAGTGCCGGCCGCCTGAAGATCGATGTATCCGGTCCAGTGGTACCCGTTCTCAAAACAGGTGACCATGTCGCCCTCGGTGTGACGGTGATCCAACATCCCGCTCCCGCCTCGCTCCCGCGTGACGATGAGTTGCGATCGCGACCCTTGCAACGGCTTCCGGCAGTCATCGCCGCACTTCAGCGTGACACGGGGGTCGTGTCGTTAAGGTGCCATGCCGGACTGCTCAACGTCGCCCTGCCCGAGGCGGCGATAGCGGGCCTGCACACCGGCGATCGGCTCGCCGTAGAGTTGAGTTTCCCGTCGACTTCTGAGGTCGCAGCGCTGGCCGGACAACCCCACAACAACCGCGCCGGCCTCGCCGCGCTGCTCTTTGCAATCTTCGGACGTGGCCGGTAGCGATCCACTTTTGGGGCACCAGCCTCGCGAAGGCGGTGCCTGGGCGGTTGCGGCCCCCGCACCCACGTGTCTGAAACCCGCCTTCTGGTCCTCAGCCGCCAGAAGGCATGATCTCGCACTCCACGGCGTGGCGGTGATGGATGGAATCGCCTTTGGCAGCGAGAAATCGCGAGCCAGCGATAGGAGAGTGTGTCATGCGTCGGTCGGTGTCGGTTGTCGTGCTTTTGGTCGTGTTCGGACTCGGGGCCGGGTGTCGCTCGATGACTGGGGAATCGTTCGGACGGAATATCGATGATGCGACGATCACGACCGACGTGAAGGCAAAGCTCACAAGCGAGAAGGCATCGAATCTCACGCGCGTTAGCGTGGCGACCGCCAATGGCAATGTATCGCTGATAGGCATCGTGCCCACCGCGGCGGATCGAGCTCGCGCTGAGGAAATCACTCGCGGCGTAAAGGGCGTCCAGGGAGTGGCGAACAATCTCCAGGCGGAGAAACCGTAGCAGGCGGACTCAAGAAGCGACGGTGCGATGAACCGTTAGTCGGAACGGGCCCCCGCTTGCACGCGCCTCCTCTCGGAATGACGGCGGTACCGAGTTTGCTACGACCACCGGCCCTGCCGGTGGGTGGTACCTCTGAGCGGCGTGGTCCGGGCCGCCGGCGAAGGCGGGTACAGGGTTAACAATGGTGATCGGGTCTACAACCGTCGATGCCGGCCTACAACGGCGACGGTCTGAGCCCGCCGTCTGATCCGAACAACCGGCTTGAAAGGGAAACGATATGCCTGAGACGCTCTCACCCGTTGCTGCGCGCGGCAATCGACGGACGCTTGCGGCGGACATCATCATCGCGAATGCTCCCGACCCGGTCTTTGTCTGCGATCTGGAAGGCAAGATCCTAGAGGCTAACGACGCGGTCTCCCGCTTGCTCGGGCTGCGGCGTGATGAGGTTCTCGAGCAGTCCATCTCCCAGTTCATCGGTCAGGATGAGGCTCGGGAGTTCGTGGTAGCCCTCCGGGAGGTGGTCGAACGAGGCGTCACCCGCAACGTCCGGCTGCATCCGCGCAGTACCTCGGGGGAGATGATCCCCACCACGCTGAACGCCTCGGCCTTGCGAGACACGGACAGCAACATCATTGGAGCAATCGGCATCTTACGCGACATGAGGGAGCTGGATCAGGCCCGCGCCTATGCCGAAAACCTCATCAAGAACGCACCAGATCCGGTGTTCGTGTCTGATCTCGAGGGCAAGATCCATCAGGCCAATGATGCCGTGTTCTCTCTGCTTGGGTTCCGTCCCGATCAGCTGATAGAGCAGTCTCTGTCCCGCATCATTACGCCCGAGGAGACGCGGGAGTTCATGATCGCACTCCGCGGGGTCGTGGAACGTGGACTGACGCGGAATGCTAGGCTCCACCCCCGCCGCGCATCGGGCGACGTGATCCCGACCGCGTTGAACGCCTCGGCATTGAGAGACGCGGATGGCAAGGTTATCGGCGCCATTGGGATCCTGCGCGACATGCGAGAGCTCGACAAAGCGCGGGCGTACGCGGAGAGCCTTATCAAAAACGCGCCAGACCCCGTCTTCGTGTCCGACCTTGAAGGCAAGATCCTTCAGGCCAACGACGCCGTGTCCGATCTCCTCGGCTTCCGAGAGGACGAGGTCGTCGAGCAGTCCGTGTCCAGGTTCCTTGGCGCCGACGAGACGCGTGAGTTCGTCGCCGCCCTCAAGGAGGTGGTCGAACACGGCGTGAGCAGAAACGTCCCGCTCCATCCGTGGAGTGCTTCCGGGGAGGTCATCTCGACAACGCTGAACGCCTCGGCGCTGCGGGACGTAGACGGCAACGTTATCGGAGCTATCGGCATCCTCCGCGACATGCGGGCCTATGAGGAGGTTCTTCATGAGCTCGAGGAATCGCGGCGTGAGCTCCGCGACGCCAACCAGGCCAAGGATCGATTCCTGGCCGTCGTCTCGCATGAGCTGCGCACGCCTCTGACCGGCATGCTCGGCTGGGTACGACTGCTCACCGCCGGTATGTTGGACGACGCCACCTCCACGCGCGCGCTTCAGGTAATCGAGAGGAATACCAAGCTCCTGGCCCACCTCATCGATGACCTCCTGGAGGTGTCTAGGATCGTGACCGGCAAGTTGCAGCTCGAGACCGGTCCAGTTGATCTCGTCGCCGTCATTGAGTCGGCGATCGAGGCCGTCCAGAGTCTTGCGGACGCGAAGAGCATCAGCCTCAAGGCTGTGCTCGATCCGTCGGCCGGCTCGATCGCCGGCGACCCGGGCCGCCTCCAGCAGGTGGTATGGAACCTACTCACAAATGCAATCAAGTTCACCCCCAGCCGAGGACGCGTTGACCTTCGCCTCGAACGGGCGGGGGCGCACACACGCCTCACGGTCCGCGATACCGGTCAGGGCATCAGTCCCGAACTCCTGCCGCACATCTTCGACCGGTTCCGCCAGGACGAGCGGGCTGGGCGGCACGGTGGCCTGGGGCTCGGCCTCGCCATTGTGCACCATATCGTCGATCTCCATGAGGGCACCGTGCGGGCGGAGAGCGACGGAGAGGGCAGCGGAGCGACCTTTGTGGTCGAGCTCCCACTTCGCAGCGACGACATCCCCTCGGCTTCGAGACCCGCAGCCGCATACCGGGGACTCGAGAGCGGCCCATCACGTCTGGTGAGTCTCGGTGGGCGACGAATCCTGGTCGTGGACGACGAGGCTGACGCGCGGGAGCTCCTGGCGACGATTCTGAGCCGAGCGGGAGCCGACGTCACCGTGGTGGCCTCAGCCGACGAGGCACTCGAAGCGCTTCGCCGTTGGCGGCCAGATGTGCTGGTCAGCGATATCGGGATGCCGGGCGACGACGGATACGTCCTTATCCGCAAGGTACGGGCGCTTCGTCCCGAGGAAGGAAGCCAGGTTCGCGCTCTGGCCTTGACAGCATATGCGCGATCAGAAGACCGAACGGAAGCGCTTGAGGCTGGCTTTCACACACACATTGCCAAACCGGTCGACCCGCTCGAGCTGACGGCGCTCATCGCCGGCCTGGCTCCGGAACGGCGCGACTGAGCCGACTTCTTAGCCGGTTGACGGCAAGATCGACGATCGGAGGCACGCTCAGTGTGCCGCACTTCCGCTCTGGAGCGAAGGTGGTTTTCGGCTGTCGCGGCGGCGGGTGTGGCACCTGCAAGATGTCGCTGACTTCGGGTCAGGTCGACTATGGCCGTTGCTCGGCCGCTGGGCATCGACGACAAGGAACTAGCTGAAGCTCGCGAACTCGGCAAGCGCGTCGCGGAAGTCACGACTGTTTTTAAACGCGAGGCGGGCAAATAGTTTCTCCACTCGCCCAGCGCCGCATCTTGGCCTCTGCGGCCGCGAAGCTGTGCGGGGAGTGTGCAATGTTGCCGGCGCCGCCGAACAACGAGCAGGGTGAGCCCAGAAAAATGATCAGATCGTCACGGGCCTACTTTCAGCCATAGCGCTGCTCGTCGTCGCGTTCGTCGGTCTTGGGATCTTGACGGAAATCTGGCTGTGGCCTGCGCTGGGGATCAGCTGCTCAATGGGACGCGAAAGAATCCATCACTGGCGATTCTAAAGCGGTT
>Ga0070707_100001351_pt1 | contig 24087 bp, 22 predicted proteins | sample KBSK5502metaG_FD_65468 | JGI IMG/M metagenome (GOLD analysis project Ga0070707, IMG submission 65468) | Corn, switchgrass and miscanthus rhizosphere microbial communities from Kellogg Biological Station, Michigan, USA - KBS K5-50-2 metaG | ecosystem: Host-associated > Plants > Roots >...
CGGGCGCATATGACCCGCCGGCTGATCGAGGAGCGGGGATTCTGCGCCGTCGCGGCCGAGGCGGACTGGCCAGATGCCTACCGGGTCAACCGGTATGTCCGGGGCGACGGCACCGACGACACCGCCGAGGAGGCGCTGCGTGGATTCGAGCGCTTCCCTCCCTGGATGTGGCGGAACACCGAGGTGCTGGATTTCGTGATCTGGCAGCGTGAGCACAATGACCGGGTGGGCGGCGGTCAGCGCTCCAAAACCGGGTTCTATGGCCTGGACCTATACAGTCTGTATCGTTCCGTCCACGAAGTCCTCTCCTACCTGGACCGGGTGGACCCCGCAGCGGCGGCCCGGGCCCGTGAGCGTTACGCGTGCTTCGAACAGTTCAGTGGCGACGACGCCCAGGTCTACGGGTTCGCTGCGGCCTTCGGGGCGGGCGAGGATTGCGAGCGCGCGGTGGTCGAGCAACTCGTCGACCTGCAGCGGCATGCCGCGGAGTACGCGCGGCGGGATGGGCTGATCGCCGCGGACGAGCTGTTCTACGCAGAACAGAATGCCCGGACGGTGCAGGCGGCCGAGGAGTACTACCGCACGATGTTCAGCGGGCGGGTCTCGTCCTGGAACCTGCGCGATCGCCACATGGCCGCCACCCTGGACGCGCTCGCCGATCACCTGACCGTGCAGCGGGGCACCCCTGCGAAGATCGTCGTATGGGCGCACAACTCGCACCTCGGCGACGCACGGGCCACCGAGAACGCGGCTGGTGGTGAGCTGAATGTCGGCCAGCTGGCCCGTGAGCGTCATCCCGGTGACTGCCGCCTCGTGGGCTTCACCACGTACACCGGTACCGTCACGGCAGCCGATGACTGGGAAGGGCCGGCCGAGCGGAAGTGGGTGCGGCCGGCGCTCCCAGACAGCGTCGAGGAGCTCATGCACGAGGTAGCGGAGAAGGAGTTCATGCTCCGCTTCGACGCTGCGCCGCGGTCTGCCGACGTCCTGCGCTCAGCCCGCCTCGAGCGGGCGATCGGCGTGGTATACCGGCCCCAAACCGAGCGGGAGAGCCACTACTTCCGGGCCCGCGCCGCCGACCAGTTCGACTCGGTCATCCATATTGACGAGACCAGGGCGACGGAGCCGCTCGATCGGACCGCGCGCTGGGAGGCGGGCGAGGTGCCGGAGACATATCCGTTCGCGGTATAACCAACCGCATTGGCCACCGCCGCCGGCAGGGGTGCTCAACCTGCCGAGGGATCCTGGCTCGTAACAATCGGTGCGGCCGGGGGGTTCGAGACCTGCCACGCAGGCGCCTTGTGGCGGTAGAAGTTCGGCGTCTGGTCGAAATCCTGGTAGTACCGGTGGAACACCGGAGTCGCGGAAGACGCGGCAGGCGGCACGATCCAGGTCCAGTCCGCCGGGCACACCCGGCCTTGCTGCTCTTCGCGCTCCAGGTGCTGGAGAAAGCGGACCGACTCGGTGTGATGATCGGCGATCGTCACCCCGGCGGCGCCATACGAGGACAGGACCGCGAGGTTGAGCTCGGTTATTGCCTTGTCTTTCCACAGGGTCCGGTTGCTCGCCGTCGACAGGCCCATGCATCGAGCGATGACCGCCAGCTGGTTGTACCGGCCTGTGTCGCCGAGGTCGCGTGATCCGATCTCCGTGCACATGTACCAGCCGTTGAATGGCGCGGCTGGGTAGCAGATGCCGCCGACGTCCAGGTACATGTCGCTGATCACGGGCACGGCATACCAGCGGAGCCCGAGGTCGGCGAACCAGTCGAACTCCGGGTGCTCGATGGGTACCTCAAGTACGGCGTCCGCCGGCAGCTCATGCAGGGTGGGACAGGTGCCGGCCTCCTGCACGATCAGCGGGAGGACGTCAAATCGGCCGGCGGGCTGGCCGCCGGCCCAGCCGAGGGCCCTGGCAAGGCTGGTGACATCGACGGTTGCCGGGTCGCCGATGATGGCGCCGTCCGCGGCCTCGTAACCCGCATACCGGACCAGTTGCGGATTGAGAATCCGCGGACCTGGCCGGTCAGGAGCGTCGGGCGCGAATACGGTGATCACCGGCCGGATCCGCCCGCCGTTCGTCGCCTCGCGCAGGTGCACGATCGACTCGGCAGCGACGTCCGATGCGGCGGTGACCTCGCGGCGGTCCCGCACCCGCAGGCTCCGCCAGTACAGTCGCCCGATGCAGCGCGAGCTGTTCCGCCATGCGACGCGCGCGCCGAACTCGAGTTCAGCCGGCGTGTGCCAGTAGGTGCCTGTCGTCTCGATCTCGCGCCGGATCGAACGGATGCGCCAGTCGGGCGGGCCCGCGCGGTTCTCGTGGTGCAACTGGGTGACGAATCGCTCTGCGCTGGCGCGGAGCGTGTCGAGGGCGAACGGGTCATCACCCGCCGTCACCGCGTTCAGGCCGTACGCCGGGTGCACACCACTTCCGCATGCCATCGTGTCCTCCGGTAGCTAGCTCCGGCGGCTTCTTCTGGCAGGAACCGCAGCGCAAGCGTGCGCCCCTGACCTTGACGTAAATGTTGCAGTCGGCTTGATGCCTGCCTTGCATCGCAGGTCAGAGGTCGGAGGCGCACCGTGGCGGCTTCAGCGCGGATCGAAGCAAATGCCGGACCAGGGCGATGGCGAGTGGTGTAGCTTGTCGCTCTTGGAGGACCTGGTAGCCGAGTCACCAAATGAAAGGATCTTCTTCGATGAAAGCGCACAGGTCGTTACGGAACGTGGTTCTAATTGCCCGAGGATCGGTCGGCGTCGATCGCCGTGAACCCTCGGCCAGGAGAGTTCGCGCCCAGTTGGCGCGCGCGATTCTATTTCCTTCTCTCGCGTTAGTCGGTCTCAGCGCCGTAGCAGCCGCGTGGCCTGGTCCCGGCATCGACAGCCACGGTCGGGTGAGCACACGTCAGGCGGCGGGCAGCTCAGCCCTCCGCGCGCATGATGTCGCAGCGAGGCCTTGCCCGGCGGGTGGCACGCGCTGGATGCACGCGAAGGTCAACGCCAGTCCCTGGATGTACGCGAAGGTCAACGGCAGTCCCTGGATGTACGCGAAGGTCAACGGCAGTCCGTGGATGTACGCGAAGGTCAACGGCAGTCCGTGGATGTACGCGAAGGTCAACGGCAGTCCCTGGAGGTACGCAGCCATCAACGGGCGACCTGTGTGCACGCGCCCCGGGCAGGTCACGCGTCCCGGTCCGCTAACTGCCTGAGGTGCCGAGTAGATCTGGAAGGATCCGGTGTCTCAGGGGACGCCGGATCCTTCCAGATCATGAAAGCCGCGGCAGTGGGTGGCGACTCATGGTGTGGACGCGAGACCTTGGGGCTGGTGGACCGGAAGCAGCACAGGGCGTCGCGGCTTCTGGTTGAAGTTGACGTCCGCGATCAGGTTGCCCAGGATGCTTGCATTCTCCCGGACGTCGATGCGCAGGTCAGGGCGTCCATCGGTACGCGGGTCGAGCCTTGCGCCGCCCAGGAAGTCGTCCTAGCCGCCCGCCGAGCGGATGGCCGATATAGCCGCATAGCGGCGTGTTCTCGCACGCGTGCCAGGTTAGCGATTAGCGCGCGGCCAACTGCCAGCTTCGCCCCAGCGCCTGCCTGTCCGTCCCCGGACAGCAAATCGGCGCACGACCGCCGATTTCATCTCCCATTCTCGGCAGCGTGAACGCTGCTAGGCTGCATTGCCCATCAAGCCCTGTCTCGAGGCTGTAGTCCCGGGCGGCCTGATGATCGGAGAAGGTGGAGAGACCGGATGAGAGTTCGCACACTAGCAGCGGCATCGATCCTGGCTCTGGCTGGTGCCATGGTGGTCAGCGTGGCCGCGCAAGCGCGCCCGGACGTCCAGCGGCGCGATCCGGCCCTCGCCGTCGGCTCGGGCATCCACCTGATCAAGCACGTCATCATGATCATGCAGGAGAACAGGTCCTTCGATTCCTACTTCGGCACCTACCCCGGCGCCATCGGGATCCCCGCTGGCGTCTGCCTGCCGGACCCTCGCAACGGCGGCTGCCGCAAGCCCTGGGTGGATCACCATGACAGCAACGGGAACGACCCGCACTCGCAAGTCCCGTTCCTGGGGGACGTAAACGGCGGGAAGATGAACGGCTTCGTCGCTGAGGCGGAGAGAAAGCTCTGCAAGCCCAAGCCGGCGCCCTGCCACCCTGACGTGATGGGCTATCACGTCGGCACCGACATCCCGAATTACTGGGCGTACGCGAAGAACTTCGTGCTGCAAGATCGCATGTTCGAGGCGTCTGGGTCATGGAGCCTGCCCGCTCACCTGTACCAGGTCTCTGGGTGGTCGGCCAAGTGCTATCGCACCGGCGACCCGATGAGCTGCTATAGCTCCAACATGCCGCCCGAGCGAACGCCGAGCCGGCAGACGCCGTTCGCCTGGACCGACCTGACCTGGCTGCTGCACCGCCATCACGTGTCCTGGAGCTATTACCTCGACCATGGCGCCGTCACCGTCGACCTCCGCAACCGGGGCGGAGTGTCGATTCACTGGAACCCGCTGCCCGGTTTCACCGATGTGCACAAGGACGGCCAGCTTGGCAGCATTCGCCCGCTGAGCGTGTTCTACAAGCAGGCGAATGCGGGCACCTTGCCGAAGGTGGCATGGGTCGCGCCGGACTTCAGGGACAGCGAGCACGGCCCGGCCCTGGTCAGCACTGGCCAGGCTTATGTGACCCGGCTGATCAACGCGGTGATGCGAGGTCCGGAATGGAAGTCCAGCGCGATCTTCCTGAGCTGGGATGACTGGGGCGGCTACTACGACAACGTAGTGCCGCCGAAGGTGGGCACCCAGGGCTACGGCATCCGGGTGCCCGGCCTGGTGATCAGCCCGTACGCCAAGGCCGGCTTCATCGACAGCCAGACACTGACCTCTGATGCGTATCTGAAGTTCATCGAGGATGACTTCCTGGGCGGCTGGCGGCTCAACCCGGCCACCGACGGCCGCCGCGACAGGCGCCCCAATGTCCGCGAGAAGTTGTCGATCCTCGGCAACCTCATTAACGATTTTGACTTCACCCAGACCCCGCGGCCTCCCATGACGCTGCCGCCGTGCCCGGCAACGACGCTCACACCAACGCCCCAGCCTGGGTGCTACGACCACATCGCACTGCACACCAACGCCTGGGGAGACAGCTAAGAAGCGATCCGCGCCGCGCCGTTACCGGACGCCGTTCAGGTGTTCTTCCTCCCAGGCCGACGTGGCCTCCCGAAGGGCGGCGTACCGGTCTCGCACTTCTGATTGCGGCATCCCCTGGTAGCGCACCACAGCCCGGCGTGGCCACTCGGGCGGCGCGGGCGTCCCGGCAAGGGCCCATGCCGCTTGCCGTGCTGCGCCGAGCGCCACGTATTCGGCCGACTCTGGCAGGTCGACGTCCTGCCCGAAGATGCCGGGAGCGAGAATGCGGATGGCATCCGAGCGGGCGCCGCCGCCGATCAGGATTACCCGGCGGCGCTCCACGCCGCAGCGGGCCAGCATGTCGGCCGCCTCGGCGAGCGAGGCAAGCACGCCTTCAATGGCTGCCCTGGCGATGTTCTGCGGTGTCGCGTTTGAGGTGGTAAGCCCTGACATCACGCCGGTGGCGCGCGGCCGCGCCGGCGTGCGCTCGCCGTCGAAGTAGGGCAGCAGCGTGATGCCGTCGGCGCCAGGGTCGGCGGCCAGCGCCCGCTGTGCCAGCCCGGCCAGATTCGTTCCGGTCATCGTGGCCACGGCGGACAGCACCAGGCCTGCGTTGGCGGTGCACACCAGTGGCAGGAACCGTCCGGTTGCATCGGCGAATCCGGCGACCGCGCCGGATTCGTCTGCCGTCACGACGCTGGTGACCGCGAAGACCGTGCCGGACGTGCCGACAGACGCAGCGACCTCGCCAGGCTCCAGGCCAAGTCCCAGCGCAGCACCCATGTTGTCGCCGGTCCCTGGTGCCAGCAGCGCGCCGCCGGTGGTCTGCCCGACCACATCGCCCGGCGCCGCCACGCGCGGCAGGGCCGGCTCGTGGCCAAGGGCAGCCGCGACGACGCCGGGCAGCCAGGACCCGGCGGGAGTCGCGAAGTAGCCCGTACCTGACGCATCGCCGCGGTCGGTGCCAGGCTCTGCCGCTCCGAGCCGCCAGGTGAGCCAGTCATGTGGCAGCAGCACCCGCGCCACCCTGCTCGCGTTCGCGGGCTCGTGCTCGGCCAGCCAGCGCAGCTTGGTGACCGTGAACGAGGCGTTGGGCACGCTGCCGGTGTGCTCGGTCCACCACTGCGGCCCGCCTTGCTCGGCGATGAGATCCGCCGCTGCGGCCGATGAGCGCAGGTCATTCCATAGCAAGGCGGGCCGGATGACGCTGCCTTCGGCGTCCAGCACCACCATGCCGTGCTGCTGTCCAGCCACCGCAACCGCGGCCGCCCGATCGATCAGGCCGTCGCCGGCCAGCTGCAGAGCAGTCCACCAGGCCTCCGGGTCGCATTCGGTGCCAGGCGGGTGCGGCGCGCTGCCCTCCCCGACGACGGTGCCGTCGGAGGCCTGACAGAGCAGCACCTTGGTGGACTGGGTGGAGGAATCCACGCCAGCGACGAGCATCTGCTCAACCCCCACAGCAGCATGGCCAGCGAATCATTTCACTCTGCCAGCGGGCGAATTGCCAGGCCACTCTTCGAAGGGCACGCGGCCTGCGTTCTCACCGGAGACCACGATGCTCGCCGATATGCCCGCTGTCCCAAACGGTCGCCAAGAGCTTAACCGTAACGAACAGGAAGGGAACCTACCTGCTGCGCCGACTAGCTCCGGGTAGCTACGCGGTCCAGTTCAGCGACTGCCGGCCCAGGCAACCGCATCGTCAGAAGGGGCTGAGATGCCGATCGTGTCCATGGCGCGGCTGGCACCTGCTGCGACCAGATCCGCATTGATCGCTGCGCCGGCGGCCAGCCCTGCCGCTGCGGATGTGATGACCTGGGCTTGCACGGCGCCCACATTGCCCGCAACCCACACGCCGGGGACGGCAGTTGCGCCGGTCGCGTCCGCATCGATCTGACTCCCGACCGTGTGCTCGCCGATCCGGACGTCGGCCGCGTCCAGGCCGAGCTGTGCAAGCAACTCGGCCCGGGCCACCATCAGCGGCGCGACGATGAGCGCGTCGAGCGGCACGCGAGTGCCGGTTGCGAGGCGGATTCCAGTCAAGCCGCTCGCGTCAGCCTCGACCTCTGCAACGGCACCCTCGATGATCGTGACGCCAACTGCCCGGAGCTGCCCACGCTGCTCGTCGGCCAGCGGGGGACCGGTGTGCTGAAGCAGCGTCACGTGCGGGCTGAGTTGCCGGAACAGCAGTGCCTGATGCGCGGCCAACGGCCCGGTTGCCAGAACTCCGATGCGCCGATCCCTGATCTCCCACCCATGGCAATAGGGGCAGTGCAGAACGTCGATGCCCCACCGGGCTTTCAGGCCCGGCACGTCAGGCAGTTCGTCCCGGAGCCCGGTCGCGATCAGCAGCCTCCTGGCGGCTACGGCCCGCTCGCCGATCTCGACCATAAATGCTCCGCCGTCCCGGCGGAGCGCCGTGACCCGGCCCGCCTCCACCCGGCCGCCGTACCTGGTGACCTCGTCACGTCCAAGCCGAAGGATCTCAGCCGGCGGTGCGCCATCCCGGGTGAGGAAGTTATGCACGGCGGGCGCTGACGCGTTCCGCTGGTCGCCCGCGTCAACGACCAGCACCGAGCGACGGGACCTGGCGAGCGCGATCGCGCCGCTCAGACCCGCCGCACCTCCGCCGATTACCACCACGTCATAGCTCTCATTCATGCCCCCACACTGTGCCGCGACGCGGCGATTTGACAAATCAACTTGCCAGAGCGGCAAAATTGCTGATGGAACACGATCCTGTTCTCGACGCGGTCGGCCCGCGCCTGCGGGCGCTGCGCCAGAAGCGAGGCGTGACGCTCGCCGGCCTGTCGGCCGCGACCGGCATCTCTGTGAGCACGCTGTCACGGCTGGAATCGGGCGGCCGCCGGCCAACTCTCGAGCTGCTGCTGCAGTTGGCCCGAGTTCATCAGGTGCCGCTCGATGAGCTCGTCGGCATGCCTTCGCCTGGCGATCCGCGCGTCCGCGCCAGGCCGGTGCGACGTAATGGCCGCACGTTCATCCCGCTGACCAAGCGGCCGGGCGGCTTGCAGGCCTACAAGGTGCTCGTCCCGCCGGCCGAGCACGAAGCCGACCAGCAGAGCCACGAAGGCTATGAGTGGATGTACGTGCTTTCCGGGCGCTTGCGGTTGCGGCTCGGTCTGCACGACCTGGTTCTGAAGCCGGGCGAGGCCGCCGAATTCGATACGCGAACCCCGCACTGGTTCGGCAGCACCGGACCGGAACCCGCCGAACTGCTGGTTCTGTTCGGCCCTCAGGGCGAGCGGATGCACGTCCGCGCCCGCCCGCGCTCGGCGTAGTGACGTGGGCAAGCGCTGGGCGCAGCCTTATTCGGCTGGCTGGCAGCAGATGGTTACCAAGGCAGCGTTCCGTATGATTCGCTGCCGCTCGCGGTCCACAGGAGCTCCCGTCGGACCGTCCTCAGGCAGCGTGGCGAGATGGACCTGCGCGCCGCTTACGCCCGCTACCCCGCCGACCCGGGAATCGGAGTCCTGATCACCGAGCTTCTTGGCAGCTCACCGCGGTTCGCCGAGATCTGGGCTGAACATGATGTCGAGTCCCGCCGCCCCCTGGTCAAGCGGGTCGATCACCCGTGGGCCGGCCCGCTGGAGTTCGAGTGCCAGGTCCTGCACATCCCCGATACCGGCCAGCGGCTGATCACCTATTGCGCTGCGCCTGGCTCACCCACCCAGGCCGCGTTCCAGCGCCTCGCTCAGCGGGGTGGAGCGCGTGTCGGCTAGGCCACCGGGGTAGAACGTCTCGGCTAGGCCACCGGGGTAGAAGCGGCGGGCCGCGTCGAGCAGATCATCGAGCGGCGGCCACCATGGCCCGTGCTCGAGCGATCTGAGCACGTTAATCACCTGCGCGGGCTGGGCGGAGGCCTCGGTGATGGCTGCGACGGCGACACGTCGAGGGCGCACGGCGCGCAATGGCCCCAGATACAGGTCGGGGCCGGTGCCGTCGGGCTGGACTGGCGCCAGGACGAGGTAGTAGTCAGGGAGCTCGAACCGCTTGTTCCGCCAGGCACCCAGCGCGTCCGCCGCGCTATCTTCGAAACCAGCCGCCGCTTCCGGGCCGCCGGGCACCTCCCACATGGCCCGCCATCCGTCGGCAACCTCGGACAGCGGGTCATCGGGCACGATCACGTACGTCGACCGGCGCCGCGCCGCTTCCTGCATGGCCCGCGCCCCCGTTTCCCAGCCGGGTCGCGCCGCGTCTGGCTGACCGGTGCCGGATTTCTCGGCCGCCGGAGCGCGGGCGACCGAGACATTCGGGGATCGGGCCAGCCCAGCGAGGAGCCCGTCGTCCGCCTCGCCGACCAGGACCACCACCGTGGAAGACTCCCGCCGCATCGGCACGATCTTAGACTCGCGCTAGTCTCCGTCTCCGCCCAGGCCCGACCGATTGGCTGGTACGCGGGCGCGCGATGAGCATGCCGACGAAGGCACGGCTCGCCCTGACCGCGGATAACGGGCGAGGGGCCGGATAAAGGGACCGCCGTCAGGCTTGAGCGATTAGGTTAGGCTAACCTAACTTCTGCCGGATGCTGGTCCCGTCTCTAACCTATGGAGCCCGTATCGATGAGTGAAGCACAGACACTCCTCCTTGGCTGTGTCGCTGGCGTGACCATCGTGCTCGGGCTGCCGATGGGAAGGCTCCGCGTGCCGCGGCCGGGCCTCAGCCAGTTCCTCAACGCGATCGCGATCGGAGTGCTGCTGTTCCTCATCTGGGACGTGCTCGTGCACGCCTACGAGCCCGTCGACGCCGCACTCGGGCGGCTGCACGACGGAACCGCGGGGGTGGGTCCGGTACTGGGATACGGCGCGCTGTTCCTGCTTGGCATCGCAGTCGGCGTGCTGAGCCTGGTGTGCTACGAGCGATGGCTCGGACGCCGGGCGAGGCCGAAGCGCTACGGCCCGGGCGCTATGGCCAGGGGCGAGGTGACCGCGAGGACGGCAGGCATCGCAGGCTGGCCCACCGCACGTCGCCTGTCCCTGCTGATCGCGGTCGGGATCGGGCTGCACAACTTCGGCGAGGGCCTCGCCATCGGGGCGAGCGCTGCCACCGGTGCGATCGGTCTGGCGACGATTCTGGTTATCGGCTTCGCCCTGCACAATGCAACCGAGGGATTCGGCATCGTCGCGCCCCTGGCCGCCGATGGCGATCGGCCGTCGTGGGGCTTCCTGCTGTTGATGGGGCTCATCGGCGGCGGGCCGACGGCCCTCGGCACCGCTGTTGGGAGACAGTTCACCAGCGCCGCCGTGAGCGTGATCTTCCTGACGCTCGCCGCCGGCTCGATCCTCTATGTCGTCATCCAGCTGTTCGGCGTCGCTCTCAAGGGCAGGCGCAAAGACTATCTCTACTGGGGAGTTCTGCTTGGGTTGGCAGCGGGTTTTGTCACCGACATGATCGTGACCGCAGGCGGCGCGTGAGAGGCGGCGCGCGAGACGCGGCGAATGAGATCCGGCGCGCGAGGCGCGCTTGTGCTGTCCGGCCAATAGGCCGCTGGCGGCTCAGGTCAGGGAACCCGGATAGGCCTCTTCGGCGCGCTTGGCAAGGACGTCGATCCGGCGCCTGAGCATGATGACCCCTGTGACGATAAGCACAACCGCGATGATGCCGGTGATCAGGGAGATCGTGCCCGAGGCGCGTTCCAGGGCAGCGCCCGCGACGTACCCGAGGAAAGTAAAGATCGCGGCCCAGATGATGCCGCCGGAAGCGTTTGCGACGAAGAAACGGCGCCAGTGCATCTGGTTGACACCAGCCAGGAAGGCGGCGTAGGTCCGCAACACCGAGACGAACCGGCCGATGAACACCACCTTGGCACCGTGCCGGTCGAACAGGTACCTGGCGACCTTCAGGTTCCGCTCACTGACCGGGTGCACCCGGCGCCACCGCCCGGCCCAGATCGGCACGCCGCGGCGCTGGATGGCCCGGAGCGCGCGATAGCCGCCTTTGTCCCCGATCCAGTAGCCGATGTTGTCGCCGACGATCGCGCCTGCCGCCGCGACCGCGAAGATCAGCCAGGGGGAGAGCCGGTGCGTGTGCCCGGCGTAGATGGCCGCCGTGACCAGCGCGGTCTCGCCCGGCAGCGGCACACCCAGGCTCTCGGCCGCGACCAGTACAAACACGGCCAGGTAGCCGAATGTGGCAACCAGCTGGCTGATGCTCACTGCGAGCCTCGCCCGGCGCGCTGGCTCACGATTCCCGCCCGCGAGCCATGTGGTTGCTCACCGTCATCCGCCCCGTTTCGCCATCAGCACTTCATGCCCTCCGAGCAGACTAAGCGCTGGACACGTTCGAGCCGGACACAATGAGGCTGTGCGGATCACCATCTGGGTCAAGCCCGGCTCGGTGCACCCCCGGATCGGGGGCGACCGCAGCGGCGCCCTGGTGGTCCAGGTCAGCGCGCGCGCAGTGGGCGGAAAGGCGACGGAGGCTGCGCTTGGGGCGGTGGCCGCCGCATTCGGCGTCCGTCGTACTGCCGTCACGCTGGTGGCCGGGGCGTCGAGCCGAACGAAGATAATCGATGTCGCCGGCGGTGATCCGGCAGTGTTCACGCGGCTGCTCGCCGACTCGTAGGTATCCGCCGCCACCATGGGCGGGAAGCGACAGGGGCTGCAGGCACGGCGACACGTGCTGCTACAGGCCCAGTTGCTCGCGCCCGGTGTCGTTGAGGTTGGCGAGAGTGGCGCGGCCGGTCCAGGTGGTCTCGTAGTTCTCGGCGGCGAAGTCGGGCGGGCTGGCACCGGCGAGGAAAGCCTGGCCGCAGGCCCGCGCGTAGGCCGCGTTCTTCTCGCAGTAGGGCGCGGCCGGGATGTACATGACGTTGCCCCATCCCTGCTGGCCGCTCACTGCGCCGACCGAATGAATCAGGTCGGCATGCCACCACACGGTATCGCCTGGATGCACCGGCGGGATGGGCATCAGCGCCTCCAGCAGGACCGAGTGGTAGCGATCGGTGATCGGCACGGCCTGGCCGTTCGCCGCGCCAGCCAGGTCATCGTCGGCCACGTCGTCCTGCAGGGCGCGCAGCAGGACGTACGCCATCGCCGCGGGGATCGGCACGGCATGCAACACGCCCTGGTCAGATTGCATATCAGACAGCGCGGTCCAGCCCTGGAAAGTGCGGAACGCCGAGCACATCACGGTGGAGGGAAACTCTCGGACCTCGGTGCGGAACGCTCCGTCCCACGGGTCATGCATTGCCCAGTCGCCGCTGTAGACGTGCCGGAACACCCGCTGGTAGGCCGGGAGCAGCCAGCGCTCGACGGAGCCGGAATCGGTATGCGGGGACAGTCCGGCCGAGTTCGAGCCGGGCGGGCGGCGGCGGAGGCGGTCCGGGTAGGCCGTGTCCCGGTCGGGGTCGAACCAGACGCGCCCCCCGGACTCATGCTTCCAAAAGCTGTTCAGGAACCGCCGGACTGCGACCATGTTGTCGTCCTGGCGCGCCTCGATCTGCGGCTCGGACCAGTAGATCGGGTAGATAGAAGGTCTCCCCGCGGCCAGTCCGCCGAAGACACCGTCGTCGATGGCACGGTACGTTTCGGCGAACCGGTTCCGCTCCACGTAACTGGCAAGCGCAGCGTCCCACCCCTCGGCGCGCCGCCGGGAGAAGGTGCCCTGCACGACGGCGCACCCGCGCCGGCGAATCGCGTCCACGGTCGCGGCCGGGACGGTCCCCGCCGCTACGTCGGGGAACCTGACGACAGGCCAAACCGGCCGCCCGGCCGCCCGGCCGCCCGGTCCGCGGCGACCGCTGCTGCTTCGGTCCGCATCGCCTCTTCCACCTCGGCGAAGACGGCGGCAACGGCACCGATCTGGCTGCGCAGCCGAGCTTTGACAGTGCGGATCTCCTCGCCGAGGTCTGTCGGCAACGGCGAAGTAATAGGCGCTCCGGCCAACGCCGCCTCCGGGACTGGTGGGCTCCCCAGGCAAGATGCCCGGAAGGACCATACGCAGACTGGATGTCCGTGCGGGTGCCTAGCCTATGCCTATGCGGGTGGCGCGATCCGGGAGAAAGTTCCATGGCTGATGCCCACGACGTGCGCCGCCTGGCGCTGGCGCTGCCGGGCGTGGAGGAGATCGACAGCGACGGCTTCGACTTCCGGGTAGGCGGCAAGGGGTTCGTCTGGTCCTACCCCGAGCGCAGGTCAGGCAAGCCGAGGGTCATCCGCACCGACATCGCTGTGCTGTTTGTGGGCGACGAGGCCGAGAAGCAGGCTCTGCTGCTCGGAGAGCCTGGGCTGTTCTTCACCGCGGCCGGTTACGACGGATGGCCGCTGGTAATGCTGCGTCTGGCAGAGGTGGACGTCGGGCGGCTGGCAGAGCTTGTGACCGACGCGTGGCGGATGCGCGCTCCCGCCGAACTCGCCAGGTCAGCGGACCTGACGGAAGAAGGCGCGCACGTCACCGACGAGTAGATCGGGTTCTTCCATGGCAGCGAAATGACCGCCGCGGTCGAACTCGGTCCAGTGCACGATGTTGTTCGACAACTCGGCGAAACGCCGGATCGGACGGGCGATCTCATGCGCGAAGACAGCCAGGCCGGTAGGTGCCGTCGAGACTTTCGGCGGCCCCGAGGAGCCCGAGCGGGCGGCCTCATAGTAGAGCCGGGCCGACGATCCGGCCGTCTTGGTCAGCCAGTACACCATGATGTTGGTCAGTAGCTGGTCGCGGTCGACTGCCTCGTCCGGGAGGCCGTCGTCGGTCCACTCGCCGAACTTCTCCGCGGTCCAGGCAAGCTGACCCGCCGGTGAGTCCGTCAGACCGTAGGCCAGGGTCTGCGGCCGCGTGGACTGAATCGCCCCGTACCCGCTGCTGGTCGCGCGGAACCGGCGCATCACCTCGACGCGGCTCCGCTCCTCGTCAGTGAGGTCGGTTGCGTCCTCCGGCACCCACGGAAAGAGCATGTTCAGGTGCACGCCGATGATGTGCTCGTCGGCGATGAGACCGAGTTCCCTGGAGATGGCCGAGCCCCAGTCGCCGCCCTGGGCCCCGTAACGCTGATAGCCGAGTCGCCGCATCAGCTCATCCCAGGCCCGCGCGATGCGGTGCACGTTCCACCCTCTGTCCTGCGTGGGGCCAGAGAAACCGTAGCCGGGAATCGACGGCACTACCAGGTGGAACGCGTCGGCTGGGTCAGCGCCGTGCGCCCTGGGGTTGGTAAGCGGCCCGATGATGTTGACGAATTCCACGATTGAGCCGGGCCAGCCATGCGTAATGATCAGCGGTATGGCGTCAGGCTCGGCGGAGCGGACGTGCAGGAAATGCACGCGCTGTCCGTCGATCACCGTCGTGAACTGCGGGAACGCGTTCAGCGCCTGCTCATGTACACGCCAGTCGTAGCTGGTGCGCCAGTACGCGGCCAGCTGTTGGACATAGTCCAGCGGGATGCCGTAGTCCCAGCCGGAATCGGGTAGCTGGTCGGGCCAGCGGGTACTTTCCAACCGGGCCCGCAGATCGTCCAGTTCGGCTTGCGCGATGTCAATGCGGAATGCTCGGATCTCGGTCGCATGGCTCATGCCGACATGATGACGGATCAGGCTCGGGGCCGGCGTGCCGGAGCCCGGGCAACCAGGTCTGCGCCGTGACTCGCTTTGACGCCGGAACGCTGCCGCGGTTCGGCCTCCCGTTGGCTATCCCGGACTTAGCGCGTCTTACCCGCAACGCCGCCGCGCCGCAGCCTGGGTCCGGTCAGGCATGCTGGCACGCATGACAGGTGCGCAGCCGGACCACAGCGGCCATGATCACCCCGATCACGAACACGGCCACACCGACGAGCACGTCAACGCGGACGAACACGGCCACGGGAAAGAACACGGCCCTGGGCGCGTTCATGCGGAGCGTCTGGCGGCCCGGCTGCGGCACGTGCTGCGACCGCATTCCCATGAAGCCGCCGAACACGTGGACGCGGCGATGGAGGCCAGCAGCGAGGGATTGCGCGCGCTGTGGGTCTCGCTCGCGGTTCTTGCCGCGACCGCGGCGGTCCAGGCCGTGGTGGTCGCCGTGTCCGGTTCGGTAGCCCTCCTTGGCGACGCGCTGCACAATGCCGTGGACGCGCTGACTGCCGTGCCGCTGGCGGTCGCGTTTATCGTCGGCCGACGGCCCCCCACCCGCCGGTATACCTACGGGTTCGGACGGGCCGAGGATCTGGCCGGGATCGTGATCGTCGCGCTGATCGCCGCATCCTCCGTTCTGGCCGCCACGGCGGCGGCGACCCGGCTTGCGCACCCGCGCCCGGTAGCGGACCTCTGGGCGGTCGCCGCCGCCGCGCTCGCTGGATTCACTGGCAACGAGCTGGTTGCGCGGTACCGGATCCGCGTTGGCCGCAGGATCGGCTCGGCGGCGCTGGTCGCCGACGGGCTGCACGCCAGGACCGACGGCTTCACGTCCCTCGCGGTGCTGCTTGGCGTCGGTGGAGTTGCGCTCGGCTGGCAATGGGCCGACCCTGTCGTCGGGCTGATCATCACGGTGGCGATCCTGGGCGTCCTGTATCAGGCGGCGCGCGAAATCTACCGCCGGCTCATGGATGCCGTCGATCCCGGTCTGGTCGACCGGGCCGAGGCCACCCTTCGCGGCACCGTCGGCGTTCTCGACGTCGGGCATGTTCGGCTCCGCTGGATCGGCCACCAGCTCCGCGCCGAGTGCGAGGTCACCGTCGACGCTCGTGCAAGTGCGATCGCCGCTCACCGCGTGGCCGTGAATGCCGAACACAGCCTGCTGCACGAGCTGCCTCGCCTGACAGCGGCCCTGGTGCATGCTGACCCCCAACCCGGCGAAGGCACCGACTACCACGCCGAACTCGCCCGCCACAGGTGATCGGCGCAGCGTCGGTGATGCGCGGGTACTGTCGCTAACCGCCGGGAAGCCTGGGACGCCATCCCGGTCGTCCTTGTACCTCGGCGAGCCACGGCGGCTCGGCGCCGACTCGGGTGCAGGTCAGCGCCGCGACCTGCGCGGCGGCCAGGAGCGCTTCGCGTACCTCGCCGATCCGATGCAGGTCGTGCCTGGTGAGCTCGCTGCGAGTCCACCAGGCAAGAAACCCCCCGCCGAACGCGTCGCCCGCGCCGATGGTGTCGACGACCTCGACAGGCGGCACTTCGACGCTGATCTGCCGTCCTGGCAGTAGTGCCCGGGCCGGGCGAGGACCGTCGGTGATGAGGATGAGCGGAGGACCGAGGTCGAGCAGGCGGGCGGCTGCCACCTGCACCGGCGCGTCCGGATAGAGGTAGGCGAGGTCTTCCCTGCTGACCTTGACGATGTCGGTGCGGCGCAGGATCCTCGTGAGCCGGGCGCGGTACGCACGGTGATCGCCGATCGCCTGAGGCCGGCAGTTCGGATCCACCATGACCAGCGTGTCGGGCGGCAGCGCGCCTGCGATCAGGCGCTCGAGGCCGGCTGCGACCGGCTCCATCGCCAGCGCCAGGCTGCCCGCGTGCAGCGCGGTCACCGTCCTCGGCAGCGCGGCTGCGAGCTGGCTAAACTCCAGCGTTTCTGATGCGGTGCCCGCGAGGTAGAAGCCGTAGTGCGCGGCGCCCGCCTCGTCCACCTCGACAACAGCGAGCGTCGTGGGAGCGTCGACAAGTTCCGGCACCCGCAGCGTCACGCCGTCCTGGTCGAGGCTGGCGCGCAGCCGGCGGCCGAAACCGTCGCGCGACAGGCGGCCCAGAAAAGCGGGCGCGAGTCCCAGTCTGCCGATGGTTCTGGCCGTGTTGAAGGGTCCGCCGCCCGGCTGGGCGCCGACGCAGCCGTCGTGATCGAGAACGAGATCGATCAGCGCCTCACCGGCAACGGTGATCATCTGTCGGCGCGGGCACCACCGGTCACCGCCCGGGCTCGGTTACTCATGACGGCCTGATGTGCCACTTGATGCCGTGGCCCGCGCGCACCTGGCTGACCGCTTCGCCGAAACGCTCCAGCGGCAGCGGCTCACCAAGTAGCGGGCCGGGATCAACAGCCCCGCTCGCCAGCAGCTCGACGGCCTTTGCAAAGCTGCGCAGGATCGCCATCGACCCGACGATCGTGAGCTCGTCGTTGTAGACACGGAAGGGCGAGACGGAGACGGTCGCCTCGGCGGGCGATACGCCGAAGACGAGCAGCTGGCCGCCGCGGTCGAGCAAGCCGATCGCCGATTCGATCGCCGCGGGCACCCCGGTGGCATCCACCGCCACGTTGAAACGCGCCCCGTCGAGGTCGTCGGCGCTGGTGACGGCCTGAGCCGCCCCCAGCTTGCGGGCGACATCGAGCCGCGAGGCGATCCGGTCGACGACCGCCACCGGGCCGGCGCCGGCCCGGAGCAGCAATTGCAATAGCAGCAAGCCCATCGTGCCGGCCCCGATCACCACGACGGGCTCGCCGATCACCGGCCCGAGGCGGCGAAGGCCGTGGACCGCGCAGGCCAGCGGCTCGGCCATGGCACCGTACTGGCCGTCGATGTGGCCGGGCAGCTTGTGCGCGTTGACCGCGGGAACCGCCACGTACTCGGCGAAAGCGCCGTTCTTCGTGTCGCCGATGGCCGCCCAGTTCTCGCACAGGTTGTCATGCCCGGCCCGGCAGCGCCGGCACCAGCCGCAGTACAGCGAGGGATCCACTGCGACCCGGTCGCCTTCGGCCAGGTCGGGCCGCACGTCGGCGCCGAGGGCCACGATCTGGCCGGCGAACTCGTGGCCTGGCGTTATCGGGTAGGGCGTCGGCGGGAACTCGCCGTCGATGATGTGCAAGTCGGTGCCACAGATCCCGCAGCAGTCGACCCGGACGAGCACCTCTCCGGTCGCGGGCGCAGGGTCGGGAACGTCAGCCACCCGGAAGCTGCCCGGATGGTCTAGCACGATGGCACGCATGGCGTCCTCCGTCGGTCGGCAGGATAATCCCCTGGTTCCGGCGTAACCAAGCGCCGGTGGCGGCTCAACCCGCTAGCCGCGCACCAGTCTCCGGGTGGAACGCGAACACGTCCTCTGGCCGGATGTGCAAGCTCACCTCCCGTCCTGGAGTCGGCGGTTGCCGACCCTCAGCGCGGGCGACGATCGGGATCCCGCCCTCTGGCAGGCGCACGTGCAGCAGCGCGTCTGCCCCAAGTTCTTCGATGAGAACCACCTGGCCAGTCAGCTCTCCGGCGCCTTCGGCCAGATGGAGATGTTCTGGCCGCATCCCGATGACGAGTTCGCTGAGGCCGGCAGTGGCCGCAGCGTTCCGTATCGGAACCGCGAGCTGAAGAACCTTCCCCGCGACGCTGACGCCGCCGTCGGTCAGGGGGGCTGTGCGCAAGTTCATCGCGGGAGAGCCGATGAACCCGGCGACGAACTGGTTCACCGGGTTGTCGTAGAGCTGGCGGGGCGTGTCGCACTGCTGCAGCTTGCCGTCACTCAGTACCGCCACCCGATTGCCCATGGTCATCGCCTCGACCTGGTCGTGGGTCACGTAGACAGTCGTGATGCCGAGACGGCGCTGCAGTTCGGCGATCTGGCTACGGGTCTGGACCCGCAGCTTGGCATCGAGGTTGGACAGCGGCTCGTCCATGAGAAAAACTTTCGGCTCGCGCACGATGGCGCGCCCCATCGCCACCCGTTGCCGCTGGCCGCCGGACAACTGCCTGGGCTTGCGGCTGAGTAGCTGGTCGTCAAGTTCGAGCAGCCGGGCCGCTTCTCGCACCCGGCGGTCGCGCTCCTCGCGCGGAACGCCGTGCATCTTGAGCGCGAAACCCATGTTCTCCGCGACGGTTTTCTGCGGGTACAGGGCATAGTTCTGGAACACCATCGCGATGTCCCTGTCCTTGGGCGGGACCTCGGTGACATCGTGGTCGCCTATCTCCACGCGCCCGCTGTCCATCGGCTCAAGGCCGGCGAGCACGCGCAGCGCGGTGGTCTTGCCCGAACCAGACGGTCCGACCAGCACCATGAACTCGCCATCGTGGATATCCAGGTCGAGCGCGTCGAGCGCTGGCGGCGTGTCCTTGGCGAACACCCGCGTGGCTGACACGTATTTCACATTGGCCACCGGGGACCTCCAGTCACTTAATGGCTCCCATCGCCAGGCCTCTGACCAGCGAGCGCTGGGCGATCCAGCCGACGACGATGACCGGCACCGAGGCGATCGTTGCCGCCGCCGACAGGTGAGCGATGAACAACCCCTCCGTGCTGATGCCGCCTACCAGGAACATCGGCACGGTGGAGGCGTTCGTGGTCGTCAGGTTGATCGCGAGGAAGAGCTCATTCCACGCGAAGATGACGCAGATGAGCCCGGTCGACACCACACCGGGCAGCACGACAGGCAGGATCACGCTGCCCATCTCCCTGATCCGGCCCGCACCGTCGAGCCGCGCCGCCTCAAGCAGCTCGTTCGGCACCTCAAGCATGAAGGAGCGGATCATCCAGATCGCGAGCGGCAGGTTCATGGCGGTGTAGAGAATGATCAGCAGCCAGATGGTGTCGAGCAGGTGCGTGCGCAGGGCGATGACGTAGAGCGGGCCGATCGCGGCGACGATGGGCAGCATCTTCGTTGAGATGAAGAAGAACAGTCCGTCGCGCCAGCGTCTGACCGGATACACGGACAGGGCGTACGCCGCGGGAATGGCGAGCAGCAGCACGAGGATCGTCGAGCCGACGGTCGCGACCGCGGAGTGGGTCAGGAACGGCCCGATCGTCGCGAAGGCCGAGCTGAACTCCGACCACGTCGGGCTGAACGTGAATTGCGGCGGCCAGGTCTCCGCGGCTGCCTCTGGCTTGAAGGCGGTGATTATCATCCACAACACGGGCAGGAAGAAGGCGATCGCTACCACCCACCCGAGGACCGTCCAGCCAACGCGTCCAGCCCACTGGCGAGTCCCGCGGCGGCGGGTCCGGACGACGGCCCCCGAACGCGCCCGCAGTGATATCGCGGTCATCCCCGTGCCTCCTCGAACCTGAAGACCCTGGCGAACATCCGCAGGGCGAACGTGGCGACGATGATGGTCAGGACAACGGTGACGACGCCTGCCGCGGCCGCCCCGCCGATGTCATAGGCGTAGTCGACCTTCTGGTACAGGAAGAACGGCAGGTTCGTGGTGGCCGTACCCGGGCCGCCGTTGGTCATCAGGCGGACCGCGTCGAAGGTGTTGACCAGGTAGATCGAGCCGAGCAGGATCCCGAGCTCGATGTACGGCCGCAGGTGCGGGATCGTGAGCTCGCGGAAAGTGTCGAAAGCGCTCGCGCCGTCGACTCTGGCGGCTTCGAGAGTGTCGGGCGGTTGGCTCTGCAGGCCCGCGAGCACGATCAAGGTCATGAACGGCGTCCACTGCCAGATCATCACCGCGATCACGGAGAGCAGCGGTTGCGCGCTGAGCCAGGCCACGTGATTGACGCCGAACGGTGCGAGCAGATAATTCACCAGCCCGTAGTTGGCGTCGAGCATCGGATGAGCCCAGATCAGCGCGGCCGCCGCCGGCATCACGAGGAATGGCGTGATGATCAGCGTCCTGGCCACGCCACGGCCGAAGAACTTGCGGTCGAGCAGGACCGCCAGCAGCACACCGAGGATCATCGCGATGATAACGGCGCTGGCTGTCATGATGACTGAGCGCAGCAGCGAGCCGCGGAAGGCGGGATCGGTGAAGACGGTTGAGTAGTTGCTCAGCCCGGTGAAGCGGGCAGGCTTCGGGATGGACCAGAAATAGTTCTGAAAGCTGTACCAGACCGTCACCACGAACGGCGCCTGGGTGACGACGATGACATATATCAGCGCCGGGAGCAGGGGCAGGCGCCGCAGCCATCGTTCGCGTAGGCTCGCACCGCGCGGCCGGATCCTGGCCGCGCGGGCTGGCGCGGCGACCCCATCGAGTACTGCCACGGCAGGCCTCCTCATCGACAAGTCGCGGTCAGGTCTTCCCAGTGGTTGTGGCGCGTGACGGGGCCCGGGCGGGCCCCGTCACCCGCCACAGTCCTAGCCGCCCGATAGCTCTTGCGGCGTGAACTGGGAGGCGGCGGCCTGGCTTGTCTTCAGTGCCTGGCTTACGGTCTCGGTGCCCGCGATGGCGCCCGCGATCTGCTGTGCGACCTGCAGGCCGAGGGATTCGAATTGCGGGATGTCGACGAACTGGATGCCGACATAGGGGACCGGATGCAGGGTCGGGTGCAGCGGGTCGACCGAGTTGATCGACGCCAAAGTGATGGCGGCGAACGGTGCGACCTTCTGGTAGGCCGGCGTGTTGTACAGGGAGGTCCTGGTGCCCGGCGGGACCGCGTCCCAGCCGTACTTGTTGGCGACCAGATGGTAGTAGGCCTTCGAGGTGGCCCAGGACACGAACTTCCACGCGTCGGACTGGTTAGCGACGCCCTGCGGGATGCCGAGCGCCCACGTCCACAGCCATCCGGATGACTTCGTGAGCTTGACCGGCGCGAAGGCGTACCCGGTCTTCTTGGCGATGGCGGGGTACGATTGCGCGATGGAGGTGGCGGCCACGGTCGCGTCATACCACATCGCGCACTTACCCTGGCCGTACAGCGTAAGCAACTGGTTGAAGCTGTCGTTGGAGGCACCGGGCTCGCCGTACTTGCGGATCAGATTGACGTAGAAGTTCGTCGCTGCGGTGAAGGCCGGCGAGGTGAGCTGCGGCTTCCAATTCATGTCGAACCACTGGCCGCCGAACGTGTTGACTACCGTGTCGAGCGAGGCCATGTTGTCACCCCAGCCCGCAAGGCCGCGCAGGCAGACTCCGGAGAGCTTGCCCGGCTGGTTCAGCTTTGCCGCAAAGGTCTGGACTTGGTCCCAGGTCGGGTGCTGCGGCATGGTGAGATGAGCCTTGGCGAACAGGTCCTTGCGGTAATACACCATCGACGACTCGCCATAGAACGGCACCGCGTACACGTCGCCCTTGTACGACAGCGACTTAGCTATGGCCGGGAGTAGATCACCCGGGTCGTAGCTCGGGCTCTTCGGGAAGAATTGCTTGCTCAGGTCGACCAGCCAGCCGTTCTTTGCGAACAGCGGTGTCTCGTAAGGGCCGATCATGATCACATTGAAGGCGTTGCTGTGCGTGCTGACGCCCCTTTCGATCGCCGCCCGCAGGTCGCCTTCGGCGTAGGTGACGAACTTGACCTTGATATTCGGGTACTGCTTTTCGAATACCGATTTGGTTAGCGGCACCATCTGGCCGGTGATCAGCGGGTTGGCGACGACGGCCACGGTCACGACGCCTGGGGCATTGCTGCCTGAACTGCCGCCGCTCGAACAGGCGGCAGGCGCCACGATCGCGGCTATGCAGCCGACCATTGCCAGCGCACGGAGCCTAATGGGGAGCTTAAAGAGGGAACAGCTCATGAACGAACCTCCGCAACGGTGATAACGGTGCGGGGACGGCCGCACCAGGCCCATGGGGCGGATCACCGTCGCAAAGGCGTGGCGGCACCCGAACCCTTGGTAACGTTACCGAGCTTGCGCTGAACGTACGCTTGTGAAACTGTGCCGTCAACCCTTCGTAATAAGATTGACACCTGTAAATGTGAAGGTGCTGGTCAGCGGCACCCCATGCGGATGGGAGGGTCTGCCTGTGGGGAACGATCCCACACCTGGCCGCGAGCCCAGTCGCCAGGTGGGTCGGCAAATGGGGCGCCAAACGGGCGCTCATCCCACCATGCGCGATGTGGCAGCGTTGGCCGGTGTCGGCGTCATGACTGTCTCCCGCGTCGTCAACGGCCGGGACGGGGTGAGCGCCGAACGCGCCACGCGGGTCTGGCAGGCCATCGAGATGCTCGACTACCGGCACAACATCACCGCACGCCACCTCCGGCTTACCGGCCAGCCCACCGCGATCATCGGAGTCCTGCTCGAGGATGTCGCGAACCCGTTCGCTGCCGAGTTGCTGCGCGCGGTCGAGAACGTAGTGAGTGAACAGGACAGCCTTGTGCTGTGCGCGAGCTCAGACGGTGACGCCGCCAGGGAGAGGGCCTTGCTTGAAGCCTTCTGCACGCGGCGTGTCGACGGGCTCATCATCGTTCCGTGCGGCCCTGATCACCGCTACCTGCTGACCGAACTGCGCCGTGGCACCCAGGTTGTGTTCGTCGACCGGCCAGCGCCGACGGTCGCCGCCGACACGGTTATCAGCGACAACTTCGGCGGTGCCCGCCTCGCCGTCAGGCATCTACTCGAAGCGGGGCATACCAAGATCGGATTTCTCGGTGACCTCAGGCAGATCTACACCGCCGCCGAGCGCCATCGCGGATACCTGGCGGCGCTGCACACCGCCGGCATGACCCCAGATGAGCGCCTCATCCGCCGTGACATTCACAACGAGCAGTCGGCAGAGCAGGCGACCCACGATCTGCTCACCGCGCAGCCCGCTCCGACGGCGATCTTCACGGCCCAGAACCTGCTGACCATCGGGGCAAGGGCGGCGCTCGGATCCGCTGGCGCCGAGCGCCTGGTGGCGCACGTCGGCTTCGACGATGTCCCGCTTGCCGGGTTGCTCGACCCCGGTATCACTGTCATCGCGCAGGATCCTCAGGCGATGGGGGAACTTGCCGCGCAGATGCTGTTGCGCCGGCTCCGCGACCCTGCCGCCGCGCCGGAGACTGTCGAAGTGCCGACGAGATTGATCGCTCGCGGCTCCGGCGAGATCCGTGCCGGGCGATCATCAGCGCCAGATCGCCCGGCACCGTCGATGGCGACGCCGCAGTAATGGCAGAGCGTCACTGTTGGCCGACGATCACACCTCAAACGGGTGGCTGGATCATGGTTCCGGGCTGGGATGTATACGGTGGGTTAGGGGGAGGTTCCAGTCGTGGCCGGCGGTCCGGTGGCATTGACTCGCCTCGGCCGGGCGCGTGGCATCGGCGGTCGGCAGTCGCGCCAGGCAACGCGGCCGGATCCCCGGTCAGGCTGCCAGGCAGCGCGGCAGATGGCCGAGCGGAAGGAGTTGAGACATGCCCGACGAGATGCGCCACGAATCTGCGGACCTCGAGGACTATGAGGTGGAAGACGCCTCAGACACGCTTG
>Ga0070707_100001352_pt1 | contig 24083 bp, 22 predicted proteins | sample KBSK5502metaG_FD_65468 | JGI IMG/M metagenome (GOLD analysis project Ga0070707, IMG submission 65468) | Corn, switchgrass and miscanthus rhizosphere microbial communities from Kellogg Biological Station, Michigan, USA - KBS K5-50-2 metaG | ecosystem: Host-associated > Plants > Roots >...
AGCGGCCCGAGGAACCCGGCGATCCCGTTGCCCTGGCAGACAAGCTCTCCCCGGGCGTCGGCGATGCCGACGCCGAAGTCGAGGACCTCGTAGATGATCGGGCTTTGCGAGGTGCGTTGCAGCGACACGAACATCTCGTCGGCGATCGCGGCGAAGCCTTCGCGCAGCACGTCCAGCGTGAACCGGTCCGAGCTCATTTATCTGCCTCCCTCGCGGGCGCTTCGCTCGGTCGTGCCGGAGGCGCGCCAATGACGCCGTGGGAGGCTGGTCCTCGGCGCCGGGCCGAACGGCCCGGCGCCTGCGGCCGAGCCGGGGAACCCCTGGAGGCTGACAGGGGGTGTTTCACGGCCGCTCCTCGATGACGAGATTGCCCAGTTCGTCGCGGCGGACCGCCTGCCCGGGCAGGACCAGCGTGGTTGCCGCGGCCTCCTCGATCACGCACGGCCCGCTGACCCAGTCCAGCTTGCGGAGGTCAGCCCTGCTGAGCACGGGCGTCTCGGTGACGCCGCCGTGGAGGTCGAAGTCGACCGGCCGCGATGGCGACGGCGGCACGCTGTCGCCCGGGCCGTCGTCGTTCCAGGAGATAGCCGGGCCCACCGGGGCCGTCGCGGTGACGCGAAGCGCCACCACTTCCAGCGGCGCATCCAGCCGGAACGAATACGCCTCCAGGCACCGGCGCTCAAAGGCACGGCGAAGGTCCTCGGTGGCCCCCGGGTCGCTGACCGGGACCTCGATGGTGTGTTCCTGGCCCCGGTAGCGAAGCTCGGCGTACCTGGCCATCGCCGCTCCTTGCGCGTAGGGGCCCAAGTCGGCCAGGGCGGCGTGCTCCACGGGAGCGAACCCTTGGGCCAGGTCGGTCCCCGTGAGCGGCCCCACCACGGTGCGGACGGCCTCGCCGCGCGGCTCGCCCGCGAGCATCCCGAAGGCGGAGAAGTGACCCGGCCCGGGCGGGATGATCGTCCGGGAGATGCCAAGCTCGCGCGCCAGCAGGGTGGCGTGCAGCGGGCCTGCGCCGCCGTAGGCGATGAAGGCGAAGTCCCTGGGGTCATAGCCGCTTCGCAGCGTGACGAGCCGGAGGGCGTGGCTCATCTTTGCGATCGCATACCGCAGCACCCCGCGCGCGGTGGATTGCGCGTCCAGGCCGAGACGCGTGCCGAGGCCGGCCAGCGCCCGGAGCGCGGCCTCATGGTCCAGCTTCATCGCGCCGCCGAGGAAGTAGCCGGGATCGAGCCGGCCGGCGACCAGGTTGGCGTCCGTCAGCGTTGGCTCGGTCCCGCCGCGCGCATAGCAGGCGGGCCCCGGGTCGGCCCCAGCACTTTGCGGGCCGATGTGCAGGCCTCCTGCCGCGTCAGCCCATGCCAGCGAGCCGCCGCCGGCGCCGATCTCCACTATCTCGACAGTTGGCGCCTGCACCGGGTATCCGGCGAAGTCCGGCGTCTTGCCGATGTGGTGCAGCGTGTTCACCCGCACCTGGCCATCCCGGATCGCGGCGGTCTTGGCGGTGGTCCCGCCGATATCCAGGGTGAGGACGTGCCGGGCGCCGAGCAGCCCGCCCAGCCTGGCGGCAGCGGTCACGCCAGCGACCGGCCCCGACTCAAGCAAGGCGATGGGCGTGCCGCCTGCCCGCCCGAACGACGACACCCCTCCGTTCGACCTCATCACGTACAGCGGGGCGCGGACCCCGGCGGCGCGCAGCGAATCCCGCAGGGCGCCAAGATAAGAGGTCGCGACGGGCTGCACGTACGCCGACAACACGGTCGTGCTCGTCCGCTCGTACTCCCGCCACTGGCTGCTGACCTGGTGTGAGGCGAGCACCGCGATACCGGGGAGCCGGGCCGACAGGACCGCCGCCGCCTCCTGCTCGTGCGCCGGGTTAGCCCAGGCGTGCAAGAAACAGATCGCGACCGCCTGCACCTTCGCGCTCAGCAGAGCGTCGGCGACCTCGGCAAGATCCTGGCCGCTTACCGGCTCGGCCACCTCGCCCTGGTACGTCATCCGCTCACGGACCTCCAGGCGCAGGTGGCGAGCAACGAACGGGACCGGCTTGCGGTAGGCGAGGTTGTAGAGATCGGGCCGGTTGGCCCGGCCGATCTCCAGCACGTCCCGGAATCCCCTGGTGGTCACCAGAGCCGTCACGGCCCCGGTACGCTCGGTCACCGCGTTGATCACCGCGGTCGTGCCGTGGATGAAGTCGATGATCATGTTGGCCGGCACGCCGGATTGTGCCAGCGCCGCCAGGACCCCCCGCTCCAGCTCGCGCTGAGTCGTGTCGGCCTTCGCGCGCACCACCTGGCCCGTCGCCACGTCCTGGGCCACCAGATCGGTGAACGTCCCGCCAATGTCCACGGCCAGGCGGATGGCCTGACCGGTCACCGGTCCCTTCACAGGAAGGCCCGTTTCGGGTCGAGAAGGTCACGCAGGCCGTCGCCGAGCAGGTTGAAGGCGAACGCGGTCAGCAAGATCGCGATACCCGGGAACGTCACGGCCCACCAGGCGGTGGTGAAGTAGGCCTGTCCCTCGGACACCATCAGCCCCCAGTCGGGTATCGGGTCCTGGGGGCCGAGGCCAAGAAACGACAGCGCGGACGCGGTCAGGATCACCCCGCCGACGTCCAGTGACATCTGCACGATCAGCGGCGTGATGGAGTTGGGCAGGATGTGCCGCAGGATGATCCGCCGCCGGGGGATGCCCAGCGCCCGGCAGGCCTCGATGTAAGGGCGCCCGGTGACCGACGCAGCCTGTCCGCGGATCAGCCTGACGTACCAGGGCCACCAGCTGATCGCGATCGCGACGATCACGGTGGTCAGGGTGGCCGGCAGCACGGCGGCGAACGCCAGGGCGAGCAGCAGCGGCGGGAACGCGAGGAAGATGTCGGTCACGCGCATGATCACTTCATCGATCCAGCCGCCGAAGTAGCCGGCGGCCAGCCCGAGCGGGATGCCTATGGCGCCCGCGATCAGCAGCACGATGAGCGCGATCAGCGGGGAGATCCGGGCACCGTAGAGCACCCGGGAGAGGACGTCGCGGCCCACGTTGTCGGTGCCGAACCAGTGCTGCGCCGACGGCGGATGGAGGACGGCGAAAGGGTGGGTGGCCGTGCCCGCGTCCCCGGGAAACGGCGCGAGCAGCGGCGCGATCAGGGCCACGACGACGATGCAGGCAGACGCGACCGCTCCCACCACCAACAGTGGGTTCGCCCGCAGCCCGCGGCGCAGGGCTGCGCCGCGGGGGATCGTGGCGACCTCGGCGGGAAAGGGTGCGGGCACCTCGATCATCGCAGCCTGATCCTCGGGTCGATGGCGGCCTGGACGATGTCCACGATCAGATTCGCGACCACGTAGGCCAGGGCGACGAACAGCGTCACCCCCAGGATGGCGGGCGTATCGAGGGTAGAGATCGATGCCGCGGCGTAGCTGCCGAGGCCCGGCCAGTCGAAGATGGCCTCGACCAGGAACGTGTTGACCAGGGAGTAGCCGAAGACCAGCGCCAGCGCCGCGGCCACCGGGTTCCACGCGAGCTTCATCGCGAACCGGCCATATACGGTCCGTTCCCGGAAGCCAAGCGCGCGGGCCATCTGCACGTGGGTCTCGCCGATCGTGTCGAGCACTTGGGCCCGGACCATGCGGGCGATGAGCCCGGCGGGGTAGGCGGCGACGACGATGGCGGGCAGCAGGAGATGGCTGAGCGTGCTGCCGAGCATCGGCCAGTTTCCGGTGATCAGCGCGTCGATCACGTCGAATCCGGTGTGCCGTGCCAGCGGGTGGGTGAACAGCAGGCTGGGGGAGAACTCACCTGCGGCGGGCAGCAGGTGCAGCCGTTGCGAGAAGACAAGCTGGAGGATCAGCGCCATCCAGAAGATAGGCATCGACACGCCGAGGATCGCGCCGGCCCGGATTCCGTGGTCCACCAGCCGGCCCGGCCAGCGCGCCGACACCAGCCCGAGCGGCACGCCGGCCGCCACCGCGAGGATCAGCGCGGTCAGCACCAGCTCCAGCGTAGCGGGGGCGGCGGTCCCGATATCGGACAGGACCGGCCCGTGGGTATGGACCGACAGCCCCCAGTTCCCGGTGACGATGCCGCGGAAGTAGGCGAGCAGCTGGACCGGCGCCGGGCGGTCCAGCCCGAGGAACCGCCGCGCCGCCGCGACCTGCGCCGCCGAGGCGTGCGGGCCAGCCCACGTCGCCGCCGGGTCACCGGGAACGACCCGGGCGATCACGAACGTCAGGACGATGACGCCCGCGACCACCAACACCGCCAGGGCGGCCCGCCGGGCGGTGTAGACGATCAAGTGCCAGTCGGCTTCAGGTCATAGGCGAAGACCACGTTCGGGTAGGCCGGGTTGACCTGGAGCCCGGTGAAGTTCGCCGTCATCGCGTACTGGTAGTTGTCGTTGTAGAGGAACGCGATCGGCGCCTGCTGCAGGATCTCGTCCTGCATCGTGCGGTAGAGGTTCACCCCGGCGGTGCGGTTGGTCGCCACCAGCGACTCCACCCGGTTGATCTGGGCGTCCAGGGCCGGGTTGGAGTAGTAGGACAGGTTGAAGTACGGCTGCTTTTCGGTCTGCAGCAGGTTCACGAACCAGGAGTACGGGTCGGCGTAGTCCGGCCACCAGTACTCCATGAAGATGTCCTGGTGCTGGGCGGCGTTCGCGGACTTGCCCCTGGCCCACTGGGTCGGCCAGGCAAGCGACTGCACGCCCACGTTCACGTTGAGCTTGGCCAGGCTGGACTTGATCAGCGCCGCGACCACCTGCTCGTTGGTGTCGCCCTGGGTGTAGGTGAGCGTCAGGTTCAGCGGCTTCTGGCCCGGCCCGTAGCCCGCCTGGTGCAGCAACTGGGCCGCCTTGGCCGGGTCGTAGGTGTAGTCGGGCAGGTTGGTGAAGTGGCCGAGCAGGCCGGCGGGGACGAGGCCGCTGGAGGGTAGGGCCGCTCCCTTCAGCGCAGCGACGATGCCCGGGTAGTTGATGTCGTAGGAGATGGCCTGGCGGACCGGGAGGCTCAGCGCCTTGGCGTTGAGCTGGCCGAGCAGGTTCTGCCAGGACGGTGAGGTCACCAGCCGGACCCCCGGCGCTCCCTGCAGCGACTGCCACAGCGAAGGGTTCATCTGCTCGACGAAGCTGACCTGCCCGGCTCGCACCAGTTGCGCTGCCGTCGTGTCCGAGGACACCACGCGGAACACGACTTTCTTGAAGTGCGCGCCATGCCAGCCACCCCAGTACCTGGGGAATGCAGTCTCTGTGACCTCGAACTCCTGGCCCTTGTTCCAGGCCTGCACCGTGTAAGGGCCGGTACCGGCGTCGCGGCCTGCGTTCAGCCACCTGGTCAGGTTCCCGCTGCCCGCGGCCTGGGTGTCGTAGATGTAGGCGGAGTAGTCGGCCGACGCCTCGAGGTCGAGCGGCGAGGGGTACTTCAGGTTGAACACCAGCGTGTAGGGGCCGGGCGTACCGATGGTCTTCACCGAGCCCCAGATGTATGCCGCGCCGCCATTCAGCTTGATCGTGCGCTCGATCGCGGCCTTGGCGGCCTGCGCGGTCATCAGATGGCCAGTGTGGAAGTACACGCCATGCCGCAGGTGGAAGGTCCAGGTCAGCCCGTTCGGCGACTTGGACCAGCTGGTCGCGAGCAGCGGGCCGACCGAGTGTGTCACCGGGTTGTAGCGGGTGAGCGTCTCGTACATGTTGCTCATCGCGATGATGCCGTTGGAGTACTCCGTCGCCGGGTCCCAGCCGTCGATCATCACGCCCGTGTAGGTGTCGTAGGTGAACACCTGGTTGGCGGTTTTTGGCGCCGGTCCCGAGGAAGACGACCCGGCGCAGGCGGCGAGGAATAGGGCGGCTGCGCAGCCGGATGCGGTCAGCCAGGCGCGTTGGGCCTTCATGGATGCCTCCGTAGTCCTACTCTGACGGGGCTGTCGGCTCCGTGAGCGCGGCCAGGCGGGTCTGCCGGGCCAGGTGCGCGTGCAGGTGTTGTTCCGGAACGCCGCCGAGGGCGCCGGCGGCCTTGACGCGGACCCGGATCGCGGGGGAGTTGAGATACGCCAGCGGTATCTCCTCCATCTCGACGATCTGCACGGTGCGGGGGTCCGCGCCCGCTGCTACCGCGCGCTCGCGTGCCTCGTCGCACGCTTCGTCGAGCATTCCTTGCCGGCCAGCCGGGCCGATGTGGAAGATGCGGTCCACTTGGCCGCTGACCGAGGCTATGGCGGCGCCCACGGCGTTCGCCGCGTCGAAGTGCTCGGGCCGGACGACCTCGCTTATCCCGGGAATCCGGTCCGAGACCAGGATGCTGCCCCCGCCCACGGCGATAAGGGCCCGGTCGCCCTTGGACGTCTTCATCCGGTCGATCGCGTCGGCCAGCATCACGTCGGCCCGCCCCAGCGCCTCGGTCAGCAGCTGCCGGTACGGGACGACCCGCTGTGGCTCACCGAGCGCCGCCCGGCCGGCCGCGACCGCCCCGTCGGTCAGCGTGGGTATTTGCCCGCCGAAGACCAGCGCGTCGCGCTGGATCAGGTAGCCGACGCTGTGCGGGCCGACGCGGACCCCGTCCGGGCCGCGGGAGATCTCGGTGCCGCCGCCGAGTGCGATCGTGACGAGGTCGGGCATGCGGAAGTTGGTCCGGACGCCGCCGATCTCCACGCCCAGGGAGGACTCCCGCGGGAACCCGTTGACGAGCACCCCGACGTCCGTCGAGGTGCCGCCGACGTCGACCACAAGAGAGTCCGGGGTGTCGGTGAGGAAGGCAGCGCCGCGGATGCTGTTGGCCGGGCCGCTGCCGATCGTCAGTACTGGGTACCGGAGGGCGTGGTCCAGGCTCATCAGCGTGCCGTCGTTCTGGGCGAAGAACGTGGCCGGCCGCAGCTGGTGCGCGGCCAGCGCGCCCCGCATGGCATCGGCCACGTCGCGCGCGACACCCGCCAGGGCTCCGTTGAGGATCGTCGCGTTCTCGCGCTCCAGCAGGCCGATCGAGCCGATCTCGTGGCTGAGCGAGACGTGTACCTCGCCGAGCTCGCGCTTGACGATCTCTGCGGCCAGCAGTTCGTGCCGCGGCGACACGGGCGCGAACACGCTGGTGATCGCGACGCCCTGCGCGGCGTCGCCGACCCGGCCGAGAAACCGCGCGATCGCGTCGGTGTCGAGGGGGGACAGGTCGCGACCGTCGAACTCGATCCCGCCATCCACGATCGTCGCCCCGACCGAGACCGCGTCGGCGAGGTCCGGCGGCCACTCGAACATGGGCCTGATGCTGTGGGTCGCCGGCCCGCCGAGCCTGATCACAGCAACTCGGCGCAGCTTCCTGCGTTCGAGCACCGCGTTGGTCGCGTGCGTAGTGCCCAGCATGACGTGGGTGATCCGCTGTGGCTTGACAGCGGGGGAGCGCAGGACGGTGTCGATCGCCGCGGTGATCCCGCCGGTGATGTCCGGCGTGCAGGGCACCTTGGCCTTGGCGATCACCCGGTCGGCGTTGTCCATGATCACCGCGTCGGTGTTGGTGCCACCGACGTCGATGCCGAGACGGCAGTCAGGCGCGGGCACCGGCGAGCTCCTCCACAGGCACGTAGTCGAAGTCGTAGCCGAACGCCCGCGGACCGGCCACCGCGATGCCCCGCTCGGTCCGCCATACCGGGTCGCAGCCGAACGCGATCACCGTCACCCGCTGCCCGTACCTGATCCGCTCGGTCACGATCGCGTCCGCCGTCTCGCTGTCCAGCACCGAGATGAGGTCAGGGACGGAGGCGAGTATCTGGCCGCGCTCCAGCGCCACGAGATTCTCGTTCTGCAACTCCAAGCGAATGAGGCGGCCCGCGTCCCCGCCGAGGCCTTCGACGATCACGCTGCCCCGGACGAAGCCCCTGGTGGTTCGCCGCTCCACGTCGGACACCTTCCCGGTGACCAGCCGGAACGCACCGATCTCGGCGATGAGCGCGGCCACCGGATGGCCTGCCGCGCCCACGGCGGTCTCGCCGATCCTGATCGCCAGCGAAACCGAGTTCCGCACGGTAGCCCCGCGCGCCTGCGCCGCGGTGAGCGAGAACTCCGTCGAGGACGCCGCCCCGCCGAACTCGACGGCGGCCGCCCGCTCCAGCCGTTCCATCCAGTGACCGGAGATCGCCCGGAACACGATGAGGTTGCCGCGCTCGTCGGTCATCACGGCGGGGCTCGGTGAGATCCCCGCCAGGTGCATGGTGACCTGCGGCACCTCGGGAAAGGCGCGTCCCATGCCGTCGGCGTCCACCAGCGGCAGGCCCATTCCGGCGGCCCACGCGATCGGCAGCAGGCCGTTGGCGCCGCCAATCTCGCAGGCCATGACCGCGGCGACCTTGCGGCCCGTCACGTACTCCAAGTGGTCGCGGAGCCGGGCACCCTCGTCGCCGTTCTCGATCTTCTCGATGCTCACCGTCGGGGCGCCAATACCGCCGCACGGCATGATGAGCGCGTCATCCGGCAGGTCGTCAAGGTCCACGAGGGCTACGGGGCCAAAGTCCTCGGTCGCCTGCATCGCCTGCAACAGCCCGAGGTAGGGATCGCCCCCGCCGCCCGCGCCGAGCACCGCGCAGCCGCGGGCCAGGGCGCGGAGCGTGTCGGGGTCAAGCAGTCTCTTCATGGGCACGACGTTCGTAGACGCACGTTGCAAGGAGGTTTTGCGCTCTCCCCATGATTCCCGTCGGCGTGCTTACGCGCAAACCCTGGGCGGGCGCGCACACCCTGGCGGCGCCACGCGAATGGATGCCCGTACCGGGCGGCTGCGTGGGTCAGTGGAGCACTTCTGCCTGGATAATCCGATCGCGGAGGGTCGCCATGTCCTTGCCGCGGACGACCTTGGGCGGACTGGACCTGGGCCGGCGAGCGTAGAGCAAGCCAGCTACTCCGCGCCAGACGTGCCAGTGCGGGAACTCAGGCGCGTACGGCCACCAGTCCGGGGTCTCGTTAACGGCCGCAGGCCCAGAAGTGGTGTCACACTCCATTGCGCTCCTCTGGAACGGCTGCGTTGTGGCGTGGACCGAATCACCGTCTGTTTGAACGGTCATTCAATGCAATGATGGCAGCTTCACGGGGCCGGCGGGAATGGGCACATTGCACCGCGATCGTGACTCATGTGTGCGATCCGCATAGGGTGGGCCGCGAAGAACGAAGTTGCGATTGGGCGCGGGCGCCGCGCTTGCACGACTGGGAACGGCGACTTTAGGCAGCTGGTAGCGGCCGGGAGAGGGGCAGCCTGATGCCCTCGATCGACGAGATCCTTGCTAGCTCGCCGCTGGCCGGGCTGCAGCGGGTCAGCCGCAGCGGTGGTGATCGCGAGGTTGCCCTGGTCCGGCTCGCCGAGAGCTTCACGGACCTGGACCACGCCCCCGCGGCAAGCCTGGTCGTCCTGTCCAGGTCCGCGTCCGCTGAGATCGGTGACTACCGGCTGGACATGGCGCTGCGCTGGGCGGCGATCCACCGGGTGGCCGCCGTAGCGGCCCTCTCCGCGGAGCCGTGGCAGCCGACCGTGACGGCGCGGGACATCGCCACGCGTGCCGACATCGCGCTCATCTCCGTCCGGCTCGATGCCGAGCTTGCCGAGCTTGTGCAGGCGATCGTCCGCGAGATCGGTGGCGGGGCGCAGCGCGCACTCGGGCGCGCCCAGCAGGGGCTCGAGGCGGTGCTCCAGGCCGAGGCCGCCGGTGCCGACCTGGAGGGCCTGCGGGCTGCGGTCAGCGAGGCACTTGGCACGGTGGTCGAGTTCCGGCCGCTTACCCCGCTGCGGCCGGGTCTCCTGGCCGCGGCCGACGGTGATTCCTCCGCCGGGGGCGGCGCGAGCTTGCTGGCCATCGGCGACGGCAACGGCGCGGCCGCGGTGAGCGCCCCCGTTGTGGTGGGAGAGACGCCGATCGGGCATTTCGTCGCCCCGGACGCGCACGGCGACTTCGGCGTGGGCGCGCGGCTGGTCCTGCACACCGCGGCGCTGGCCGCCGCTCGGCTCCTTGACCTGGCCCGGCGGGCGCACGAGGTGCCGGCCAGGTCCCGCAGCGAGCTGCTGGCCGAGCTGTTGATGTCCGAGGCCGCGATCAACGAGGATCTGCTGGAGCGAGCCCGCCAGCTCGGCATTCCCGTAACCGGCTGGCACGTCGCGGTCCGGATCGAGGCGGACGACCTGGCCGACTCCGGGCGAGACGAGGTGCAGCGGTTCGAGCTGCTCGCGTCGGCGGGCCAGGCCGCGCTTCAGGCCGCGTCGGCAACCGGTGGCACCTGGTACCAGTCCCGGGTGGCCCAGGCGATCGTGCTTGTCCGCATGACGGCGTCCAACCCGGGCCCGCAGGCCGGTGCCCGGACCGCCCGGTCAGCCGAGCGTGCGCTGAACGCGATCGGCAGCAGGCTGCCCGGGCTGCGGTTCCGGGCCGGCGTAGGCACCCCGCACGAGGGCCCGATGGGGCTTCGCGCCTCGGCCGCGGAGGCCCGGGGGGCGCTGCTGGCCGCCCGGGCAGGGCTCAGGCCGGCCGGAGTCGCCGCGCACGACGCCGTCGGGGTGCGCCGGATGCTCATGGAGTGGTACGCCTCCGACACGGCGCGGGCATCGGTCCGGGATCAGCTCGCGCCGCTGGAGAAGCTGGGCTCGGCCCGCGCCGACACCGCGATCCGGACGCTGGCGGCCTACCTGGACGAGCAGGGATCGATCATCAAGACCGCGCAGAAGCTGCACCTGCACCGCAACGCCGTGGCCAACAGGCTGCGCGGCATCACCGAGCTGCTGGAAACGGATCTGGATGACCCCGATCAGCGGCTTGCCCTGCAGCTTGCCTGCCGGGCGCGGCTCCTGGAATAGGGACAGTCGTGGAATAGGGACGCCCGCCAGCGGCCCACGATCCGCGGCGGGTAACGGCAGCGGGAGGGACGCTCGCCAGCGGCCCACGGCCCGCGGCGGGTAACGGCAGCGGGAGGGCCGCCCAGACGGCCTTTTCTCCGGTGCCTAGCATGGTCCACCCCCAGGCGGCAGCGAGAGTGCCCACGATCTGCAGGCCGTGGCCTGACTCCGCGTCGGCGTCCGCGACCGTCATCACCGGCGGCTCGGCGGACCGGTCCGTGACTACGAGGATCAGACGGCTGACCTGGTAGGACCAGGTCAGCTCCAGGGGCGCGCCCGCCTGGCCGCCGTGGTTGATGGCGTTGGTGACCAGCTCGGACGCGATCAGGACGGCTTCGGAGACCAGCGGGTCAAGGTGCCACTTCCGCAGCGTGGCCGTGGTGAACTCGCGCGCGGCCCGGGCCGACTCCGGCGCCGGGGCCAGCGTGATGCGGCCCTGCCTGTCGGCCGGCGGGGCTTCGGTCATCGGCCCGCCCGTCGAAGCTCGGCCGGCCATCGTGGACAGCGTGGGCTTCGGTGCTCCCGGCAGGCTGGTGCCGAGGCGCCAGTCCCGGGCTTGCGGCGAAACCACCTGGTGTCCCTGGTGCATGGATGAACCACCGAGCCTGATGTTAGACGCGTCCGCCACGGGTCGGCGCATCCGCTACGATGCCACTTCAGGTGTGCAGATGCAAGTGCAGTTGCACAGGGTGGCCGACTGCTGGCCGTCGTCGCCGTATGGATTCCGACGAAATGCCCGTTTGGGTAGAAATAACGCAGAAAGGGAGGCACGGTGGATCTGGGGTCCGGGGTTGTCCGGAGGTCACGGTTGCGCGTCGGGGAATGGCGGAAGAGCAGCCACAGCAACCCCAGTGGTAACTGTGTGGAAACGGCGGTGCTGCCCTCGGGATGGGTGGCGATACGTGACTCCAAGCTCCCCGGCGGGCCGGTCCTGGTCTTTACCCAAAGCCAGTGGGCGGCCTTCCTGCGCGCCGTCGTGCACGACGCTTGAGAGTTGACCACAAGCCGGGCCGCGACAGGCGCCGCGCAGAATGTGCCATGCGTCCGGTTATGGCGCGACAACGCCTTCACGTGGGACACTGCCGTCGTCGGTATGTCATGGGGAGGACATATGGTCAGGGCAGCCGAACCGGTAGGCGGCGAGGACCGGGACCCGATCGCCCCGGCCGTCGGGGGCCCCACAGTTCTGCGGATACTGCTGGGCGCCCAGCTTCGGCGGCTGCGCGAGGCGAAACGGATCACACTGGAGGACGCCGGCCGGGTCATCCGGGCGTCCCATTCGAAGATCAGCCGGCTGGAAACCGGGCGGGTGGGCTTCAAGGACCGCGATATCAGCGACCTGCTCACCCTGTACGGCGTGACCGACGAGCAGGAGCGCGACACGCTGCGGGCACTGGCCCAGCGGGCGAACATCCCGGGCTGGTGGCACGACTATTCCGACGTGCTGCCCGCCTGGTTCGAGGCCTACGTGGGGCTTGAGGAGGTCGCCACCCAGGTACGTGCGTACGAGGTGCAGTTCGTTCCCGGCCTGCTGCAGAGCGAGGACTACGCCCGCGCCGTCACGCTTCTCGGCCACGACTCCGCGCCGCCCAGGGAAGTCGAGCGGCGGGTCCGGCTGAGAATGGCCAGGCAGGCGGTGCTCGAAAAGCCGGACCCGCCCAACGTGTGGGCGGTGGTCGACGAGGCCGTGCTCAGGCGGCCGGTCGGCAGCCCGGCCGTCATGCAAAGCCAGCTGAAGCACCTGATCGAACTGGCTCAGCTGCCTTACGTGACCATTCAGGTGATGCCGTTCAAGGCCGGCGGCCACTCCGCGGCCGGGGGAGCGTTCAGCATCCTGCGGTTCGCCGAGCCCGACCTCCCCGACGTGGTGTACCTCGAACAGCTCACCAGTGCGCTGTACCTGGACAAGCCGGAGGTCGTGGACAGCTACCTGAAGGTGATGGAGCGGATCTGCTTGGAGGCCGCGACGCCGGGTGCCAGCATGGAGGCGATCGCGGCGATCCTCGCGGCGGGGTGACCCGCCTCCTCGCGGGTCCTCAGGTCACTGTTTGCGGGCGACGCCGACCCACATCGCTGCCGGGGCGGCGGCCTCGGCCTCGCTCACCGGCCGCCACTTCGAGCCCTGCACAAGGCCCGGCTCCACCAGGTCCAGGCCTTCGAAGAACATGGCCACTTCGGGGCGGGCGCGCAGGGTGATTGACTCGGCCAGTATCCGGTTAAGGCGCTCCGCCATCCTGGCCATTGACTCGGCGGCGATGTCCTTGGCCGGATGAGACAGGGCCAGATAGCTGCCCGGCGGCATCGCGGCCATTAGCGCCGCGACAATCTTGCCCGGGTCATCCTCGTCGTCGATGTGCTGCAGGATTGTCATGAGCATTACCGCCACCGGGCGGTCGAAGTCCAGCAGCCGCGTCGCGATGTCGGCAATTCTCTGCGGATCGCGCAGATCGGCCTCTACATATTCAATTGTGCCTTCTGGCTTGCTGGCCAGGAGCGCACGGGCGTGGGAGAGCACGAACGGGTCATTGTCTACGTAGACGATCCGCGATTCCGGCGCCACGTACTGTGCCACCTCGTGTGTATTGTTCCCGGTCGGGATGCCGGTGCCAATGTCGAGGAACTGCCGGATGCCGGCCTGGCCGGCCAGGAACCGGACCGCCCGGGCCAGAAACGCACGGTTAGCCCGTGCTGACACCGCGATGTCAGGGAAGGCCCTGATGGCTTGGTCACCGGCCGCGCGGTCGGCCGCGAAGTTGTCTTTCCCGCCCAGCCAGTAATCGTAGATGCGGGCGAAGTGAGGCGCGCTGGTATCGAACAGCAGCGGCTCGTCGTGGGCCGCGACAAACTCACGGTCCCATTCGATTGCCATTTGCCCGTCCTCCTCGGCACCTGTTACGAGCCAGCGTACTCCGCTCCGGGCCGGCCGGAAGCGCAGCCAAGAACGGCCGCGACGCACCGGTCGATGTCGCGCTCGGTCGTGGTCCAGCAACTCACGCTGATCCGCATGGCCCTGCGGCCGCGCCAGGTGGTCGGCCCGCACCAGCAGGTGCCCTCGCGCTGGACCGCGGCGATGGTGGCGTCGGTATGTTCCGGATCGCCAAAGGCGACGACCACCTGGTTGAGCACGACGTCGTTCAGCAGGTCGTAGCCGGCCGCGCGGAGGCCGTCGGCGAACCGCCGCGCCAGCCGGCACGTCCGGTCCACCAGCTCGGCCACGCCGTCCCGGCCGAGCGCCGCGAGCACGGCCCAGACCTCGGCGCCGCGGGCGCGCTGGGAGGACTGCGGGGTGAAGTGCATGGGTTCGCGGGCCGCGTCCTCGGGCAGGTAGGCGGCGGAGGACTCCATGGCCGACCGCAGCGCGCCCGGGTCGCGGACCAGGGCGATGCCGCAGTCGTAGGTCGTGTTCAGCCACTTGTGCGCGTCGGTCGCCCACGAGTCGGCCCCGGCGACGCCTGCGACCTGCGCAGCCGTGCCGGGCGAAGCGGCCGCCCAGAGCCCGAACGCGCCGTCCACGTGCACCCACGCGCCCTGCTCGTGCGCCCAGGCGATGAGCGGGCCGAACGGGTCGCTGGCACCGCTGTTCACGTTGCCGGCCTGCAGGCACACCAGCGCGGGCCCGGTCAGGGCCGGCAGGCCCCGGGGTTCGATTCGGCCCTGGCCGTCCGCGGGCAGCACGACGGCCCGGTCCCGGCCGAGGCCCACCAGGCCGAGCGCCTTGCGGACCGCGGTATGGACCTCCTCCCCGACCACCACGGTGACCGGTGGCGCGCCGGCAAGGCCCTGGCCGGCCGCGTCCCAGCCGTGCTTGGTCAGCACCGCGTCCCTGGCCGCGGCCAGGCAGGCCGCGTTGGCCATGGTGGCGCCGGTGACGAAGCCGCCCCAGGCAGTGCCGGGCAGGCCGAGCAGCTCGGTAACCCAGCGCAGCGCCACGGCGTTGAGCGCCGCGGCGGTAGGCGACATCACCGTGAGGGCCACGTTCTGGTCCCACGCTGCCCCGAGCCAGGCGGCGGCCTGGGCGACCGGCAGCGCCCCGCCGTTGACGAAGCCGAAGTACCTGGGGCCCCCGATCGCGACCGTTGCGGGCGAGCCCACCTCGTCCAGCATCGCCAGCACGTCGCGGGCGTCCAGGCCCGGGCCGGGCAGCGGGAAGTCGAGCCGGGACAGAGCAGCCACCGCCTCGGCCGTCGGTGCGACCGGCCGGTCCGCCAGCGCGTCGAGGTAGGCCAGCGCCCGCTGGCAGGCTTCCCGCAACAGGGCGGGGCGGCCCGCGAGGCCGGCCAGAACGTTCTGCGTGGTCATCGCCCACCTCCGGCGGTCTCTCCCGTCACTTCGGGCGATTATCCCAGCCGCCGTGCCTGGCTCGCGGGCTTCAAAAGGCCGCCCGCCGTCGTCACACTGGTGCATATGTACGACTTCGATGTGCTGGTGATCGGCTCGGGTCCCGGCGGCCAGAAGGCCGCGATCGCCACGGCCAAGCTGGGCCGCCGGGCGGCGATCGTCGAGCGCCGGGACATGATCGGCGGGGTGTGCCTCAACACGGGCACGATCCCGTCCAAGACGCTCCGCGAGGCGGTCCTGTACCTGACCGGCCTCGACCAGCGCGAGATGTACGGGCAGAGCTACCGGGTCAAGGAGGAGATCACGATCGCCGACTTGGCGGCCCGCACGGAGCACGTTGTCGGCCGCGAGGCCGACGTGGTGCGCAGCCAGCTGTCCAGGAACCGCGTGGCGGTCCTCACCGGCACCGCGTCGTTCGTCGACCCGCACACCCTGGAGGTCGATGACGGCGGCAGGCTGCGCCGCGCCAGCGCGGAGAACATCGTGATCGCCACCGGGACGCGGCCCGCACGGCCGGCCAGCGTCGACTTCGACGAGCGTACCGTGATCGACTCCGATGGAATCGTCCACCTGGAGCGGGTCCCGCAGTCGATGGTCGTGGCGGGCGCCGGGGTGATCGGGATCGAGTACGCGTCGATGTTCGCGGCCCTTGGCACCAAGGTCACCGTGGTGGAGCAGCGGGACCGGATGCTTGAGTTCTGCGACATCGAGGTCGTGGAGGCGCTGAAGTATCACCTCCGCGACCTCGCGGTGACGTTCCGGTTCGGCGAGACCGTCGCCTCGGTGGAGGCCAGGCCGGAGGGCGCCATCGCGGTCCTGCACAGCGGGAAGAAAATCCCTGCCGACACCGTCATGTACTCGGCCGGCCGTCAGGGCATGAGCGACGACCTCAACCTCGGCGCGGCCGGGCTGACCGCCGACCAGCGCGGCCGGATCGTGGTGGACGAGTTCTTCCGCACCACGGTGCAGCACATCTACGCGGTGGGCGACGTCATCGGCTTCCCGGCGCTGGCGGCCACGTCAATGGAGCAGGGCCGCCTCGCGGCGCATCACGCCTGCGGGGAGCCGGTGCACGAGATGGGGCACCTGCAGCCGATCGGCATCTACAGCATCCCCGAGATCAGCTTCATCGGGCGGACCGAGGACCAGCTCACCAAAGAGAACGTGCCGTTCGAGGTGGGCGTCTCCCGCTACCGGGAGCTCGCCCGCGGGCAGATCATCGGCGACTCGTACGGCGTCCTGAAGCTGCTCGTATCGCACGACGACCGGACGCTGCTCGGCGTGCACGTGTTCGGCACCGGCGCCACCGAGCTGGTCCACATCGGCCAGGCGGTCATGGGGTGCGGCGGAACCGTCGACTATCTGGTCGATGCCGTGTTCAACTACCCGACGCTGGCCGAGTCATACAAGGTCGCCGCGCTCGACGCTACCAACAAGATGCGCCAGATCGCGCGCTGGTCCTGACTCCACGGCCGGGTTCCAGCGCAGCGCCGCGATGCTCTGCTGCCCGCGCCAGGGAGGCTCGGCCTGGCGCCCGAAAAGCTCCCTGACCGCCATCGCCAGCAGCGACGGGACAAGGTCCGTGGACCGGCGGACCACCCAGACGGTTCCCTTGGTGGCCATCCAGCCGGCCTGTGCCAGCCAGGTGGGCGGGGGGTTCGTCGGTTCGGGATCCGGCGGCTCGCCGACCGGGCGGCCCGCGGCGGCCAGCTGCTGGTGGAAGCGCCTGGCGATGTGCCGGTGGCCGCGCTCGCTGGGGTGCAGCCGGTCCACGGCCCACATCCGCGGGTCGTAGACCTCGGCATCCCCGGCGGCGTCAAAGTGCAGCGTGCCGAACCGCTCGGACACCGCGTCCATCACCGCGTTGACCGCGCCCGCCCGACGAGCCAGCGGCCGGGCCAGGGCACCGGGCAGCCCGAGCATGCGCCCCGGGTCGGGCAGCCGCATAGTGAGCACCTGCGCACCGCTGGCGCGCAGCGCGCCGACCGTGTGCGCGGCGGCCGCCGCAATCCGGTCCGGGTCAAATCCCGACCGGAGGGTGTCGTTGACCCCGAACACCACGCTCGCGACGTCCGGGCGCAATTGCAGCGCCTGCGGCAGCTGGACGCGCTCGATGTCGGCGGCGAGTGCCCCGTTGGAGGCCAGCTTGTGCAGGGCCGGCTCACACAGGCCCTCGGCGAGCAGCGCCGCCCAGCCACGCCACGCGACGCGCTCGCCGGGCGCGCGCACGGGGTCGCCGACGCCGAGGGTGATCGAGTCGCCCAGTGCGGCGAACGTGGTCATGCCGGCGCTCCAGCCGTGACCGGGACCCTGGCGCCGGTGCCCTCGAGCACCTCGTGGTAGTGATCGATCAGCTCGTCGCCCAGCGCGGGCCAGGTGCGGCCTAGCATCAGGCGCCGCCCTGCCCGGCCGTGTTCCGCGCGCAGGGCCGGGTCGCTGGCCAGCCCGGCGGTGACGCTGGCGATCGCATCGGCGTCGCCCGGCGGGACCAGGAACCCGGTCACACCGTCCTGCACCAGGTCGAGAGGGCCCCCGGCGGCCGGCGCCACCACCGGCAGGCCGCTCGCGGCCGCCTCCTGCAGCGTGTTGCAGAACGTCTCGTGGGGCCCGGCGTGCACGAACACGTCAAGGCTCGCGTAGACCATGGCGAGCTGCTCGCCGTGCCGCGGCCCAAGAAAAAGCGCGCCGGGCAGTGCCCGGCGCGCAGCGGCCTCAGCCGGCCCGCTGCCGACGATCACCAGCTTCACTCCGGGCAGCGCAGCCACCGGGGCGAGCAGGTCAAGGCGCTTCTCCACGGCCAGCCGCCCGACGTAGCCGGCGACGACCTCGCCGCTGGGCGCGAGCCGGGCGCGCAGCTCGGCGCTGCGCTTGGCCGGGTCGAACCGGGCAGTGTCCACCCCCCGGCCCCAGATCCGGACCCGCTCGACGCCGTGCGCACGCAGGTCCTCGGCCGCCGCGCTGGACGGCGCCAGCGTCCGGGCGACCGCGTTGTGGATCCGGCCCAGCCGGTGCCAGGCGATCGCCTGGCCGGGCCGGCCGGTGTGGTAGGTACGGGCGTAGGCGGCCATATCTGTTGCGTACACGGCAACCGCGGGCACGCGCAAGCGCCGTGCCACCGTGCATCCGGCGGCGCCCAGGACGAACGGCCCGGCCAGGTGAACCAGATCGGCGCGGTGTTCCTCCACCGCGGCGCGCAGCCGCGGCCCGGGCAGGCCGACCCGCAGGTCCCGGTAGACCGGGATGGCGCACGAGGGCACCCTGACGACCGGGTAACCCAGCAGGCGGTCCGGCCGGGCCAGCCCCTCGGCCGGCTCGGGAGCGATGATGAGCGGCGCGTGGCCCCGGTTGATCAGGTGCTCGGCAACACGGAGCGCGGTCTGGGCAACGCCGTTGATGTCGGGCGGGAACGACTCTGTGACATATGCGATACGCACGCTTCCAGGCTCGCCGGCCTTCCTCTGTGAGATGGACGCCACGCCGTGACAACGAAGAAAACTATGAGTGACATCTCAGCGATGAACGCGCAGGTCAGCTGGATAATGCAGGGCCCTGCCGCACCCTGGCACCGTTACTGGTCGGGGGCGGGCTTCCTGGCGCGGCTGGGCGCGACGCGGGAGAGTTCGCCGGGTTGCTTGGGGTAGACGGGTGGCCAGGGCGCGTCGGGCAGCCCGTTGGCCTGGTCCCGCTCATGCAGGACGAGCAGCGGCTCCAGCGACTGCGGATCGTCGTTCATGCGAAGCCACGGGTCGCCTACGGTCGCGAGCCGGTCCGGCAGCGATGCGATAGTGAACTGGTCCGGGCGGATGTCGCCGATCTCGTCCCAGGTGACCGGGGTGGACACCTGTGCGCCCGGGCGGGCCCGGACCGACCAGGCGCCGAAGACCGTCTTATGCGGGGCGTTCTGGTTGTAGTCGACGAACACCCGGGCGCCGCGTTCCTCCTTCCACCAGGCGGCGGTGATGAGGTCGGGCCTGCGCCGCTCCAGCTCGCGGGCCAGGGCCACGGCGCCGGCGCGGACCTGGTAGGAGTCCCAGCTCGGCCGCAGCCGGATGTACACGTGCAGGCCCCGGTTGCCGGTGGTCTTTGGGTAGCCGGTGATGCGAAGCTCGGCAAGCAATTGCCGCACCTCGGCCGCTGCTTGCTGGATATGGGTGAAGTTGACGCCGGGGGAGGGGTCGAGGTCGATCCGCAGCTCGTCGCTGTGTTCCGGGTCGTCGGCCAGGTAGGGCCAGACATGGAAGCCCAGGCAGCCCAGGTTGACCGCCCACAGCACGTGGTCGGTGTCGGCGGCGATGAGCGCCTGCGAGGTGGTGCCGTTCGGGGTGGACACGGTCGTGGTCTGTAGCCAGTCCGGGATGTTCTTGGGCACCCGCTTCTGGAAAAAGGAGGGCCCCGTGGCGCCCTCGGGGAACCGCTGCAGCAGCACCGGGCGCCCGCCCATGGTCCGCATCAGCGGCCCGGCAACCCGTAGGTAGTGCTCGGCGAGGTCACCCTTGGTCTCGCCCCGTTCGGGAAAGAACACCTTCTCCCCGTGGGTGATCAGTTCACTCGGCACCCTGCCCACCTCCCATAACGGGAGGCTAGCTCAGACGGTGTAGCGGCGCCCGGACGGAGCCGTCCAGCTCATCACGCCCGGGCTGGCGTCGACACCGTCCTCACCTCCGCCCAGCGTCAGAGCGATTGACCAGTTCAATGGCACTGATTCGATAGTAGCGGCGACCACTGACAAACGCTCGCCGCCAGCTGAGGTCAGGCGCTCGCCGGCTCGTAGGTGGCGAGCACCACGCCTGCGGCGGTTGTGGCGCTGTCGGTAAGCCGCAGCGGCACGCGCACGCCCGCTGGGAACAGCCGCCGTCCGGCGCCGAGCACCAGCGGGTGGATCATCAGCAAGTACTCATCGATCAGGCCGGCCGCCAGCAGCGAGCCGATCAGCTCGCCGCTGCCCATGATCGCCAGAACGCCGCCGGATCGCGCCCTGAGCGCGCCCACGGCGTCAGCGATGCCGCCGCGCAGCAGCGTCGAGTTGGGCCACGGCAGCGGTTCGGCGAGGGTGGTAGACGCGACGTACTTGGGCGCGCTGTTGAGCATCGGGCCGAACTGGCTGTCCGGCTGCTGGTTCCAGTAGCTCAGCAGGTCCTCGTAGGTACGCCGCCCGAACAGCCATCCTGCCAGGCCGCCTCCGGCCGCCATCCGCTCGCCCATCGCCTTCCCCACGGCGTCGTCAGCGCTGGCGGCCCGGCGTCCCCAGCCGCCCTGCGTGAACCCGCCTCGGGTGTCTTCGTCAAGGCGCCCGGGCCCCTGCATCACCCCGTCCAGGGTCACGTGGTTCATCACGACGATTCGGCCCACGCGCTGCGTCACCACCGCTCGACCAGATGCTCGCGGCCGGGCGGCGGTTCGTACCGCTCCGGCCAGAAGTCCGTGACCCGGGTGATCAGCCCGCCCGCGAAATCGAAGAACGCCATCGCGTCGTCAGTGGTTTTATCGAGGCGCCACTCGAACCACACCACCCCGTGCTGCTCGTCAGCGATCACGACCTTGGGCCGCAGATGCCAGTCGCCGGGGTACTCCTGATTGAACCGCAGGTAGCGGTCACGCCCCCGGATGCGCTCCCGCGACTGCGGGATCTCGTAGACCACGGCGGGATGCAAGAGAGCTGCCCAGCCGTCCCAGTCCCGCGCCTCCAGGCACGCGACGAAGCGCTCCACGAGCTCACGGTTGCCGCCCACCCGTGGGAGGATACCCGCACGGCCGGATGACGGGTTTGGTTGTAGCGGGCGATGAATGGCCACACGGCGATCGTGACCGGTGCCAACCACGGCATCGGGGCCGCGACCGCGGTGGCGCTCGCGCGGCGCGGCTGCGCGGTGCTGTGTACGTACCTGCGGGTGGACGACCCGGTCGATCCCGGCATTCCGCAGGCCCACCGGGAGCACCGCTCACGCGACGCCGCACCGGTCATCGACCAGATCAGGGCCGGGGGAGGGCGGGCGCTCGCGGTGGAGGCCGACCTGTCGGACCCGGTGACGCCGGGCGCGCTGTTCGACGCGGCCGAGGAGCACCTGGGCCCGGTGGACGTCCTGGTGAATAACGCCAGCGGGTGGCTCGCCGACACCTTCGCGCCGGCTGGAACCGACCGGCTCGGTCGGTCGCTTCAGCGGGTGACCGCGGACACCTGGCGCCAGCAGTTCAGCGTGGACGCGATGGCGGCCGCGCTGATGATCGCCGAGTTCGCGCGGCGGCACATCGCCCGGGGCGCGGTCTGGGGCCGGATCATCGGCCTCACCTCGGGCGGGGACCTCGGCTTCCCGGAGGAGGTCTCGTACGGTGCCGCGAAGGCCGCCCAGGTCAGCTACACGATGTCGGCCGCCATGGAGCTGGCCAGGTTCGGCATCACCGCCAACATGGTGCACCCGCCGGTCACCGACACCGGCTGGGTCAGCGACGCGGTCCGTGACGCCGTTGCCGCGAGCCCGACCCTGTTCCACGTCGCCAGCCCGGCCGAGGTCGCCGAAGTGGTCGCCTACCTGGCCTCGGACGCCGCGGCCCTGATCACCGCGAACGTGGTCACGCTTCGCTGACCGGGTCCCGGCGGGAATGCGCCCGCGGGGCGGGGAAGTTGCGGCAGGCGTGGCTGCTGTTGTGATCGCCGCCGGATACGGCGGCCCAGAGGTGCTGTCGATCGCCGACGAACCCACACGCGAACCCGGTCCAGGCGAGGTGCGGATCGAGGTCCGGGCCGCGGGGGTCAACCCGATCGATTACAAGAGCTACAGCGGGGCGTTCGGCCGGGACCCGGCCCGGCTGCCGATGCGGCTTGGCACGGAGGCCGCTGGCGTGGTGACCGCCGTGGGCCCGGGCGCGGTGGGCCCGGCTGGGCCGGTCGTGGTCGGCGACGAGGTCATCGCGTACCGGGCTCCCGGTGCGTACGCCGCCGAGCTGGTGCTGCCGGCCGAGTCCGTGGTGCCCAAGCCGACCGCGCTGGACTGGGCCCAGGCCGCTGGGTTGCTGGTCACCGGTATGACGGCGTGGCACGCGATGACCGTGACTGACGTGCACGCGGGTGACACGGTGCTGATCCACGGCGCTGCCGGGGGAGTGGGCGCCATGGCGGTCCAGCTCGCCGCCGCCCGGGGCGCGACGGTCGTGGGCACCGCCAGCCCGCCGCGGCACGCGTTCCTCCGCGAACTGGGCGCGACCCCAGTGGCCTACGGTCCCGGCCTCGCCGGCCGGGTACGCGCCGCGGCACCGGACGGGGTCAGCGCCGCCGTGGACACGGTGGGCACCGACGAGGCGATGGAGGTCTCCCTCGCCCTGGTCCCGGACCGGGCGCGGGTCGTGACGATCGCCGCCTTCGCGAAGGGACTGGAGGCCGGCATCAAGGTCATCGGCAGCGCGCCCGGCGCGGACCGCGGCACGGAGATCCGCAGCGCCGCCCGCCTGGAACTGGCCCGGCTCGCCCAGGACGCGAAGCTGACCGTCTTCGTGAGGCAGACCTTCCCGCTGGCCGAGGCCGCAGCGGCGCACCGGGCGATCATGACCGGCCATGGCAGCGGCAAGATCGTGCTGCTTCCCTGACAGCGGGCGTTCAGCCATCTGCTGCGGCGGCTTCACGAAGGGGTAGCCGAGCGGCGCATCCGGAGTGCCAGGACGGTCACCAGGCAGGCGCCCGCGAGCAGGGTGAACGGAACGACGTCCGACGTGGCCTGGGCCAGGGCTCCGCTCACCGAGGCGGCGAGGGCCTGGCCGCACGCCCAGGCCAGGTTGGCCAGGCCGAAGCCGAGTCCCTGGTTGATCCGCAGCCGGTCCACCCCCGCGCTCAGCAGCGCCGTGGCCGGGGCGAAGAGCGCGCCGAACGCAGGCATGCCGACGACGAGGAGCGCCACAAGCTCGGACGCCGCCGGCAGCAGCGGCGCCAGGAGGCTGACCGCCACCGCCACCGTCAGGGCGAGCCGGATGGGCAGCAGCGCGCCACGGCGGTCCGACAGCCGCCCGGCGACGGGGGAGATGCCCGCCTCGATGGCCGCGGACGCGAGAAAGGTTCCCGCGATGACCGCCGCGGTGGCGCCCAGGTGGTTGAGGCGCAGCGGCGCGAGCACATCCAGCACCCCAAATCCGAGGCCGGCCAGCATCGTCAGCCACAGACCGGCGTTGACCCCGCGGTCGCGGAGCGCGGGCCACGCGTCGCGCAGCCCCTGGGGGGCCGACGCCCGGGGCGGCGGAATGATGAACGCCGCAACTATCAGGACCGCGCCGGCCACCGCGGCCCCGGCGAACGCCGGCCCGGTGCCCACCTGGCTGGCGACCGCCCCGACGAGCGGGCCGAAGAGCGCCCCGACCACGGCCGCCCCGATGGCGGTGCCGAGCAGCTCACCGCGCCGCTCCTCGGGCGCGGCGGTCGCCAGCCAGGCCAGGCCAGCGGCCCACGTGCACGCTCCGCCCAGGCCCTGAATGAATCGCGCACCGTCCAGGACCCCGGGGGAGGATGCCCAGCCAAACACGAAGGTGGACACGCTCATCAGCGACAGCCCAAGCACGGCCACGACCCGGGTGCCCCAGCGGGCGGTGAGCACCCCTCCCGGGAGCGCACCGACCAGCGTGCCAAGGGGGTAGGCGGCCACGAGGAGCCCGGCGCCGGACTTCGTGAGCCCGGCGACCCGCACGTAGTGCGGCAGGAGCGGGGTCAGCGCGGTGAAGAAGATCGTGTCCACCAGCACGATCGCGCACACGAAGCCGAGCAACGCCAGCACCGGAGGCCCCAGCTTCAGCCGTGCCCACGCCACGTCCGCACCCTCCCCATGACCTCTCGCCGACCGGCCCCGCCGTCGCGTCGGCTTGACCGGCCGGGGCACGACTGGGATGCTCCTCCCCTCAGATCCTCTCCCGAGCGAGGCTCGGGCCCGTAAC
>Ga0070707_100001353_pt1 | contig 24080 bp, 19 predicted proteins | sample KBSK5502metaG_FD_65468 | JGI IMG/M metagenome (GOLD analysis project Ga0070707, IMG submission 65468) | Corn, switchgrass and miscanthus rhizosphere microbial communities from Kellogg Biological Station, Michigan, USA - KBS K5-50-2 metaG | ecosystem: Host-associated > Plants > Roots >...
GCATTTGACGACATGATCATGGGAACGATCTGGCTCAGGAAATCGTCGCCCTGCCGGATCTTTGCGGCGTCGCCGGTCAGTCCTTTGTAGCCTCCGCTGAGCGTTGTGTGCATGTCATTAAACTGGTTCGGCGTGATCCAGTTGTAATTGGCCACGTTGTCATTCGCGAGGTCGATCGCAAGCTGCTGCAGCGGAGCGTAATGCGTGGATAGCGGGTTGGATGGAGTCGCATTGTTACCGCCATTGGTATCGGTGAAAAACACCATCGGATTGTGCTTGGCGGCATAGTTGTATTGGTTCGAACCGTTGTACTGATTGACGAAACCAGGCGCAAAGACACCGGAGAAGCTCGTCAGCGGAACGGTCCACTGATCCTCGGGCAACGGGACACTGGTGAGCTGCCCGCTGCTGTTCCGTGTGAGGTCGATGTCTTCCTGATACGACCGCCACGTTTTGCCCGACTGCGTCAGAAAATTGCTCAAGTGCAGCGGCGTGTTCTGATTCGTCGGCCCGTTCGGAGCGTAGGGATCTCTGTCATTAAGAACACCAAAGTTGGTGCCGGCTTCCGACCAGATGTAGTTGGGCTCGGATGGATGGATATGAGGGTTGTTTCCGCTCGGCGCCGCCAGGACGTGATGGTAAGCCGTAGCATAAGCAACCTGATCGCTGATGTGGACTGTCGAACCATTCACCATGCCAAACGCCGATCCATTCACCAAACTATTGATGAACGGCGCGTTCGGATTCTGGTAAATCTGCTGGATGTTGCCGGTGAACTGGTTGCTGGGCTGCGTCCAGTTGTGGTTTTCCATAGCGATCACAAAGACGGTTTTGATCTCCTCGGCTCTGGCGGTCACATTGGTTAGCATGAGCAACACAGCGAGCGCGGGGAGGCTGCGCAGACATCGGAAACACGACATTTGAACCTCCAGATTTGAATTGCGGCATAAGCACCGTGCCACTACTGATAGGAGGTTCGTGTTACAAAGCGATGTTCGGAATATTTCCTAAGGATTAAATTTTGCGATATGAATATCTCGGAGGAAACGAACGATGGAAAACTTTGTTCGTGACCTGCGCACCAGCGTGCGTACACTCGCCAGGAAACCGGGTTTCACTATTGTCGTCGTGTTGATGCTGGCTGTCGGTATTGCCACCAACACGGCGATCTTCAGCGTCGTGAACGGCGTCCTGTTGCGCGCGCTGCCTTACCAGCAGGACGACCGCATTGTCACCATCTGGCAGACCGCGCCCAAACGCGGCGTCGATCGCGAAGAAACTTCGCCCGCCAACTATTTCGACTGGCAGGAACAGAGTCAGTCCTTCGAAGAGTTCGGTATGGCCGAGCCATGGGGTCACCTCCTGACCGGTGAAGCCGAGCCGGAAGCGAACCGCTCCTGGGTTGTCTCGCCAGGTTTCTTCGAGGCGCTCGGCGCGCGACCGATGCTTGGCCGCATCTTTCTGTCCGAGGAATATCAGGCGGGCGGCAGTAACGTCGTCGTGATCGGCTACAACTGGTGGCAGAGCCATTTCGGGGGTGATCCAAACCTGATTGGCCGGAAGCTGACATTCAATAATCAGCCGACAACTGTCGTCGGGATCATGCCGCCCGATTTTGAATATCCGCCGGGAAGAGAATTGTGGGCGCCGCGTCCACGCCGCGATAACGACATGCAGAATCGCGGCAGGACATTCATCTTTGTCGTCGGTCGATTGAAACCCGGCCGCACCATCGAACAGGCGCAGCAGGAAATGAACGCGATCGCCTCGCGGCTGGCAGACGAGTACCCGCAAACCAGTGCCGGCATCGGCGTGATTCTCCTGCCGCTGCGTCAGATTCTTTTCGGAGATGTGCGTCCTGCGCTGCTTGTATTGTTTGGCGCCGTTGGGCTCGTTCTTCTGATTGCCTGCGCGAATGTCGCCAACCTCCTGCTTGCGCGCGCGGCCGAGAGGCAGCGTGAATTTGCAATCCGCAGTACGCTCGGCGCAAGCCGCACCCGGATGGTGCGGCAATTGATGACCGAGAGCCTGATACTTGCAGGTCTCGGGGGTATCGGTGGCGTGGTGCTCTCGAGCTGGTTGATTCAAGTGATCGTTGCGCTCAGCGCCAACCGTCTGCCGCGCCTGGAGCAGATCAATCTCAATTCGAGTGTGTTGTTGTTCGCCCTGGGCATTTCTGTTCTCACCGCCCTGCTGTTCGGTCTGGCGCCGGCGCTCCAGAATACGCGGTTGAACTTGCAGGATGTACTTAAGGAAGGTACCCACACGGCAACGGCGGGAAGTGCGCGACAACACTTTCGTCGCGCCCTGGTTGTAATTCAGGTTGCCGTTGCTTTTGTGCTGCTGGTCGGCGCGGGCTTGCTCGCGCGCAGTTTCAAGGCATTGCTCGAAGTCGATCCCGGCTTTGCGGCGAACAAGGCCATCACGCTGGAAGTTCAATTGGGCCGCCGCACGACCGAGCAGCGGACAACATTTCTCAATCAAACGCTGGAGAAGCTCGAGGCAATGCCCGGCGTAGCAGGCGCCGGCGCGGCTTCGGCTCTCCCGTTTTCCGACAATCAAGTCGCGCAACCGACGACCATCAGGATTGAAGGCCGCCCGTCGGTTTCACCGGAAGGCGACGCGACAACGAATCTCATTTCAGTAACGCCCGACTATTTTCACGCCCTGCGTGTGCCTTTGATCAGCGGCCGTCTGCTGACCAGGTTCGACACGAAAGATGTGCCGGTCGCCGTTATCAATCACACGATGGCTCTGCGCTACTGGCCGGATGAAGACGCGGTCGGAAAGAAGGTCTCGTTCCACTCGTACGGCGGCGACTTCACGGCGGAGATCGTCGGTATTGTCGGCGACACTCATACGGCAGGACTCGAAACCGAACCAAAGCCGGAGATGTTCGTTTCGCACGCGAGCGCAATCGGTTATCCCAACTCGATGACCTACTTCGTGCGGACGGCCACCGATCCGCTCACCATGCTTCCTGCGGTGAAAGACAAGATTCGCGAAGTCAATAAAGAGCAGGCGTTCTCGAGCGTCTCGACGATCGATCAACTGGTCGCTCGATCGCTAAACCAGCGGCGATTCAATCTCCTGCTTCTTGCCTCTTTCGCCGTGCTCGCGTTGATCCTGGCGGGAGTGGGTCTCTATGGCTTGATCAGTTTCATGACCGCGCAGCGCACGTACGAAATCGGCATCCGCATGGCTTTCGGCGCCGACCGTCGGCGCGTGCTGAAGCTCGTCATCGGACAAGGGATGGCATTGACGCTGGCCGGCATCGCCATCGGCCTGCTGGCTTCGCTCGCTTTGACGCGATTGATGCAGAGCCTGCTGTTCGGTATCAGCGCTACCGATCCATTAACCTTCGTCGTGATCGCATTCGTCCTCAGCGCCGTGCCTTTCCTGGCCTGCTACATACCTGCACGACGCGCAACGAAAGTGGATCCGATGGCGGCCCTGCGTTACGAATGAGCGCTTAATCCTGCCGCGTCACGGCAAAACGCCTTCAGGCTCTGATTGAACGCGGTTGGATCATCCCAGAAAGGTGCATGCCCCGCGTTTGCCATCATCTGAATTTGCGCGTGCGCGATGCCGGCCTTGTGCTGATCGACAGCGGCCGGCTTGACAATCGCATCAGCGGTGCCCTGCGTCAGCAGTACAGGCTTGCGGATTCCCGGCAAAAGATCATCGTTGTCGACAGAGCGAGAGAACAGCGCCTGACGAACATAGGGCGGTACGGACACGTTGTAACCCAGCATTAAATAGAAATCCTCGAGTGAGGGCTCGTGAACGAAGCACATTCGCAACAACGATTGCAGACTGGGAATGCTCTCGTCCAGATCTCTGGTAAAGAAACCTGACACGAGGCTGAGAAACTCAGGCGAGAGAACCGATATCGCCTCCTCACTGCCAAGCTTGGTGAGTCCGTCGACAAAGTTGATACCGCCGATGGCGTCTTCACCGTAATAACGTATGTAATCGAGAATGACCAGCGGCCCGTATGACCAGCCACAGAGGATCGGATGATCAAGCTTTAGACCTTGTATGATCGCGTTGAGGTCATCGGCCCATAGCCGCGATTCAGAATAGCCCTCTCGAGGTTTATCCGAGAGACCATGACCTCGCAGATCCATGGCGATGAGCCGGTGGTCATCCGCCAAATCCGAACTGAGCTGCCGGCTCCAGGCGAGCGAGCATTGGGAAAAGCCGTGAATGAACAGAATCGGGCGTCCGTTCGGGTTGCCTGTCTCGACGAGATGGATGGCTGTACCTCCTCCACCAACCACTTTATGACTCTTCATTAGTGCCTCCTTGCTGCTATTAGCGTGCTGGGATTCTAGACGAGGGTCATCACCGAGCAAACTTCATCTGATGCGTTTGGTCAGTTGTCAACCCTGTTCCTACGGCGGTAATTCTTCGTCCGAGGTGTAAATACCCTAATTACGAACAAAGGGGGGGTGGGATTGTAATTAGGGTATTTACACCTCTGACGAAGAATTACCGCCCCGAATTAGCTACTCGAATTGCTTCCTGAATTCCTCGAATTGCTTTTTCAGATCCTCGACTTCTTTTTCGAGTTTGCCGATTCGGTCGAGCTCGGGTTCCGGTTCGGTGATGGTGACTTCACCGGAAAGAAGATGCGCGTAACGAACTTCCTTCTGCCCTGTCTGCCGAGGCAGGCGAACGACGAGGGGCGGCTCGCGTGACATGAGAGCGTTCAAAGTGAGGTCCACCTCATCGAGGCTTGTAAAATCGTAAAGCCGATTGCTTCGGGTTCGAATTTCGCCGACAGTCTGGGCACCACGAAGCATCAAGACAGCCAGGACAGCGACGGCCGGCCTGCCCAGGTTCATTGCTTCGTATATGACGTGGCGATACTTGCTTACGCGCGATTCGGACCGATCGACCTGGTGAACGAGTTTCTTTTCACGCAGGCTTTCGGTTGCACGAGCAACGGTATCTTCGTCGAAGTGCACAACCGGATTGCGATTCGATGACTGGTTGCACGCCGCCACCAGAGCGTTGAGCGAAAGCGGATAATAGTCCGGCGTGGTGATTTCTTTTTCGATCAGCGCGCCCAGCACGCGAACTTCAATATCGTTTAATGTATCCATTAATGTGTCCATTAATTATCCAGGGCTAAAGTACCAGCCAGCCGCCATCAACGTCGAGGATGTGGCCGGTAACATAGGATGATGCATCGGAGGCGAGATAAATTGCGGCGCCAACGATGTCGGCCGGTATGCCCAGGTGTCCGAGAGGAATCTGGCGAAGCATCGGCTCCAGGCGTTTCGGATTGTCACTTAAACCTTTGGTCAGATCGGTGTCGACGTAACCGGGCGCGATCGCATTCACCCGAATTCCATGTGACGCCCATTCCACAGCCAGCACGCGCGTGAGTTGATTGATGGCGCCTTTCGCCGAACAATACGCCACCAGCCGCGGAAGAGCGACCTTGCTGCCGATCGAACTCATATTGATGATGCGGCCGGATTTCTGCCGAATCATCACGCGGCCTGCCGACTGGCAGCACAGAAAGACGCCTTTCAAATTGACCTTCATGATGTCGTCCCACTCGGCTTCGGTCATTGTTTCGGCCGGTTTGAAGTAAGGCGATATGCCGGCATTGTTGACGAGAATATCGAGATGTCCGAAGGTCGCCACTGTCGTTTGGATGAGGCGCTCGACGTCGGCGGCGCTGCTCACGTCGGCGGGGACGGCCAGACTTTTGCCGCCGGCTGCAGTGATCTCAGTTGCGACAGATCGCGTCGTGTCAGGATCACGGCCATTCACGGTCACAGCGGCACCAGCACGAGCGAGGCCTTCAGCGATGGCTCGACCGATGCCCCGGCTGCTGCCGGTGACGATGGCCACTTTGCCCTCGAGCGAAAACTGCTTCATAGACTTGTAAACTCCCCTCCTCAGCCGAGGAGGGGTGGCTGCGCCAGTAATAAGAAGTCGCGAAGCCACCAAAGCGGCGCAGACGGGGTGGTGTTGGTCAAAAGAATGATTTGACCAGCACCACCCCGGCCGCCGCTTTTATTGAGGCTTCGCCCTATCGGGCTCGCGCTTTCGCGCGCGTCGGCTTTCCCCTCCTCGGCTGAGGAGGGGAGTCCTTACCCATTTTCCATCATCCATCGCGCATAGCTTTTGGCGCGTTCCTGATCGTACTCCCGAAGGATCGTCAGCTTCTCTGCTTCGAGCGAACCCTCGGCGTGGATGGCGAGCACGGCATGGTAGCCGCCGAATTCACCGGTGGTCAGGTCGGAAATCAGATTGATCGTTCGTAAACGTTCCTCGGCCGGGACGCCGGCGCCACCAAGATAGCGCTCGATGTATTTGCCGGTTTCGGGATTCCTGAGGTCTTCCTCGCCAGGGCCTGTTACCAAAAGCCCGCCGGTCAGATCCTGCACGTGCATCAAAGCCTGGTGGTAATTCGAAGCAAAGTGCAGCTTGGCGATATTGACGGCCGCGGTGTTGGGAACGGCGATGCCGTCTTCGATACTGCATTGAAGGGCTGCCATCTTCGTCAGCATTCGCACGGTCTCAGCATAACTGATCAACCACATCAGCTTGTCGCGAACATGCCCCGCGCGTTCGATGCCGTTTTGTTCGGCGATCAGGAGAGCGCTTCCGGCAAGCAGGTCGAGCAAAGGCAGCTTATAGGAAACGGCAGTGAACCGATGAAACTCCACAAACGTTTTCGCCAGCATGCCGGCAAACTGCCACTCCCCATTCATGAAGATGCGTTCGTTGGGAACGAAGACGTCATCGAAGACCGTGAGCGTCTCCATCATCTTGTGCCGGGAACTCAGCGGATGCGTGAACGGGTTGTCGTGGCCTGCACCATACGGGCTCGCGATCTGTTTCAGGCCTGGCGTGTTCACCGGAATGCAAAAGGCCACCGCGTAATCGCTATCAGCTTCCGTCAAATTCCGCGTCGGAATGACAAACAACTCATTCGCATTGGGCGTGACCGATGTGTGAACCTTTGCGCCGCGGACGACAATACCTTCTCGCCGCCGCTCCACCAGGCGGACGTAGTAATCCGGATGGTCCTGCTCCGCCGGTCCGCGGCTGCGGTTGCCTTTCACATCGGTCTGCGCAACAGCCATCGCCAGATCGTTATTCCGGCAATGTTCGTAGACGGCTCGGACGCGCGGCAGGTACGCCGTTCCCAATTTTTTGTCCATCTGCTTCGCGACAAGATGAAGCGCGAAGAGGCAATCGGCGCCGATCTCTTTGATCAGGACGACGAGCGTTCGTCCAAGACGCGTTGACGTCTCGATCAATGCGCTTCGCTGCAGCAGATCGTCCACTTGTGAAGGCATCTTGAAGTACCGGCTGTATTCCTGGCCTGTTACCGGATCCTCGTAAACGGCCAGACGGCGATGCTCCGGTTGATGGGCGATTTCGTAATCGATGGCGGCATGATTGACGGCCACGCCAATGACCGGGTGCGCTGTAACATCTTCCACACGCTTGCCGCGGAAATACACAACGCGGCCATCACGCAGACTGGACTTATATTGCTCAACTGTTCGTAGCGGCATGCTCTCGCTCCCTCAGAAGATATTTCTGGATCTTCCCGGTCGATGTTTTTGGAAGCTCGTCCACAAACTCGATTCGCCGCGGACATTTGAAACCGGCCAGGCGCTCGCGACAGTGCGTATACAACGCGTCGCTCGATACGGCCGCGTTGGGTTTGACGACCACGAAAGCTTTGGGCACCTCACCAAAACGCTCGTGCGGACTCGAAACCACCGCAACTTCGAGCACCGCCGGGTGCGCATAGATCGCCCGCTCGACCTCGAGGCTCGAGACATTTTCCCCGCCCGATATGATGATGTCCTTGGCGCGGTCTTTCACTTCCACATAACCATCCGGATGGATCACCGCAAGATCGCCCGTATGGAACCAGCCTCCGCGAAATGCATGTTGAGTTGCCTCCGGATCCCGGTAGTAACCTTTCATGACGGCATTCCCTCGAATGACGATTTCGCCGATCTCCTCGCCGTTCGATTCCACGTCGCTCATGTCCTCGCGCACCACGCGCTGCTCTGCCATCAGATCGCCGACGCCTTGCCGTGCCTTCAATGCGGCCTGCTGTTCAAACGTTAATGCGTTCCACTGCGGCTGCCATTGACAGAATGTAGAAGGACCATATGTCTCGGTCAATCCATATAGCTGGATAACCTTCGCGCCGATCGCTTCGATGTTTCGGATGACTTGCGGTGCGGGCGGAGCGCCACCCGTCATGATTGTCAGCGGCGCTCGAAGCGTGATCTGATTCGACGCCGCATACTGAGCCAGATCGATCAGCACGGTCGGTGCGGCGCAGAGCTGCGTGATGCTTTGTTTTTCGATGAGCCGGAACACATCCGCGGGAACTGGCCGCTCGAGAGAAATGTGGGTTCCGCCAACGGCAGTCACTGCCCACGGATAGCACCAGCCGTTGCAATGGAACATCGGCAGTGTCCAGAGATAGCGGGTCGCCGGCGTCAACTCGACTTCAATCGCGTTACCCAGAGCGTTTAGATACGCGCCGCGGTGCGTATACATCACGCCCTTCAGATAGCCGCTGGTCCCGCTGGTGTAGTTGAGAGAGATCAGAGCGTCCTCATCTTTCAACTCGTGTGCCGCTTCTGGATGCGATCCACGTGCGAGGAACGCATCGTAATCCTTACCGAGCGTGATGACCGTTCGCAATGCCCGGCACTCTTCACGAAGTTCGTTGAAGTCCGGCAGCAGCGCCGGATCAACAATAAGAGCGGCAGCTTCGGAATGATTCAAGATGTACACAAACTCGTTCCGAGCGAGCCGCGTGTTGATCGCAACGAGCACGGCGCCGCTCATGGGCACGCCGAAGTGCGCGGTCAGCAGCGGCTCGCCGTTGAGCGCGAGGAAAGCCACACGATCGCCCGGCTGAATGCCTGTCGCTTCAAGACCGGCAGCCATGGATCGAGCCCGCTCGTAAAACTCACGATAGGTGAAATGCCTGTCGTGATCGACAACCGCGGTTCGATCGGCAAACACGCGGGCGCTTCGTTCCAGGAAAGAAATCGGCGTGAGTGGCCGGTGATTGGTTTCATGCATGGTTCAGCACACGATCTCGATGAGCGCCGGCTTGCCGGCCTGGAGCGCCTCTTCGAGTGCCGGCTTGAATTGATCCGCCTGGGCGACTCGCAACCCGACGGCACCGAATGATTCGGCGAACCGCACGAAATCCGGATTGACCAGATCCACCGCGACGCGTCTTCCCTGGTATTGGGTGTCCTGCAAGGCAGCGATGCCCGTCAGGCACCGATCATTGATCACGATTGCGACAACATTGATACCGTGTTGAACCGCGGTCGCCATTTCCTGACCCGTCATCAGGAAACATCCATCGCCGCTGACCGAGACAACCTGCCGATCCGGAAATGCGACTTTTGCTCCCAGCGCTGCCGGAAAGGCGTGACCCATCGCAATGAACGATGCCGAGTGCATGAAGGTTCGCGGCTCGTAAGCAGGAAACTGCCCGACAAGGGCGTAACCGCTGCGAGCAATGTCCGCAGCAACAATGGCATCGCGGTTTAGGACTTCGCGAAGTTCCCACCAATCCACGGGCGGACGGCTTGCCGGCCCAACGTCAATTCGTTTCTGTTGCCGCGCGGAATCCGGCATCCACGGTGAGCGCGGGCTGTCCCTTTTCAAAGCATCGCGCAATTGCCGCAGCGCAACTTTCGCATCAGAGACGATTCCCGCAGTAACGTTGTAGTTCGCGCCGATTTCGGCGGCGTCGATATCGACCTGCACGAGAACCTTCGGCACCGGAAGCGTGTAATTCACCGTCGCCAGTTGACTGAAGCGAAAACCCACGGCCAGCGCGGCATCGGCCATGGTTGCCAGGGGCGACACACTCTTCTCCATGTTCTGCAGGTCTGCAGTGACCCACGTGAACGTCATGCCGCCACAAAGCGGGTGGTCCGCGGGAATCGCGCCCTTCCCCATCGGACTCATCAGGACCGGGGCCTGCAGCAGCTCCGCAACTTCGACGAGTTCCTCCCAGGCTTCGGCCGCGATGACTCCACCGCCAGCGAAGATCAGCGGCCGCCGGGCCTGCCGCAACAATTCAGCGGCACGGTCGATGTCGGCACTATTGGGGTCAACGCTCCTGGTTTCGGGTTTCCAATCTACAAACTCACCCGCTTGATTAAGGACGTTGAGCGGAACCTCCACATGGGCCGCTCCTCGCCGTCCTGTGGTCAATGCGTGAAAGGCGCCGGCAATGACCTGCGGAATTTCCGCAGGATTATTGGCGCGCCCGTTCCACTTCGTGATCGGTTTGGTCAAGGCGAGCTGGTCCATCGCGTGGAACAGGCCTCGCCGTTTCTTCGCAGCTTCGGCGTGGACCTGACTGGAAATGAGGAGGACAGGAATCGAGTCATTGTGCGCGACGGCCAGGCCCGTGGCTGCATTCGTCACGCCCGGCCCTGTCGTCACGCAACACACTCCGGGTTTTCCTGTGGATCGGGCGTAGCCGTCGGCCATCAGTGCGGCCGATTGTTCGTGGCGCACGAGGATATGTTTGATTTTCGGGTGCCGGTAGAGCGCGTCGTAGATCGACATCGTATGTGCGCCCGGTATCCCAAACACCACCTCGACGCCGTGCCGGACCAGAGATTCCACAATGAGTTGACCACCAGTCATGCGAAGGAGTGTACAATTTCCCAAATTCAAACACGACTCAGGCGTGGGGGGACCGGCGTGAGCGGCTGCGAACGCAAGCCCGATAGGGCGCAGCCATCAATAAACAGTGGGCCCGACGCTTGGAGGGAGTGCACAGATGAAGAAATCGGCGCTCGTCTTTCTGATTTTTCTTTTTCCGGTCCTGTTCGCAGCGGCTCAGGCCCCGACGTCCGGAAGCTTGAGACAGATCGTGCCGGGTCACTACGCGTACTCCGAAAACAATAATGGCAGGATTTTTAACAGCGGCGTGATCGTCACCAGTGAAGGCGCATTGGTCTTCGATGCCCTCGATTCCGAAGCGATCGCGCGGGCGGAACGCGAAGCGATTTCCAGCGCCATCAAACAGCCTGTCCGTTATCTCGTGTCTTCGACCTTCCACGATCCGTACAGCAAGGGCAATCTCGCCTACGCGGATGTATTCAAAATCGGACACGAAAACTATCGGGCCGGCCTTCTCGACCAGATGCAGCGCGGCAAGTTGTCCACGGAAGAACAACGCGCAAGAATGCCGAATGCCGCCTTTCGGGATCGCATGAGCCTGTACCTGGGCGGTAAGGAAATTCAGATTCTGTATTTCGGCCCCGCCCACACGCGGGGAGACAGCATCATCTTTGTTCCGCAAGACCGCATTGCGTATCTCAGCGAAGTTTTCTTTCTGGATGAATTTCCGAACATGGCCGGGGGGTACGGAGTCGCATGGATTCAAGTGCTGGATAAAGCGCTGGCCCTGGACGCCGATATTTTCGTGCCGGGTCACGGCCCCATTCCCGAAGACGCCAAAGCAACTCGAACCGGGTTGCAACGCCTCCGGCAGTTACTGATCGACGCACGAGACGCGATCCAGAAAGAAATTGCCCGTGGCGCGACCGAAGATCAGGTGGTCACCTCAGTGAAACTGCAGCAATACGAAAAACTTGGGACATTCGCTCAGCAGCGGGAAGTTTCCGTGCGGCGAATGTATAAAGAACTCACAGGAGCACTGCCTTAAGACGTGGGGGGACCGGCCAGGTGTGAAGAGGCCGCCGCGAAGCGCAAGCCCGATAGGGCGCAGCCATCAATGGACGGTGGGCCCGACGCTAACAAAAGGAGACTTTCAATGAAGCAACTGGTTCTCATTGCTGCTGTCGTCCTGCTTGCAGCTCAATCCCTTCGAGCGGAAGTGCTCGAGAAGACAAAGAAGGTCGGCCGTACCACCGTTCAATATAAGGTTGTCCTTCCGGACGGCTACGATCCGGCAAAACCATATCCGGCGATCCTGGCTTTGGGTGGCGGTCCGCAGACGATGAACACCGTGGACGGTGTGCTCAATCGCAATCTTCGCGCCGAGGCTGAGAAGCGCGGCTATATCGTGGTTGCTCCCGCAGCACCGGACGGCCAGTTGTTCTTCGAGGAAGGAGCGCGAATCTTCCCTGAATTTCTGAAAATGATTCTCGCGGACTACAAAATCCAGGACGGCAAATTTCACATCGCGGGGCCGTCGAATGGAGGAATCGCTGCGTTCCATGTGGCGGGAGCGAATCCGCAATACTTCCTCTCGGTCACCGCATTCCCCGGATACATGTGGGAACCCAGCACGGCCAAGCTTCAGGCGATTTCAAAGATGTGCGTGTTCATGTACGTCGGCGAACTGGACGAATACATGTGGCACGGCGAGATGCAGAAAGAAGCCGAATTCCTGCGCTCAAAGGGCGCCGTCGCCCGCTACACCGTCGAGAAAGGACAACCTCACCGGCTCGACACACTCGCCGGCGCCAGCGCCGGGCGCCTGTTCGACGGATTTGAGGAGACGAAGAAAGGCTGCAGCAAGTAAATCAGCAGGTAGCAGTTTACACAGCTGAAACGTACAGCGCTTCCAAGGCGGCCGCCTGGGCTTTGACCCCGAAAAAAAATCACACGGCGATAAGAATTCATACGGATTGAGTCCAGTATGCGCTACTTCTAGTCTGGCAGGATGCATAGCAAGATCTACCTGTGCAAACCTTCGGGACTGCAGGAGAAGGTTCGCGTCGCGCCGGATTGGACTCTCGATCTGTTTTTCTCAAGGGACATCGTTCAACTGCCCACGTTACGCTCGCCGTCCATGTCGGAACCGGAAGAGGTGTCGAGAGCCGGAACGCAGGCACACGAACCGGGAACGCTGGAGCGGCCGTGAGCGGAGAAACTCCTTCGCGAGACACATACGCGGGGGCCGCCGTTGTGAAGAGCCCTCAGGGGCGACGCTTGCGTGCCTGGCTGACACTCGCGATGATTCCGCTGATGGCCGGGGCGATCGTGATTCTGATCACTGGAAACTGGAACCGGTGGGCGAGCGAGCGTGTGTCGCAGAAAACGCACGACGCCTACCTGAGGGCAGACCTGACGCCCCTCAGCACAAAGGTAGCGGGACTGTTGGCGCCGCGAGCTGCTGAACACGCTGGGTCTGCGTCGATGGGGAAAGAAGAAGAGGAACACGGCCTGTCGCAGAAGCCCGTCGAAATCGTCCGTGTCTTCGGCTTCCCAATCACCAATTCGATGATCCTCAGCTGGATAGTGGCGCTCGGCTTGATCATTTTTGTTCAGGTCGCCACGCGCAAAATGAAACAGATTCCCGATGGAGCCCAGAATTTTCTCGAGTGGCTCGTCGGGGGTCTCTACGGCTTTCTGGAAGGACTCCTTGGCCGGCACCTGGTCGATCGGACGTTTTGGTTTTTTGCGACCATTTTCATCTTCATTCTCTCTGCTAATTGGGTGGGCCTTATTCCAGGAGTCGGCACGGTGGGTCGCGGACACATGACGCCTCATGGTTTCAAGATAGATCAACCGTTGTTCCGCGGTGCTAATGCCGACGTTAACCTGACACTGGCCATGGCCCTGGTTTTCTTCGGTTGCTGGATCTACTGGGCGCTTCGCGAGAATGGTCCTCTCGGATTTCTTAAAGAGTTGTTCGCTCCCAAAGGCGAGAGTTCCGGACTGCTGAAGGTGGTTCTGGTCGTGGTGTTCTTTGCCGTTGGATGTTTGGAAATCGTGTCGATTTTGTTCCGGCCGGTCTCTCTTAGCTTTCGACTTTACGGCAACATCTTTGCCGGCGAGAACATGTTGGAGACCATGGCCAATCTGGTGCCCGCCCTCAGCTGGTTGTTACCAATTCCCTTTTACTTTTTGGAGTTGTTGGTGGGTGTGGTCCAGGCCCTTGTCTTTATGTTGCTCACCGCAGTTTTCACATTGCTGATTTGCCCGCAGGAAGAAAACGCATCAGCGGCTTCGCACGATTGAAACCATGATTTGGGCGGCTTGACCATTTCGGGGAGCCGACGAGAAAGGAACAACAACAATGATTGCGAATTTACACGTTGGCCTGGCGGCTCTCGCAGCAGCAATCGCCGACGAGAAAGGAACAACAACAATAATGGGAAATTTACACGTCGGCCTGGCGGCTCTTGGAGCAGCAATCGCCGTGGGCATGATAGGCATGAAGGCGTCGGATGTAGTCGGCCGTAATCCCGGGTCGGCCACCAAAGTTCTGGTCCAGTCCATCCTGGCCATTGCTTTTGCTGAGGCGATCGTGTTTTACACCCTGTTCCTCGTAAGGTAGGACAGGCTTATGAATGGACTTTTCTTGATGGCGGAAGCAGAGAGTGGCAGTCAGATCGAACAGATTGCCCGGACTTTCGGTGTGGACTGGCCTCATTTGATAGCTCAGATGATCAGCTTCTGCATTCTCTGTTTTCTTCTCCACCGGTTCGCCTATAAGCCAGCCCTCCAAATGTTGGAGAATCGGCGTCGACTCATCGCCCAGAGCCTCGCCAATGCCGACAAGGTGAAAGCAGAGTTGGCGCGAACGGAGACTCAGCGTAAGGAAGTCATGGTGCAAGCTAACGTTCGGGCGACGCAATTCATCGACGAAGCCCGCGTTGCGGCTGAGCGCCTGCTGAAAGAGGAAACCAGGAAGGCCACTGCTGCCGCTGAAGAGATCATCGTCAGGGCCCGGCAGGCCACGGCGCAGGACCACGCCCGTATGCTTGCGGAACTCAAGCGAGAAGTCGGCCGGCTGGTTGTAGAGACCACCAGTGCAGTCACCGGGAAGATTTTGACGACCGAGGATCAGCGGCGATTGGCCGAGGAAACGGAGAAGCAGTTGGCCGCATGATCACGGAAGGAATCCCGGAATGAAAACGGTCAAGCAAATCGAAAGTGAAGCGAAGCACCTGTACCGGTTGTGCCTCGTCGATGGATCGCTCGATGAGGACCGCGTTCGTAAGGTTGTCCGGCTAGTCCTCCAATCCAAGCGCCGTGGTTGGGTCGCCCTTGTGTGGGATTTTCGGCGCCTGGTGAAGCTCGATTGTTCCCGGCGCACGGCGAACGTCGAAAGCGCCACACCCATACCGGCTGATTTGCAAGCGAGCGTGCGGTCGGATCTCGAGCGAGTGTATGGCCCGAAGCTAAGCATCTCGTTCGCACGTAACCAGGCGTTGATCGGCGGCATGCGCGTCAAAGTGGGCAGTGATGTTTATGACAACAGCGTCAAGGCCAGATTGGCCGCTCTTGAAAGTCGGTTTTGAATCTAAGCAGTTGTCAGGTGAGGAATAGTATATGGCTGACCTTTTGATGGAAATTGAAGCTGAAATTGCCGCAGCACGGGCAGCGACGGCGAAGCAAAATGTAGGTGTCATTCGAGAGATCGCTGACGGCGTCGCTCGAATCGAAGGCCTCACCGAGGCAATGCTCAACGAGATGATCGATCTCGGCCACGGCATTACGGGCCTCGCGCTAAACCTCGATCAGAATGAAGTCGGAGTGATCATTTTAGGCGACTACACGCAGCTCGGCGAGGGAGACGAGGTCCGTACTACGGGCAAGCTGCTGCAGGTACCTGTCGGCAAAGGCCTCCTCGGGCGTGTCGTGAATACGCTGGGACAGCCACTGGATGGCGATGGACCCATTAAGAGTGACACGGCTTATCCCGTCGAGAAACTCGCTCCTGGCATCGTTCGGCGACGGCCGGTTGGACAGCCTGTGCAAACGGGCATCATGTCGATTGACGCGATGATTCCAATTGGCCGCGGCCAGCGCGAACTGATCATCGGTGATCGTTCGACGGGGAAGACGACCATCTGTATCGACACCATCATTAATCAGGCTCGTCTGAACAAAGCGGCTGAAGCAGCAGGCGATAAGGACTATCGGCCGCTATACTGCATTTACGTTGCGATCGGCCAGAAGCAATCCAGTATTGCCCGGATCGTCAGCGTATTCGAAGAAGCCGGCGCGATGCCTTACACCATCATCCTCGCCTCACCGGCTTCCGATTCCGCCACCAATCAGTACCTGGCGCCATTCGCGGGAACGGCAATGGGCGAGTGGTTCATGGATAACGGCATGGACGCACTGATTGTCTTTGACGATCTGTCGAAACACGCCGTGGCTTACCGCCAGGTCTCCCTGATTCTGAAGCGGCCTTCGGGTCGTGAAGCGTATCCCGGCGACGTTTTTTATCTACATAGCCGGTTGCTCGAACGTGCAGCCCGGGTCGGAGAAAAGTATGGTAACGGTTCCCTTACGGCGCTGCCCATCATTGAAACGCAGGCTGGGGATGTCTCTGCTTACATCCCAACCAACGTTATCTCGATTACGGATGGGCAAATCTATCTAGAGACCGATCTGTTCTATCAAGGGATCCGCCCTGCGATTTCGGTCGGCTTGTCGGTTTCGCGAGTGGGATCCGCGGCGCAGCTGAAAGCCATGAAGCAAGTTGCCGGGCAGCTCAAGGGCGATCTTGCTCAATTTCGGGAATTGGCTGCGTTCACGCAGTTCGGTTCAGAACTGGATGCCAGGACGAAAGCACAGATTGATCGCGGGAAGCGCATCATCGAAATCTTTAAGCAGCCCCAATACAATCCGATTCCCGTTGAAGTCCAGGTATCGGTGATCTGGGCAGTTCAGAACGGTTATATGGATTCTGTGCCGCTGGACCGTATCAAGGAGTACCAGGCCAAGCTGACCGACTTCCTGACCACACGCAAGGCCGACCTGCTTCATAAAATCGCGCAGGAAAGGGCGCTCAGCGACGCCATACGTGAGGAATTGAAGGCTGCGGCCGACACTTTTCAAAAAACGTGGCAATGAGCGCCGCATTTCAGTTTGTGAGTATCAACCATGCATAGCACCCGCGACCTCCGCCACCGCATTCGGTCTGTGGGCAATACAGCCCGTATTACCAAAGCGATGCAGATGGTGGCGGCATCCAAGATGCGCAAGGCACAACAGGCGGCTATTGCTGGACGACCTTTTGTGCGCCTCTTGTATCGCATGCAGCGTGAGGTAACGACAGGGACGGGGGACTTGACCCATCCGCTGCTCGAACGGCGCGAGGTCCGCAAACGCGGGATCATCTTGATTGCAGCAGACAGAGGCTTATGCGGAGCGCTCAACAGCAACGTGTTTCGCCTGGCGCTCCAATTCGATCCGGTGTCCACGCTCTTTATCACGGCTGGACGCAAAGCCGCGCAGTTCGTGGCTTCGACCCGCCGGACTCTTGCTGCCGAGTTTGTCTATGGCGACACGCCACGATTCGAGGAAGCACGAGCAATTACCAGTTTTGCCCGCGACCTTTTTTTGAAAAAGGAAGTGGACGAAGTCCGCGTCGTGACGACGCAGTTCGTTAACACGATTACGCAACGGGCGATCAACCTGGAGTTTTTGCCCGTTGGCGAAATCCAAAATTTGGAGATACCTGGAGCGGAACCGGAAGACCGACTGAGGGGCGACACCGCGGAGTACATCTTTGAACCTCAACCAAAGGCTATCCTGAACTATCTCCTATCGCACTATCTCAACATCTACATCTATGAGGCGTTGCTGAATGCCAAAGCGAGTGAGCAAAGCGCCCGCATGGTATCGATGAAGAACGCCACGGATAATGCCAACACTCTGATCAAAGACTTGACGCTCGAATACAACAAGCTGCGTCAGGGAAATATCACGAACGAGTTGTTGGAGATCGCCGGCGGTCAGGCCGCTTGATCGGACATCATTTGACTGCGCATTTATTGAGACGAGGTTCTTCACATGAGTAAAGGCAAAATCGTTCAAGTCGTCGGTCCGGTTGTGGACGTGGAGTTTTCTGACGGACTGCCTGGAATCTATAACGCCTTGACCGTGGAATACAGAATTCAGGATGAGCCCGTGAATCTGACACTCGAAGTGCAGCAGCATCTTGGTGACAAGTTGGTTCGCGCAATCTCCATGTCCGGAACCGAAGGTCTTAAACGCGGGTTTGACGTCGTGGATAGCGGTGGCCCAATACACATGCCGGTCGGAGACGGTGTCATGGGACGGATGTTTAACGTTACAGGAGATCCAGTCGACGAGCGCGGACCGGTTCAAGCGGACAAATATTATCCGATCCATCGTCTTCCGCCACCGCTCGTTGACCAATCCACATCACCAGAGGTCCTCCCTACCGGTATCAAGGTCATCGATTTGATTTGCCCCTTCTTGAAAGGCGGCAAGGTGGGCGCGTTCGGCGGCGCCGGAGTCGGCAAGACGGTCGTCATCATGGAGCTTATTAATAATGTCGCCAAGCTGCATGGTGGAGTGTCGGTCTTTGCAGGTGTTGGTGAGCGCACACGCGAAGGAAACGATCTCTACAACGAAATGTCTGCAGCCGGAGTCATCAACCAGAAAGACCTGAGCGCTTCCAAAATCGCTCTGGTGTATGGCCAGATGAACGAACCGCCCGGCGCCCGGCTACGCGTGGCTTTGTCGGGCCTTGCGATCACCGAATACTTTCGGGATGAGAAGAATCAGGATGTTTTGCTCTTCATCGACAATATCTTCCGGTTTTCTCAGGCCGGCTCCGAAGTATCGTCTTTGCTCGGACGCACCGCCAGCGCGGTTGGGTATCAGCCGACGCTTGCCGCCGAAATGGGCGCTTTGCAGGAGCGCATCACCTCCACGAAGAAAGGTTCGATCACTTCTTTTCAAGCCGTGTATGTGCCGGCTGACGATTTGACCGATCCGGCCCCGGCCACAACGTTCGCACACCTGGATGCCACGATCGTCCTGGATCGTGCGATTGCCGAACTGGGGATCTATCCGGCAGTCGATCCTCTGGCCTCAACCTCGCACGCACTTGCGCCCGAAATCGTCGGGCAGGAGCACTATGAGGTTGCTCGTGGAGTGCAAAAAGTCCTCCAACGTTACAAAGATCTGCAGGACATCATTGCGATCCTGGGCATGGATGAACTGCCGGCGGAAGACAAGGTGACAGTGTTTCGCGCGCGCAAGATCCAGCGTTTTTTGGGCCAGCCGTTTAGCGTGGCCCAGGTTTTCACGGGCCGCGAAGGTAAGCAGGTGCCGGTGGAAGGTACTGTTCGCGGGTTCAAGGAAATTCTCGAAGGAAAGCACGACGACGTTCCCGAAGGCAACTTCTACATGAAGGGCGGCATTGAGGAAGTCAAATCATGACCAATACTCTGAAATTGCGAATCGTTACACCGGAGAGCACGTTTTACGAGGAAGAAGTGGACATGGTTACGCTTCCGGCAGTGGAAGGACAGATGGGTCTTCTTCCGGGCCACATCCGAATGATTACCCAAATGGTCCCAGGCGAGATGATTGTGCACAAAGACGGCCGCGATCAGTTTTTGGCAGTGGGAGAGGGACTTGTGGAAGTCAGCAGTGAACGTGTGGATATTCTCACCGATATGGCCATTACTGCTGAAAACATCGACGAAGCTAAGGCCGAAGAAGCACGTCAACGCGCCGCCGCTCGGCTCCGGGAAAGAATCTCTTCGGAAGAAGTGGCTACGGCTAATGCCTCACTGGTTCGCTCACTGGCACAACTGCGCGTCAAGCGGCGGCGCCGTTCGGGATGAAGTCCATCGTTTTGATTCAACACGCGACACCTCCGCATCAACCTGCCAGCTTCAGGGGCTGCAGTGTAGGCCGAACCGCTGTGGGATTTGCCCGATCCAATGAAATGGTTTCGTCCTCGTGCCTTATGACCAGGCCAGCACCTTCCCGCATAGAATAGCCTGCTGGATTTCGATGGTCGACAGCCTCGCCCTTTCTATTGGCATATGTTGGCGTCAGCGAGAGAGAACGGTTCGTCATCCACGAACAGTTTGATGATTTTACTATCCGTCACGTTCAGTTTAAGAAACCCACCTATGGGAGCAGTTCGGCCAGATCGTGGACGACGACGTGGGCGCCCTGTGCTTTCAACTCATCCACATTGTCCTTTCGGGCGACGCCGATCACGAGTCCGAATCGCCCTCGCGCACCGGCTTGAACGCCCGAGATGGCATCCTCGATGACGACCGCGCGATCCGGCTTCACACGAAGCATCTCCGCCGCCTTCAAAAAGGAGTCGGGCGCCGGCTTGCCGGCAAGACGCTGCTGCGCGATGACATTGCCATCGACGCGCGCATCGAAAAGATCGCTCACACCGGCCGCCGTCAGTACGGCCTGGCAATTCTGACTGGAAGTCACTATGGCGGTTTTGAAGCCGCTCCCTCGCAGAGACTTGAGGAAAGCGACCGAGCCCGGATATGCTTCGACGCCCGAAGCGAGGCGCTCGTTGACCAAATCGTTTTTCCGGTTACCGAGACCGCAAACGGTTTCGGCGTCCGATGGATCCGCCGGTGTTCCTTCAGGCAAGACGATGCCACGGGATTTCAGGAAATCGCGTACGCCCTGGTATCGTGGCTTTCCGTCGACGTAAACCTTATAGTCGGTGGCGACATCGAAGGGACGGAACGGTTGTTTGTTCTGCTGCGCCCATTTCTTTAGATACTCATCGAACATCGTCTTCCAACAGGCAGCGTGGATGCGTGCTGTGTCAGTGACCACTCCGTCCATGTCCAAGAGCACGGCGTCATATCGTTCAAGAGTGATGCGATCCGGTCGGCCCATCTGCGCTTTGGCTGCCGCGACAATCGACTCCGGGGTAAAGCCGTATTTGCGTTGTAATTCTTTGAGCGGTGCTGAGGCCCCAAATGTCTCCATGCCGATCGTGTGGCCGAGCAGCCCGACATATCTTGCCCAGCCAAGCGTCGACGCCTGTTCCACAGACACGCGTGCGGTGACAGCGGCCGGGAGCACATGCTCACGATATTCGGGATGCTTGCGGCAGTGATATTCGAAGATCTCCCATGACGGCATGCTGACGACGCGTGCTTTGATCCCCTCTGCCTTGAGCTCTTCATAGGCTTGTAGACAGAGTGCAACCTCACTGCCGCTGGCCAACAGGAGCACGTCGGGCTTGCCGTCGTCGGCATCCGCCAGGATATAGGCTCCTCGCCGCACACCTTCGGCCGAAGCGTATCTGGTGCGGTCGAAGGTGGGAACCGTCTGGCGTGTGAGGATCAGGGCCACCGGTTCGTGGCGGAACGGCATGATGAGTCGCCAGGCCTCGACCACCTCGTTGGCATCTGCCGGTCGCAGCGTAATCAGCCCTGGAATCGCACGCAGTGAGGCCAATTGTTCCACGGGCTGGTGTGTCGGGCCATCTTCTCCAACTCCGATAGAATCATGCGTGAAAATGTGAATCACGGGGATTTCCATGAGCGCGCTCAGGCGAATCGCGGTTCGTTCGTAATCGCTGAAAATCAAGAAGCCCGAGCCGAACGGGCGTATCTTCGAAAGCGCCAGACCGTTGAGTATGGCGCCCATGGCGTGTTCCCGGATGCCGAAGTGTAGGTTCCGCCCAGCGGGATTCTCACTGCTGAAATCGCCGGCTCCATCAAAAGTCAGGCGTGTTTTCGCCGAGGGCGCAAGATCCGCCGAACCGCCAATAAGCCAGGGAAGGTTCTTGGCGACAGCATTCAAGACCTGGCTGGAAGACTCACGCGTGGCCAATCCCTTTGCGTCAGCCGGGAACACCGGTAAGCCGGAGTCCCAGCCTTCAGGTAGTTCGCGGCGCACCATTCGATATCCGTTTTCTGCGACTGCGTGATATTGGCAGCGGTAATCTTCGAACTGGTTCCACCAGGCTGCGTGTAACGCTTGGCCGCGCGCGCCCATGCCGGCCTGGAAGTGCTCGCGCACGCCGTCCGGGACCAGGAACCTGGCTTCTTCTGGCCAGCGGTACCGTCGCTTGGTCAAGCGGATTTCTTCCTCGCCTAGTGGCTCCCCGTGCGCCGCACTGGTGTCCTGCTTGTTTGGCGAGCCATATGCGATATGGCTATCGACGATGATCAGCGTCGGTCGATCGTGCGTGTTTTTGAATGTCGTGAAGGCGCGCTCGAGCAGGTCGAGATCGTTGGCGTCGCCCACTCGGGTCACGTTCCAGCCGTAGCCGGTGAAGCGCGTTGCGACGTCATCGCTATAGGTCAGCGCGGTGTTGCCTTCAATGGTGATGTGGTTGTTGTCGTAGATCCAACACAGGTTGGCGAGTTTGAGGTGACCCGCCAGCGATGCAGCCTCGTTGGACAGTCCCTCCATCAGGCAACCATCGCCGCACAACGCGTAGACATCGTAATCAAACAGGGCGTAGCCGGGACGATTGAAATAAGCCGCCGCCCAACCCGCTCCGATGGCCATGCCGACGCTGGTGGCTATTCCTTGACCCAAGGGGCCGGTCGTCGTCTCGACGCCCGCAGTCCAGCGATATTCCGGGTGTCCTGGGCATTTGCTGTCGAGCTGGCGAAAACGCTTGATGTCGTCCAGCGACACCGAGAGTTCGCCCAGCACCTCGTACTTGCGGTTCACCGCTTTGACGCTGGTGAGATGCAGCATCGCATAGAGCAGCATGGAGGCGTGGCCAGCCGATAGTACGAAGCGGTCGCGATTGGGCCAGATCGGGTGGTCGGGATCAAAACGCAGGAAGCGCTGCCATAGACAATAGACCACAGGCGCCAGTGCCATCGGCGTTCCGGGATGGCCGGAGTGGGCCTGTTCCACGGCATCCATCGCCAGAGTCCGGATCGTGTTGATACACAGCTGATCGATGTTGACTCCCGTGGAGTCGACAGGACGCGGAAAGGTGATGGTTTGCGGCGAGTCGCTGTTGGGCGTCTTTGGTAGCCTGTCACGCTTCATGCTGCCAGCCCGCTTTCCATCGGCCATGTGTGGTACCTCCCGAAACGTCTTTTGCAGGCATCAACGCTTGAACTTCAGTAGCAGATCTCAACGGGAACAGAAGTAACGAGAAACACTCACAAATAGTTACTCGACGTTTGCGCGAAACAGTATTCACTAACGAATGAGAGGAGCGTTCCAACGTTTCACGGAGGGTATGCCCCGATAGTAGCTCAGGACGCTCACCGTTGCGGGATCGAGGAGGAAAAAACGTCCATCCTCGGCTCGGAGTCCAAGCCAGCGCGCAGCAAAGGACCTGAGAAAGTGTCCATGAGCAAACAGCGCCACGTCGCCCTCGACCGCACGCACCTTTTTTATGACACGATCGATCCGAGCCTGAACCTCATTGGGGCTTTCCCCATTCGGACATCCATCTGTAAAAATCATCCATGATGGTCTTTGCGCCAGAATCTGTTGAGGCGTTAATCCCTCGTAGTCACCGTAGTTCCACTCCCGAAGGTCGTTATCAACATCAGCTCCCTGCCCGAGACCGGTCAACTCGCAGGTCTCGCGAGCCCTTCGCAAAGGACTGGTCAGAACGAGCGCGAAGGTTAGCTGGCTTAACACCGGCTTCCACAGTCTGGCAACATTGCGGCCGTTCTCGGTGAGTGAAATATCCGTTGTACCCGTGTGCCGTCCGTTTAAGCTCCACTCTGTTTCACCATGCCGGATCAGCAAGAATCTTTGGGCCGGCATTATGTTTCTCTCTGCATCATCGTGGTTCGTTCACCAATGCTGGCGCCGGAATCGAAAAGAGAAGTGCACGTGTTTGACGGGCTATCATCACGTCCTCATTCGTGGGAATTACCAGAACCGTGCAGCTGGTCCCTGGCGCAGAGATAACTTCGGCGTGTGCGGCGTTGCGCTCTGCGTCGAGGCCGATTCCCAGATATCCCAACTCTCGGCAGACGTCCCATCGCACGGCGGCCGCGTGCTCGCCGATGCCACCGGTGAATACCAATGTGTCGAGGCCGCCAAGCACAGCCGTCATAGCTCCAATGTGTTTTCGGAGCTGGTAACAAAACAATTCCACTGCCTGGGCGGCTCGAGGTTCGCGCTCCTTTTGCTCCAGCAGGGTCTTCATGTCCGGACTGATATTGGATACCCCTAACAGCCCGGCCTGTTCGTTGACTGCATGATCCAAGCGGTTATGGTCAAAGCCCTTTTCTCGCATTAAATGAAGGAGCACACCGGGATCAAGGTCGCCGCTGCGAGTTCCCATCATGAGACCGCCAGTTGGAGTAAAACCCATCGTGGTGTCGAGGGGCCGACCATTCAACACTGCAGCCAGA
>Ga0070707_100001354_pt1 | contig 24079 bp, 24 predicted proteins | sample KBSK5502metaG_FD_65468 | JGI IMG/M metagenome (GOLD analysis project Ga0070707, IMG submission 65468) | Corn, switchgrass and miscanthus rhizosphere microbial communities from Kellogg Biological Station, Michigan, USA - KBS K5-50-2 metaG | ecosystem: Host-associated > Plants > Roots >...
TTCGAGATCGAGATCGCCTACGGCATCGGGATCGCCCGGCCGATCTCGTTGTCGGTCGACTCGTTCGGCACGGGGCACCTCCCGGACGCCGAGATCCAGCGCCTGATCGACCGCCACTTCGACCTTCGGCCGGCGTCGATCATCGCGGCGCTCGAGCTCCGCCAGCCGATCTACCGCCAGACCGCGGCGTACGGCCACTTCGGCCGCCCTGACCTCGACCTGCCGTGGGAGCGGACCGACAAGGCCTCGCTGCTCGCGGCCGACGCCGGGATCGCCCAGCCGGAGCCCGTCTCGGCCGCGTGAGCTGCCGGCCCGGACGTCGCCGCGGCTAGCCCTCGAGCATGCCGAGCGGCGTCGAGCCGCGCTCGCCGCGCGACCGCGATTGTCGAGTGAGTACGTACTGCCCGACGACCAGGATCGTGATCGTGACGAGGAGCATCACCGAGGCGATCGCGTTGACCACCGGCGTCACGCCCTGGTGGATCTGACCGAAGACGTACAGCGGCAGCGTCTGGGTCGAGCCGTTCACGAACGAGCTGATCACGTAGTCGTCGAAGCTGAAGGTGAATGCGAGCAGGAAGCCGGCCACGATGGCGGGCAGGAGCTGCGGCAGCGTGACCTGGGTGAACGTCCGCCATGGCGACGCGTAGAGGTCGCTGCTCGCGTCGACCAGCGTGCGGTCCATGCCGCTCAGCCGGGCCCGGACGATCAGCAGGACCAGGCTCAGGTTGAACAGGACGTGGGCGGCCACGATCGACCAGGGTCCGAGGGTGAGCCTCGGCACCGGCCCGCCCGACCCGGCCAGGTAGGCGAGCCACGGGTTGACCCAGTCCCGGAAGATCGAGAACAGGACCAGGGTCGCGAGGGCGATCACGATCTCCGGGACGATGATGCTCACGAACGTCAGGGCGTCGAACACAATCCGGAGCCGGCGCGGGACACGCTGGAGGGCGAGGGCCGCCATCGTCCCGAACGCCGTCGCGAGGATCGCATTCACGAACGCGATCCCGAGGCTGTTCCGGAGGGCATTCATGACGGTCGGGTCCGAGAACGCGCGCTGGTACCAGATGACGCTGAACCCGGCCCAATCGGTCACGTAGCGAGTCGTGCCGTTGAAGCTGAACACCACCACGACGAGGATCGGCAGGAACAGGAACCCATAGACCAGTCCCGCGTGGACCCGGAACCAGCCCTCGACGACCGGCGCAAACCGGTCGACCGCCGGGCGCATCGGCCGTGCCGTCATCGGCGCCGCTCGGGCATCACAGGACGCTCACATCCCGTCCCGCCCGGCCGCGGGACGTCGTCCAGACGTAGAACGTGACGCTGATCAGCATGATCGCGATCAGGACCACGGCCTTCGCCGAGCCCGCCGGCCAGTTCCGGGAGCCGAGGAAGTCGAGCTGGAGGACGTTCCCGATCAGGAACACCTTGCCGAGGCCCAGGATCGACGGGATCACGTACTCGCCCATCAACGGGATGAACACGAGGATGCTGCCCGTGATGACGCCGGGAGCCGCGATGGGTAGCGTCACCTGCCGGAACGTCGCCCAGCGCGCGGCCCCGAGGTCCTTCGACGCTTCGAGCAGCGTCTGGTCGAGCCGCTCCAGGGTCACGTACAGCGGGAAGATCATGAGCGGCAGGTAGTTGTAGACGATCCCGAGCAGGATCGACCACGGCGAGCCCAGGAAGGCCACGTCCTGCCCGAGCAGGTTCGTCATGAAACCGTCGAGGCCGTCCGGGCCCAGGATGATCAGCCAGGCGATCGTGCGGATGAGGAAGCTGGTCCAGAACGGGATCACGAGGAGGACGAGCAGCAGGCTCTTGCGCCGGCCCGCCCGAGTCGCCAGGTAGTACGCCAGCGGGAAGCCGATCAGGACGCACAGGAGCGTGCCCGCGATCGCGATCTCGAGGCTGAGGATGAACGGATCGGGCCGGGCGAACAGGCGGTTGTAGTTTTCCAGCACCAGGGCCGGCGTATAGCCGCCGTCCGTGCCCCGGACGCCGAAGCTGTAGATGACGACGATCGCGAGTGGCAGGACGAGCAGGATCAGGTACCACAGGCCGGCCGGCAGCACGAGCAGGCCGGTCACGAGCCCAGAGCCGACCGAGCGCCGGCTCCGGGTTCGGGCCGTGGAGGTCGCGATCGCGGCCGCCTCGGTAGCCAGTGTTCAGCCCTGCTTGAACTCGGCCCAGATGTCCGCGCGCTGCTGGTTGCCGCTCTGGTCGGTCGCGACCTGGAGGAGGCTCAGATCCGCGTCCGGTACGTAGACGGCCGGGTTGTTGACGAAGTCGGTGGGAAGCTGGGTCTTGGCCGCGTCGTTGCAGCTCGCGTAGCCGGCGTACAGGCTCTCGGCGACCTGCTGCTTCGGGTCCTGGATCCAGTTGAGGAACGCGTAGGCCGCGTTCGGGTTCGGGGCATCGGCGAGCAGGACCCAGGTGTCGGTCCAGTAGATCGTGCCTTCGGTCGGGACGGTCCAGCCGGTGTCCTTGTACTTGCCCGATGGGTCGGTCTGGAGGACGTAGGCCGTCCCGTTCCAGGCCAGGCCCATGACCGCCGCTTCCTTCTGGAGGGTCGTCGGGTAGTTGTCCGAATCGATCGACTGGAGGTGCGGCCGGAGGGCCATGAGCTCCACCCGGGCCGTCTCGAGCTGGTCCTTGTCCGTCGTGTTGACGTCGAACCCGTGGAGCCGAAGCGGCGCGACGAACACGTCACCGGGCGAATCGACCACGAAGACCTTGCCGGAGAGCTTGCCCTTGGCGAGGTCGAAGAAGTCCTTCCACGACGTGACCGGCGTGGTGACCTTGTTGCCGCGGTAGATGATTCCGGTCGTGCCCCAGTCCTTCGGGACGATGTAGTCGTCGTTCGGGTCGAACGGCAGCGTCAGGAATCGCTTGTCCACCAGCTGGAGGTTCGGCAGCCGGCTCTTGTCGAGCTTCTGGAGGAAGCCGCCCTTCGCGAGCGTCGCCGAGAACTCGGCGGTCGGGACGGCGATGTCGTACTGGCCCTTGCCGCCCGCCTGGAGCTTGGCCAGCATCTCCTCGTTCGACGCGTAGGTCGTCTGGGTGATCGGAACGCCGAAGTCCTTCTGGAACGCGGTCAGGTTGTCCGGGCTGAAGTAGTCGGACCAGTTGTAGAGCAGCATGCCCTGCTCGAGTTGGTAGGACGGAGCCGGGGTCGGCGCGGCGCTCGCCGCGGGACCGGAGCTCGGGCTCGCGCCGCCGGACGCCGTGGACGGGCTCGGCTGCGGGGGTGCGCTCGCGGCACCGCTCGGGGGCGCGCACGCCGCCAGGAACGCAGCGACGGACGCCATCGCCGCGCCGGCCATGAACCGTCTGCGACTGATCTGGGCCTTCAGCAGGTCCTGCTGGTATTGCCTGAGTGCCTCGTCCATGTGATGGCCTCCTCCGATTTCCGGTCCCCGGTCGATGAACGATTCCCGATCAGCTGGTCAGGACGAGAGCGGCCGACTCCGGCCACTCGACGACGACCGCCTCCCCCGCGCGGAATGTCTGCCCCGGGTCGTCGCCGCCCGAGGTCTGTGAGCGGGCGACGACCTCGCCGAACCCCGGGACGTCGACCCGGTACTCGTGCTGGCCGCCCAGGTAGGTATCGCTGGTGACACGGCCGGCCAGCGAGGCCCAGCCGCTGGGACCGCCCGGCGAGCCGTCCGGGGCGGCGACCCGAACCGACTCGGGCCGCACGGCGATCGTGACCTCGTCGCCGATCGCCGGCTGCGTCGTGTCCGTCAGCCGGCCGGGAAGGGTGGCACCGGCCGTCATCCCCACGACGACGCGGCTCTCGGATCCGATATCCGTCAACTTGCCGAGCAGGAAGTTCGAGTCGCCGATGAACCCGGCGACGAAACGATTGACGGGCCGCCGATAGAGCCCCTCCGGCGAGCCCTTCTGCTGGATCAGGCCATCGCGCATGACGACGATCATGTCGCTCATCGTCAGCGCCTCTTCCTGGTCGTGCGTCACGTAGATGAACGTGATGCCGACCTCGTGCTGGATCTGCTTGAGCTCGATCTGCATCTCGTGGCGCAGCTTCCGATCGAGGGCGCCGAGCGGCTCGTCGAGCAGGAGGACCGCCGGGCGGTTGATGAGCGCGCGCGCCAGCGCGACCCGCTGCTGCTGGCCGCCGGACAGCTCCCACGTCCGGCGCTTGCCGTACCCGGACAGGCGGACGAGCGACAGGGCCTCGTCGACGCGCCGCGTCTCCTCGGCCTTCGTGACCTTCTTCTGGCGGAGCCCGTAGCCCACATTCTGGGCGACGTTCATGTGGGGGAAGAGGGCGTAGTGCTGGAAGACGGTGTTGACGTTCCGACGGTAGGGCGGGACGCCGGCGATCGGGCGCCCGGCGAGGAGGATCTCGCCCCCGGTCGGCTGCTCGAAGCCGGCGATCATCCGGAGGGTCGTCGTCTTGCCGCAGCCGGACGGACCGAGCAGGCTCGTGAACGACCCGGACGGGATCTCCAGGTTCATCGCGTCGACGGCGACGACGTCGCCGAAGCGCTTCGTCACGTTGATGAGCGTCACGTCCGGACCGCCGCTGCCGATTGCGGACGAGGCAGCTGGCGCCCGGGGCGCACCGGTTACCGTCGGCGCTCCCGCTGACGGGACAGGCGGGCCGGGATCGGCGACGGTCGCGGGAACGGTCACGGGCCCCTCACTCCGAGGCGGGACGGCGCTGGAACCGATCGACGGTGTAGCGATGCTACAGGGTGGTGGGATGGTAATCGGCGCGCTTCCGCAGCGTCAACGGCGTGGACGCACGAGATTCGAATCGATCCAGCCTGCAGAAGGTCATGACTCGCAGCGGCCTGAAGCTATACTTCAGCCGCCTCGAGCCCATGGCAGGAGCGCATCGGAGGGACGCGACAGGCGATGGCCGCCACGGAGCTCCAGCTCGGACCCCGGATCCGCTCGCTGCGCCATGCTCGCCGGGTCACGCTCCGCGAGCTCGCCGAGCGCGCCGGCGTGACCGAGAGCTTCCTCTCCCAGGTCGAGCGCGAGGTGACGAGTCCGTCCATCGCGTCGGTCCAGCGGATCGCGCGCGCCCTCGACCTCGGCGTCGCCGACCTGTTCGTCGACGAGCCGCCACTGGGCCGCGTCGTCCGTCGGGCGGACCGCCGCCGGATCGTCTACCAGGGGCTGAGCGCCACGGATGAGTTCCTGACGGCCGGCCGTGACGGGCGCTTGCAGCTGATCCTGACGACGATCGAGCCTGGTGGCGGGACCGGCGACGAGGCCTACACCCACGAGTCGGACGAGGAGGTCGTGGTCGTCCTCGAGGGCCGCTTGGAGCTGTGGGTCGGCGAGGAGCACCACCTCCTCGAGGCCGGCGACACGATCACCCACTCGTCGCGCCAGCCCCACCACAACCGCAACCCCGGGCCCGGCCGGGCGGTGATCCTGTTCTGCTCGACACCGCCGAGCTTCTGAGCAGTCCACGGAGCTACTGAGCGGACCCGGCGGGCCCCTGAGGGACTGAGACCGGACTTCAGTCGGGGTCGGAAGACGGGCGGCCCGCCGGTACACTGGCCCGGATGTACGCCGTGATCCTCGCCGGCGGCGGCGGAACCCGGTTGTGGCCGCTCAGCAAGCCGGAGCGCCCGAAGCCCTTCCTCCCGCTCGTCGGTGACGAGACGCTGCTCCAGCGGACGGTGGCCCGGATCCTGCCGCTCGTCGACGATCCCGGGGACATCTTCTGCGTGACCGACCGGAAGTTCGGCCACATGGTCCAGCAGCAGGCCCCCGCGATCCACCTGATCGTCGAGCCGGCCGGCCGGAACACGGCGGCTGCCATCGCCCTGGCGTCGCGGATGATCGACCGACCGGATGACGAGGTCATGGCCGTCCTCCCGGCAGACCACTGGATCAAGGACGAGCTGGCCTTCCAGGACGTGCTTGCGTCCGCCGCGAAGAACCTCGCGACGGGCGCGTTCGGGATCGAGGACCCGCTGGTGACACTCGGAATCCAGCCCGACCACCCGTCGACCCACTACGGGTACCTCGTTCCAGAGGCCCTCCTGGGGAAGCGGATCGGCGGCTTGTCCGCCCATCGGCTCGCGGCCTTCGAGGAGAAGCCGACGGAGGGCCGGGCCAGGGAGCTGCTCGGGATGCCCGACGTCTCGTGGAACGCGGGCATCTTCCTGTGGCGGCGACGGGCGATCCGGGAGGCGCTCGAGAAGTTCACCCCTCTGCCGATGCTGATCGATCAGGCCGTCGGCTCGGAGCTCGCCCTCAAGAACGCGTACGACAGGATCACGCCGATCTCCATCGACAAGGCCGTGATGGAGGGTGCGGCATCCGACCATCGCGTGGTGATGGGCGCGATGGACGTCGGCTGGAGCGATCTCGGCAGCTGGACCGCGCTGCTCGCGGCGATGGCGGGCGATCGCGTCGATGGCGCGACCGGGCGCGTCGTCCAGAGCGGCGAGGTGCTCCACGTCGGGGCCGACGACCTCGTTGTCCGACCGGCGGGCGGGCACCTCGTCGTGGAATCCGGCCACGCGATCGCCGGATCGTCCGACGGGACGGTCGTCGCCGACAGCGTCTGGGCCCACCTGGCCGGCGCCCGGCATCTCGCCGACGAGGTCCAGGCGCTGCTGGACCGCGTCGCCCACCAGGAGGTCAGTGCGTGACGATCATCGCTCGGGCGCCGACGCCGACGACGATCGTGTTCGGCACCGACGGTTGGCGCGCCCGGGTGGCGGACGACTACACGTTCGAGAACGTCCGGCGCTGCGCCGACGGAGTTGCGCGCTACGTGGTCGGGCGGGGCGAGGAGGCAAAGGGGGTCGTCGTCGCCTTTGACCGCCGGTTCGCTTCGGAGCACTTCGCGGCTGCGGCCGCCGAGGTCCTCCTCGCCCACGACATCCCGGTCTTCCTTGCCGTCGCCGCGGTCCCGACCCAGATGAGCTCGTTCGAGGTCGTCCAGCGGGGCGCCGCGGGCGGAATCGTGATCACGGCGTCGCACAACCCGTGGACCGACAACGGGTTCAAGGTCAAGGCGCCGACCGGCGCGGCTGCCGGCGCCGGGATCCTCGGCGTGATCGAGGCCGCGATCGCCGACAACGGCGGGGCGGCGATCGAACGACGGCCCCTGCTGGACGCCGAGGCCGCCGGCCTCGTCGAGCGGTTCGATCCGTTCCCCGGCTACGAGCAGTTCGTCCGGCGGACGATCGACCTCGACGCCCTGAAGGCCGCCGACGTCGCGGTTCTCGTCGAGCCGCTGTACGGCGCGGGCTCGACGTGGCTGCCGCGGCTGCTCGGCGGTGGTCGGATCCGGGTCACCGAGATCCACAACGAGCGCAACCCGTTCTTCGGCGGGATCAATCCGGAGCCGATCCGACCGAATGTCGACGCGGCGCTTGCTCAAATTGCGGCCGGCGGTTTCGACCTCGGCCTGCTCCTCGACGGTGACGCCGACCGGGCCGGCGCGGCGGACGAGCGGGGGACATTCATCCACCAGCTCGAGGTCACCGGGCTCCTGATGTACCACCTCGCCGAGCACCGGAAGCTGCGCCAGCCGGTCGTCGTGAGCGTCAACAACACGTCGATGGCCGAGCATCTCGGGCAGCACTACGGGATCGAGGTCCACGAGACGGCGGTCGGGTTCAAGTTCATCGGCCCGGAGATGATCCGGACCGGGGCGATGCTCGGGGCCGAGGAGTCCGGCGGGTTCGGGTTCGGGATGCACCTCCCCGAGCGCGACGGGATCTACGCCGACCTGATGCTGCTCGAGCTCTTCCTCGCCGAGAAGGCGGCCGGCCGCTGGCCCGTCTCCCGCGCCCTCGCCGCGTTGCATGAGCTGGCCGGGCCGTCGTTCTACCGCCGGATCGACGTCCACGTCGACCGATCGATCTACGACGAGACCAAGCGGCGGCTTCTCGTCGACCTCCGCGAGCAGGCGCCCAGCGATCTGGACGGCCACGCCATCGCCCGAACCGTGCCGCTGGCGACGAACGACGGCTTCAAGTTCTTCCTCGACGACGGGACGTGGCTCCTGATCCGGGCCAGCGGCACGGAGCCGCTCGTCCGCGTCTACACCGAGGCGACCACAGCCGACCTCCGCGAAGAGATGCTCGCGGCCGGTGAGCGCCTGGTCCGCGGCTCGTGACAGTCGACAAGGCGCCGACGATCCCGCGCCGCGTCCCGAAGCCGTGGGGCGAAGAGCTGATCTGGGCCCTGACCGACCGCTACTGCGGGAAGATCATCACGATCGAGACGGGTCGGCGGCTCTCGCTCCAGTACCACGAGCGCAAGGACGAGGCGATCTTCGTCACCCACGGCCGGCTCCTGCTGCTCCTGGAAGATGACAACGGCCGGGACGTGATCCGCGAGCTGGGACCGGGCGACGCGGCGCACGTGCCGGTCGGGCGGCGGCACCGCTACGAGGCCATCGAGCGGGTCGAGCTCGTCGAGGTGTCGACGCCTGAGCTCGACGACGTCGTCCGGATCGAGGACGACTTCGGACGCGAGGGTACGTCGGCGCCGTAGCCGTCGAGTCGTTTCGGATGCGGGCACGATCGCCGCTCAGCCTGGTCCCCGCCATCGTCCTGGTCCTGGCGGCGTGCGGCTCGTCAGGCCCGTCGGCCCCTCCGACCGAAGCCGCATCGCCATCGCCAGGCGCCACGTCGGCGCCGACCACGGAACCATCCGATGTCGGTTCACCCCTCCCGTTGCCCAGCGCTCCCATTGCCGAACCGTCGGTGTCGGCGACAGTCCCCGATCTCCCGTACGACCCGGCGAAGTTCGGGTTCGCCGCAAAAGGTCTCCGCGGCGAGGTCATGGCGTTCGTCACGACGTCGCAGGTCGACGACGCCCTCGCCCGGCTCGACTTCGAGTCCGTCTCGACGATTGCCTTCTTCAGCCTCGAGGCGTCGAGCAGCGGCACGATCCGGAAGGACGGTCGCTGGCGCATCTGGACGTCGGCGGCGACCGACGAGCTCATCGCTCGAGCCCACGCCAGCGGGACGAAGGTCGTCATCTCGCTCGCCCGGTTCTCCTGGTCGCCCGCCCAGACCGCGATGTCGACGACCCTCCTGTCGACGGCCGCGGCTCGGGCGCGCCTGGCTCGCGAGGTCGCCGATGAAGTCGTTCGTCGCGGCGTCGACGGCGTCAACGTCGACTTCGAGCCGATCCCGCGCGGCGAGAAGGCGGCGTTCACCGACCTCGTCCGGATGATCCGTTCCGAGCTCGACGCGCGCGGCCCCGGCTATCAGCTGACGTTCGCGGTCGTCGGCCACTTCGAGAGCTACGACGTCGGCGCAGCGCTCCGGCCGGGCGGCGCCGACGCGGTCTACCTGATGGGCTACCACTACGCCGGAACGTTCTCGACGATCGCCCACGGGACGGCGCCGCTGGGCGGCGCCCGCTACTCCGTCGGCGACGCCATTCGCCTCCTGCGGAAGGTCGCCCGGCCGGAACAGCTGATCGTCGGCGTCCCGTACTACGGCCATCTCTGGCCGACGAAGAGCGGCGCCCTCAACGCCCCGACAGCGGGGCGTGGTTACGACGTCCCGTACGAGAAGGCCCGGCTCGTCGCGAAGGTCCACCCGACATCGTACGACCCGGCCGAGGAGGTCCGGCGGGTTGCCTGGCGGGAGCGCTCCTGCTCGTCGTGTCCGCTCCACTGGGTCCAGCTGTACTTCGACGACCCGCGCTCGCTCATCGCCAAGTGGACCGAGTTCCGTCGCCAGAATCTGCTCGGAACCGGCATCTGGACGAGCGCCTTCGAGGGGCCGTCCGGTGAGCTGACAGCGGCGCTCCGGGACGCCTGGATGGTCGATCGCTGACCGGCGGATGGTCCCGCCCGGGCGGCGGCGATTAGGGGGTGACCCGTCGCGGCGTCGGGGTGTATGGTGGGGCCACGACCGCTTCACCGGTCGGGTGCGCGACCGGATGGCGGCCTCGTGAGCGCCCCTCGCGGGGCGGCGGAGGTATGCGTCGATGCACAGCTCCCTGATCGGCAAGGTCGAGAAGGCGAATCGCTACGCGCGCGAGCTCGATCGGATCACGATCGACCGGCTCGCGCTCACCTTCCGTGGCGACAACGACACGCACCACGTCAGTCTCGACTCCGGTCAGTGGCACTGCACCTGCCATTACTTCGACAGTTGGCGTACCTGCGTCCACGTCCTCACGCTCCAGAAGATCATGGGCGTGATGCTCCCCGACGAGGCCCAGGAGTCGATCTTCTCGGCCCAGACCCCCGTCTCCGCCTGACCGCCGGCCGGCCTCGGCCGGCCTCCTCCCGCAGGGCGTCGATCGACCGGATCGGCGCCCTGTTCGTTTGAGCGGCCGTTACCGCAGCCAGGCGATCGTGGCCGGTCCGTCGCCGCCGGCCGGAATTGCCACCGCCTCCGCCCACGCGCCGTTCGCGAACAGCCAGATCTCGACGATCGTCGGGCGCGTCGTCGACGACCGGACGACCGCGACTCGGGTCCCGTCCGGGCTGATCGCGACTCGCTCGGCCGTCTGGTCCGATCGACCCGGGAGGCCGACGGAGCCGTCGAGCAGCCCGCTCCGCCAGGACTGTGCGTTCGCGACCAGGACATCGCCGCCATCCGCGATCAGCGCCACGCGCGATCCGTCCGCCGAGAACGACGCCTCGATCCCAGGCCCGAAGCGGTCGGTGACGGCGCCGTTGCTGATGTCGATCGCCGCCAGCCCGGACGCACCGGCGCGGGTGATGACGTCGACGACGACGGTCTTTTCGTCCAGCCAGGCCGGTGGTCCGTTGGCGCCGCGGGGGATGGTCAGCCGGTGGATTTCTCCGCCTGGCAAGTCGACGGTGTCGAGGTCGAATGCGTCTGCCTGCATGGCGCCGCCGACCATGGCCATCCGCCGCCCGTCGGCCGACACGGCGACGAGGGTCGTGAGGCGATCGCCAGCGGCCGACAGGTCGATCGGCTGCCACTCGACGGGCGAGGCGAGCGCGTCGGCGGTGAAGGCCTTGACGGGTGGGGAAATGGCGACGATCCGGCCGGAACCGGCCGCCACGGCGGTCACCTCGGCCGGCGATCTTGGGAGGGCGCCGAGAGCGCCCGTCTCGTCGGTCACCTGGATGGGCCCCGACCAGGCGATGAGAAGCCCGCCGACCGACGGCTCTGGTGAGGTAGAGGACGTCACGGGCGGCGAGAAGGAGTCGGCGGGCGAAACTGATGGCCCAGGCGAGCCACAGCCGGCCAGGACGATCGCGGCGACGATCGCCCCGGCCGACCTGGTCGGGAACCGTTGGGGCGGGCGGCGCCTCATTCGATCACGTCACCGCCGAGGGAGTGTCCGTCGCCGGCATCGAGCCAGACCTCGACCGTTCGGAGGGCGTCGGCCAGCGAGCCGGTTGCCTCGAACCGGACGACCCAGGCGAGGCGCAGCGTTTCGTCCGGAGCGTCGAGCGTCGTCCCGTCCGGCCGAGCGTTCGGTGCGAGCCAGGCCAGCTCCACGGTGGCGACGCCGAGGTCGCCGGCTCGCGAGCCCGCCCGTGACGCGACCGCCCGCTCGGCGAGGACGCGAACGGCGTCCCGGTCGAGGATCCGGGCGGGCACGGCGGCGAGCGGACGCTCGGTCCGCGTCAGGCCGTGGAACGTCCCGTCGGCGAACAACAGGATCCGGAGGCCGTCGCCGCGAACCGGGACGTCGCCGACGAACCGCGGCCACGACACGACCCAGCCACCCGCGCCGGCGGAGGCGCGGACGTCCGGACGGCCGTGCGGCGAAAGACCCGCAGCGCGCGCTGACGCGTTCGCTCGAGCGACGGCGCCGGGCCCGTCGACGGCAGCGCCGCCGACGCGGTGCCAGCCGAGGGCGACGGCCATCCCGACGCTCCCGTCCAGATCGAGGCGGGTGATCGCGACCGGCCGGCCCCGGGAGTCCAACGAGGTCACCTCGTCATAGGTCCGGTGGTCGAAGCGGTCGTTGAGCCGCTCGACCGTCTCCCGCGCGCCAGCGACGCCGAGGGCCGTCAGGACGGCGTGTCCGCGTGCCTTCGCGGCGTCGGCGCCGCGGGTCGGGAGATCCACGTGGCGCGTCGACCGCCCGCCGGCGACGAACGGATCGGCGGCCTGGCTCGTCGACGCGCCGATCGCGACGAGCGCCGCGACTGCGAGCCCGCCGAGGGTCAGCCGGCGGCGAAGAATGGTGGAAATCATCGCCAGCCTCCTCAGATGCAATTGCGGCAGGTCGTCCAGGGCCCGGCGACGCCCATCCACTGGTAGGTGCCCCACCAGTCGGCGTCGAAGCCTGGCGCGTTGAATGCCCCGAGCATCGCGACGTCGAACGACGCTCCCACCGACTTCCCGGTGGCCAGTCCGTTCCAGAAGCGCTGCTCGAAGGTCCACTCGTCGCTGTCCCACTGGAGGCCGACGTAGCCGACATAGAACTCCGGCCCCAGGACGTTCGCGCCGAAGCCCTTTGTCTTCGCGATGGCGAACGCGTCGGGCATCGTCGTGTTCGCGTCCGCCGCGTGGCAGGTCGAGACGAACACGAGGTTGCTCTGGCGGCCGACCCGTTTCGCCTTGATGTCCTTCGAGAACACGACGGCCTGAGAGCAGTCGCCGGAGTCCTCGCGGAAGCCCGTGTAGCGGCGCGCGTCGGTGCTGTTCCAGTAGTAGTCGCCGTGGCTGTGGACGTAGTAGCCCCAGTCGAATGGGGTTCGGGCCAGCGTCCTGGCCCGGGTGAAGTCGACCCCGGTGTAGGCCGTCGCGGCGTGGCCGAGACGGACGTAGGCGGCCCTGGCGGCCGTCATCATCTTCGGGACGATGTTGTTGACGTCCCCGTCGCAGGGCGGGTTGAACGCGGTCGTGTTCACGTCAATCGAGGCCTGGTAGGCCCCGAGCGCTACGGCCGGCGTGCCTGCCACGAGGACGGCCGCGGCGAGCAGCGGCGGACCGATCAGGCGCCACCAATGGGCACGAGACACCTGGACTGAACCTCCTCCGGCGGACCGATGGCCGGCGGGGAGGCGAGGTCGGCAGTCTGCCACACGCCCCTTATCGGGCGCTCACCGGGCCGTGGTAGCATCCGCACGCTCCCCTGATGCCGCGGGGTCGCGAAGCCGGTGAGAGTCCGGCACAGTCCCGCTACGGTGACCACCGCCAGACGGCGTGTGGAAGTCCGGTCGCCGGGCCCGCGGTCGATGCTCAGCCTTCGAGAGAAAGGGCAGGCACGATGCGACCGTCCGGTTGATCCAACCCCTCCTTCGATGTCGATGCGAGGGGTTCTGCATGTCTGCGGCTCGCTCGCCGTCCCCCGAACCGGAGCCAGACGTGTCCGCCTTACCTGATTCCCGATCGACCGTCCGACCATCGCTCGGCCGCGCCCCGCTCGTCGCGGTTCTCGGCCTCGTCCTTGCCGCGTGCACCGGCGCGACCACGCCGCGTCCCACGATCCCGCCGGACGCAACCGGCTCGCTCCTCCCGGCCACGACGGCCACGGTTCCGCCGACCGGATCGCCGGCCCCGGCCTTCCCCGTCAGCCTGACCGACGACGAGGGCACGACGGTTGCCCTCCAGAAGGAGCCACAGAAGATCGTCTCGCTGACGCCGGCCGAGACCGAGGTACTGTTCGCCATCGGCGCAGGCGACCGCGTCGTCGGCAAGGTGGAGGACACGGCCAAGTTCCCGCCCGAGGCAGACTCGGTGCCGGTCGTCGGCACGTTCAGCGGCGTCGACGTCGAGAAGATCGTCGGCCTCGGGACCGACCTCGTGATCGCTGGCGGCAGTGGCGGCACCCAGCCCGAGGCGATCCAGAAGCTCCGCTCGCTGAAGATCCCGGTCCTCGTCGTCTACGCCCCCGACGTAACGAGCGTCTACCAGGACATCGAGCTGACGGGCGACGCCGTCGGCAAGTCCGAGGCAGCGGACGCGCTCGTGGTTCGGATTCAGGCCGACTTCGACGCCGTCGCGGCCGCGACGGCGGGCGTCAGCAAGCCGCGCGTCTTCTACGAGACCGGCGACCAACCCTCGATCTACGGGATCGCAGACGACTCGGTCTACGCGCAGATGATCGGCCTGGCCGGAGGCACCCCGATCACGACCGGAAGTGCGACGAACTGGGAGATGCCGACCGAGAAGCTGATCACAGCCGACCCTCAGCTCATCATCCTGGGGGATTCGGCGTACGGGGTGACCGCCGACGCGGTCGCGAAGCGGGCCGGCTGGGCCGGCATGACGGCCGTCAAGAACGGCGCCATCGTCCCGATCGACGACATCCCGGTCACCCGCCCGGGACCACGGCTCGGCGATGGGCTGCGCCTGCTCGTCGCGGCGATCCACCCGGAGCTGCACCTCGCGGTGCCCTCCGGGGCGCCCGCCGAGAACCCCTCCCAGAACCCGTACGGAGGCTGAGGTGGCGGTAGGCCAGGACGTCCTCGCCCGCGGCCGGACGGCCGTTCGCTGGCCGTTCCATCGACGTCCCCTGCCGCTTGCGGTCATCGGCGCGGCGGCGCTGGGCGCGGCTCTGCTCGCGGCGGTCGGGCTGGGCAGCGTCACGGTCGCGCCCGGGGACACCCTGGCGATCCTGGCCCATCGCCTGTTCCTGCTTGACCTCCCCCGGACATGGTCACCAACCGCGGAGACGATCGTCTGGGACCTCCGCCTGCCGCGCGCGATCGAGGCGGCGGTCGTGGGCCTCGGGTTGGCCGTGGCCGGGACCACCTTCCAGGGGCTCCTTCGGAACCCGTTGGCCGATCCCTACGTGCTGGGGACCGCCTCCGGTGCCGCCCTCGGCGCCGCGATCGCCGTCCTGCTGCCGGTCCGGGTCGAGATCCTCGGGTTCGGACTGCTGCAGCTCCTCGCGTTCGTCGGGGCGATCGCCGCCGTGACGCTGGTTTACCGGCTGTCACGCGTGACGGGCGGATCGCCGCTGACGAGCCTCCTGCTGACGGGCTACGCGCTCGGGTCGCTGCTGGCGGCCGCATTGGCGATGGCAATGTATCTGTCCGGCGCCGCGCTCCGTCAGATCTTCTCGTACCTCCTCGGCAGTTTCGACAACGCGTCGTGGGCCGAGCTGGGCGGGGCCGTGCCGGTCATCCTGATCGCGTCTGCCCTGATCCTCGTCCGGGCGCGGTCCCTGAACGGCCTGCTGCTCGGCGAGGACGCGGCCGCCCATCTCGGCGTCGACGTCCGCCGCGAGCGGGCGATCCTGCTCGGCCTTGCCTCGCTGATCACGGCCGCGGCGGTTTCGGTCAGCGGGTTGATCGGCTTCGTCGGCCTGGTGATCCCGCACGTCGTGCGGATGCTGGTGGGGCCGAATGCGCGGGTCGTCCTGCCTCTGGCGGCCATCGGCGGGGCGATCCTGATGGTCGTCGCCGACCTCGTCGCGCGGTCGCTCGGCGAGATCCCCGTGGGCGTCATCACCGCGGTGATCGGCGCGCCGTTCTTCCTCATGCTGCTGCGGCGGGTCCAGCGCGGCTACGAGCTGTGACCGATCCCATCCTCGCCCTGCGCGGCGTGTCAGCCGGGTACGGACCACGGGCGGTGATCCGCGACGTCGAGCTGGAGGTCGGCCGGGGCGAATGGATCGGCATCCTCGGGCCCAACGGGGCGGGGAAGTCGACGCTGCTCCGGTTGATGACCGGCCTGCTCGCCCCGACGGACGGCATGGTCGAAGTCGACGGCCGGCCGATCCGCTCGCTCGACCGGCCCGCGATCGCCCGGCGGATCGCGGTCGTGCCCCAGCCCTCGAGCCTGCCGTTCGCGGCCACGGTGGAAGCGGTCGTGTCGCTGGGTCGGTTGCCCCACGAGGACCGCTTCCGGGGCCTTCGACCGGCCGACCGGGCCGCCGTCGCGGCGGCGATCGACCGGGTCGGACTCGGCCGCCTAGTCGGGCGCGACGTCCGGGAGCTGTCCCTGGGCGAGCGCCAGCTCGTGCTGCTCGCCGTGGCGATCGCCCAGGCGGCGCCGATCGTGATGCTCGACGAGCCGACGGTCCACCTCGACGTCCGCCACCAGTTCGACGTCATGGATCTCCTCGCCGACCTCCACGAGCGGGACGGGCGGACGATCGTCACCGTCATCCACGATCTCCACCTCGCCGCAACCCGGATCCCGCGGGTGGCGGTCGTCGGGGAGGGCCGAATCGTCGCCGATGGTCCGCCGGTCGACGTCCTCGACGGGGAGCTGATCCGGACGGTGTTCGGCGTCGATCCGCGGCTGCTGCCGGACGGTCCCTGGACGGATCGGCCCGTCGCGCGGGCGGTGGGTCATGGCTGAATCGGCGACTCGCTCCGATGCGCCGGAGCGGATGGCTCGACCCGTAGCGCCCGCAGCGGGCGCCGAGCTGCTCGCCGCGATCGGCTTCCTGACCCGGCTGCCGGTCCGGCCGGGGTGGGTCCAGGCAGATCGGACGGGCGGTGCCGCCTACGGGCTCGTCGGGGCCGGCCTGGGTCTGCTTGCCGGTATCCCGCTGCTGGTCGCCGGTGTGGCCCACCCGCTGCTGGCGGCGCTCGGCTCGCTGGCCATCCTGGCCGCCCTCGACGGGGGTCTCCATCTCGACGGTCTGGCCGACACCTTCGATGCCCTCGCGGCGCCGCCGGGAACCGCCGACCGGGCGCGAACCGACCCGCGCGCCGGCACGGCCGGCGTCGTCGCCGTCGTCCTCGCCCTCGGGTTGGACGCGGCCGCCCTCGGCGAGCTCGCGGCGCACGGTGGCTTCGCCGCCCTCGCGGCCATCGTTGCCGCGGCCTCGGTCTCACGGGCCGTCGCCCCCGCCTGGGCGGTGCTCGTCGGGCCGAGGCGGAGACCCGGCGAGGGTCTCGGATCGTGGTTCGCGGAGACCACCACCGGCTTTGCGGCAACGGTTGCCCTCGTGACCGCCGGGATCGTCGTCGGCGTCGCGGTCGAGCTGGGCGGCCCCTCGATCGGGATCGCGGCGCTGGCCGGCACCATCTCCGCGGCTCTCCTGGTTGGCGCGGTGGTTCGATTCCGCCGCCAGCTCGACGGTGATGGCTACGGCGCCGCGATCGAGCTGACGTTCACCGCGATCGTCGTCGCCTCCGCGCTGGCAGCGGTCGGATGAGCCGGCCGCTGGTCGTGATCCTCGGCGGCACGCGCAGCGGCAAGAGCCGCGTCGGGCGAGACCGCGCCGCAGCCCTCGCCGGAAGGGGTCCCGTGACCTACGTCGCGACGGCCCTCGCCGGCGATCCGGAGCTCGACGCGCGGATCGCCCTCCACCGCCGCGATCGGCCGGCAGAGTGGACGACGATCGAGCCCGGCCGCGAGGTCGTCGCGGCGATCGGCTCGATCGATCCAAAGGCGACGATCCTCCTCGACGGGCTGTCCCTCTGGGTGAGCCTCATCGTCGGCGATGGGCCCGCCGACGTCGCCGCGATCGTCGACGGCCCGATCGCCGACCTCCGGCGTGCCTTCGCGGCGCACCAGGGCCCCGCCGTCGTCGTCAGCGACGAGGTCGGCCTCGGAATGGTCCCCATGGATCCGGTCGCCCGCGACTTCCGCGACATCCTCGGGATCGCCCATCAGCGCCTCGTCGACGACGCGGACGAGGCCTGGTTCACGATCGCCGGCCGCGCGATCCGGCTCGAGTCCGGCCTCCCATCGTGAGCGCCACGATCTGGCTGATCCGGCACGCCCCCACGGCCTGGACCGGTCGGCGCTGGTGCGGGCTCGCGGATCCGCCGCTCAGTCGCGACGGCCGCGCCGTCGCCCGGACCCTGGCCGAAGCGCTCGTCGCCGAGCTGACGCCGCAAGCCGTCGTCCGCACCAGCCCGGCTCGGCGCGCGCGGTCGACGGCCGCGGAGATCGCCCGCACAGCCCGACTGCCGGTGTCCGTCGACGCCGAGCTCCGCGAGGTCGACGTCGGCCGTGCCCACGGACTGACCTGGGAGCAGCTCGAGGCCCGCGAGCCGGCCCTGGCCGAGGCGATCCGGCTGGGCCAACCGGTGGACTGGCCCGACGGCGAGCGCGCGACGGAGACGGTCGAGCGTGCGGCGCGCGTCGCGGCGGCGCTCGAGGCGACCAGCGGACGACCCCTCGTGCTCGTGTCGCACGGGGCGTTCATCCACGCGCTGAACGCCGCGCTCCTCGGGACGGGTCGCTTCGAGCGGATCGCCGGCCAATCGAGCGAGCCGCTCCGTGCGGGCGACGTCGTCCGGCTCGCCGGCGCGACGCCGCCATGACGACCACCACGGGCGAGGTCGGTTCAGCCGCCGTCGCCGAGCTGGTCGCGTCGGTCGGCCCGCTCGATGACGGAGCGATGCAGGCTGCCCGCGAGCGACTCGATCGGTTGACGAAGCCGCCCGGAAGCCTCGGCCGCCTCGAAGCCCTGGCGGTCCAGCTCGCCGGGATCCGTGGCCGACTGGTGACTGCCGTCGAGCGGCCCGCGATCGTCGTCTTCGCGGGCGACCACGGCGTCACCCGACAGGGCGTCTCGCCGTATCCGTCCGACGTCACCCGCCAGATGGTCGCCAACTTCGTCGCCGGCGGGGCGGCGATCAACGCCCTGGCCCGCGCAGGCGGTGCCGATCTCGTCGTGGTCGACGTCGGCGTGGCCGGGGAACCGATCCCGGCTCCGCCGATTCACGATCGCCAATTCACCCTTGTCGCCGCTCGGGTCGCCAACGGGACCAGGGACTTCACGGTCGAACCGGCGATGACGATGGCGGAGACGCTCGCCGCGATCGAGGTCGGCATCCGCTGCGTCCGGAATCTCGCCGCTGCAGGCTGCGACCTGCTCGGTGTCGGGGAGATGGGGATCGGCAACACGACCGCGTCGAGCGCCATGGTCGCGGCGCTGACGCGTCGCCCGGCGGCCGACGTCACCGGGCGGGGAACCGGCCTGGATGACGCCGGAGTCCTCCACAAAGCGGCCGTGATCGACGCGGCCCTCGCCCGCCACGCGCTGGACCCGGATCGGCCGCTCGACGTCCTCGCCGCCGTGGGCGGCCTCGAGATCGCCGCGCTCGCCGGCGCGATCCTGGCTGCGGCCGGCGAGGGCATCCCGGTCGTCCTGGACGGGTTCATCACTGCCGCGGCCGCGCTCGTTGCTGCACGACTGGCGCCGAACCTGCCCGCCCGCCTGATCGCCAGCCATCGCTCGGCGGAGCCGGGTCACCGGGTCGTGCTCGAGACGCTCGGCCTGGAGCCGATCCTGGACCTCGGCCTCCGGCTCGGCGAGGGCACTGGGGCGGCCCTCGCGATGCCGCTGACCGCAGCGGCGGCTCGAGTTCTCGGCGAGATGGCGACGTTCGAGGGCGCCGGCGTGAGCGGGCCGGCCTGACCGTGCGCATCGCCGAATTCGGCCTCGAGCGGTACTTCGCCCGCTGGGAGTTCGCCGCCCGATCGCTGCTCTGCGCCTCGGACGTCCAGGCATGGCCGATGGGCGAGCTGCTCGCCCTCGCCGACGACGAGACGGCGCGGCTCTGGAGCGACCTCCGCCTCGGCTATACGGAGTCGACCGGCCACCCCCTGCTCCGCGCCGAGATCGCGTCGCTTTACGACTCGATCGGCCCCGACGACGTCCTCGTGTTCGCCGGCGCCGAGGAGGCGATCTTCTGCCTGTCGAACGTCCTGCTCGGGCCCGGCGACCATGCGGTCGTCACCTGGCCGGGCTACCAGAGCCTCTACGAGGTCGGGCGGGCCGCCGGCGCCGACGTGACCCTCCACGAGCTTCGCGAATCGGACGGCTGGGCCCTGGACGTCGACCGACTGATCGGCTCGCTGCGCGCCGAGACGCGTCTCGTCGTCGTCAACGCGCCGCACAACCCGACCGGGATGCTGCCGACTCATGCCGAGTGGCGGCGTCTCACCGCCGAGCTCGCCGAGCTCGCCGAGCGGGCCATCCACCTCCTGGCGGACGAGGTCTATCGGTTCCTGGAGTTCGACGCGGCCGACCGTCTGGCTCCCGGCGCGGACGCCCTCGACCGCGGCATCTCCCTCGGTGTGATGTCGAAGTCGTTCGCCCTCGCCGGGCTCCGCATCGGCTGGCTGGCGACGCGCGACCGGGATCTGCTCGCTCGCTGCGCGGCCTTCAAGGACTACACGACGATCTGCCCATCGGCTCCGTCGGAGATCCTGGCCCTCATCGGCCTTCGGGCCCGGGACCGCGTGCTGGCGCGGTCGCGACGGATCGTCGACACGAACTTGCCGCTGCTCGATCGCTTCTTCGCCGACCACGCAGACCGTTGGGCGTGGGTCCGGCCTCGCGGCGGGTCGATCGGGTTCCCGCGCCTGCTCGGCGACGAGACGGCCGACGACTTCGCGGCGCGCCTGGTCGAACGGGAGGGCGTGCTCCTGCTGCCTGGCTCCGTCATCGGCCACGACGGCAACCACCTCCGGATCGGGTTCGGCCGGGAGGACCTCCCGACGGCGCTGGCCGGCCTCGAGCGGTTCATGGCCGAGGGTTGAGATGGCCGAGTGGATCTCCTTCATCCATCCGCCGCGGGAGAACTTCGCGGCGACGATGACCGACGCCGAGAAGGCGGCCTGGAGCGACCACTTCGAGCGATTCAGCGGCTCCTGGCCCAGGGCACGATCATCCTCGTCGGCCCGACGCTCGGCCCGACCAACACCGGGATAGCGATCTTCGAAGCACCCGACGAGGCGGCCGCCCGCCGGATCATGGACGAGGACCCGGTCTTCACCGGCGGGTTCGCGACCGGCGAGCTGCGGCCGTTCCGAGTGTCACTTCTGCGCGGCCGCGACTGACCCACTCCCGGCGGCGGGCTCGAGATGCTCCGATCTCGAACGTCGCCGGAGGTGACTCCCGTTTCCTCCTGAATGTCCGAGATCGGAGTCCGAGATCGGAGGACCGGCGAAGAAGGCAGGTGATTCCGGCTGGCGTTCGAAATCGGACCAATTTGGACCCGACGGGCCGCCGCGCGCCGACGTCAGCGACGCCGACGATCACGCGCGCTTCCGCTCGAGCTCCAGGAACGGCAGCGGGACGACGGTGGCGGCCACGCGGCCGCGGCGACCCTCGACGGTCCACTCGACGTCCAGCTTCGAGCCGTTCTCCTCGTGCGACGGCGGCACGGACGCCAGGGCGATCGCCTGCTTGAGGATCGGGCTCCAACCGAGGGAGGTCGTTCGGCCGACCTGCCGACCGCCGACGAAGACCGGGCGCGGGCCGCGGTCGACGACCGGCGAGATCGCCGGCGGCAGGCCCTGGGCTGAGAAGAGGCCTTCGATCCCGTACCAGTCGAGCTGGAGGCCCACGAGGCGCCGGGCCGGCCCACCCGCCTCCTGCTCGCGTTCAAGGGCAAGCCGCCCCACGAAGTTCGCCTTGTCGAAGGTGACGAGCCGTCCCAGACCGATCTCGAACGGGCTGTAGTTCTGCTCCGGATTCATCGCGTGGCGGGCGGAGGTGTAGTCGACCTCGAGGAGGATCAACCCGGCCTCGAGCCGGACGACGTCGAGGGCGAGCATCCCGGCCGGTCGGATCGCGTGGTCCTGGCCGGCTGCCCAGAGCGTCTCCCAGAGCGCGACGGCCTGCCCTGCCTCGACCCACAGCTCGTAGCCGAGGTCGCCGGTGTAGCCGGTCCGCGAGACGTCGATCCGGGCCTTCCGCCGCCCGACCCTGAACGTGGACGGACGTCGTCGGAAGTAGCCCAGATCGGCGAACGATTCGCCGGTCGCGGCCTCCAGGACCGCCCGCGACTGGGGGCCCTGGAGGGCGACGGCGGCCGTCCGTTCGGTGTCGTCGTCGATTGTGACGTCGAGCCCGGCGGCGTTCATCCGGAGCCACCGCATCTGGGGATCGGCCGCGGTCCAGCGGAACGTCCCGTCGTCGAGGGCATGGACCGTCCCGTCGTCGATGACCTTGCCGTGCTCGTCGCACCACGGCGTGTACATGACGCGGCCGGGCGTCAGCTTCGTCGCGTCGCGGGTGATCACGCGATCGACCAGGCGGACTGCATCCGGGCCGCCGACGATGTATTTGTAGAGCGGGCTGACGTCGACGAGGGCGGCCGCCTCGCGGATCGCGTTGTACTCGATGTCGTGGGCGTCGGCGTACGCTGACGCGGCGAAGTACCCGGACCACTCGCGCCACTGCTGCTTCCGGTTCAGCGGCGCGGTGGCGACATGGAACGCGGTTCCGATGCTCACGACCGCAGTATCCGGGAGCCGGCCTTCGTTCGCCTGGAGGTTTCGATGCGCATCGTCGTGACGGGCGGCAGCGGCAAGCTCGGCCGGGCGGCCGTGGCGGAGCTCCTCGGCCACGGCCACGAGGTGTGGAACGCCGACGTCGCCCCGCCGCGGGAGCCGACGGCCGCCCGGTTCACCCGCGTCGACCTGACCGACTTCGGCCAGGTGTACGAGCTGTTCCGTGGTATCGACCAGGGCTGGGACACCGTCGACGGGCTGGTCCATCTCGCCGCGATCCCCGGACCCGCGCAGGCGCCGAACGCGGCCCTCTTCGACAACAACGTTCGCGGCAGCTACCACGTCTTCGCCGCCGCGCGGCACGCCGGGATCCGCAACATCGTGTGGGCGTCCAGCGAGACCTTGCTCGGGCTGCCATTCGACACGCCGCCGCCGTACGTCCCGGTCGACGAGGACTATCCCGTCCGACCCGAGAGCGCCTACTCGCTGGCGAAGGCCCTCGACGAGGAGATGGCGCGCCATTTCTGTCGCTGGGACCCGCAGCTGAAGATGATCGGGCTGCGGTTCTCGAACGTGATGGAGCCCGCCGACTACGAGCGCTTCCCGTCGTTCGACATCGATCCGCTCCTGCGGAAGTGGAACCTGTGGGCCTACATCGATGCCCGCGATGGAGCCCAGGCGATCCGGCTCGCGCTCGAGCACGAGGCGACCGGTATGGACGTGTTCATCATCGCCAACGCGGACACCGTGATGAGCCGGTCATCCGCCGAGCTGCTCGCGGAGGTTTTCCCGGACGTCCCGGTCCGGAAGCCGCTCGGCGACCACGAGACCCTGCTCTCGATCGACAAGGCTCGGCGGATCCTGGGCTACGAGCCGCAGCACAGCTGGCGGACCGAGGACCCGCCGCATCCCTAGACGCCCGCGGCGCTCCCCACCCGCTCCGCGCAGCGGCGGATCGCGGCGACCGAGAGGTCGGCGTCGGCCTCGGTCGTCGACCAGTTCGAGACCGAGATCCGCATCGCGGCCATACCGTGCCAGGTGGTCCCGCCGAGCCAGCACGTCCCGTCCGCCTGGACGGCGGCGATGACGTCGCGGGTGAAGGCGTCGACCGCGGCCGGATCCGGCGGGGATGCGCCGTCCGACGCCGGCGGCGCGAACCGGACGAGGACCTGGTTCAGGACGACGTCGTTGAGGATCGTGACCCCCGGCGTGTCGCGGAGGCCGTCGGCCATCCGCCGGGCGAGGACGCAGCACCGATCGATCATCGCGATCAGGCCGTCGCGACCCAGCTCGCGCAGTGCCGCGTAGATCGCGAAGCCGCGCGCCCGCCGCGACGACTCGGCGACCCAGTTGTACGGGTCCCGCTCAGCCCCGGCCGTCTCGACGTAGTAGGCCGCGCCGAGGGTCATCGCCGCGTGGTGCGCCGCGGCGTCGCGGACGATCGCGATCCCCGAGTCGTACGGCACGTTGAGCCACTTGTGGGCGTCGGTCGTCCACGAATCGGCGCCGGCGAGACCCTCTGTGAGATGGCGCAGTGACGGCGACACGGCGGCCCACAGCCCGAACGCGCCGTCGACGTGGAGCCAGGCGTTCGGCAGCTCGCGGACGGCGGCGACGATCTCCGGCAGCGGGTCGAAGGCGCCGGTGTTGACGTTCCCCGACTGCGCGCAGACGAGCACGGGCCCGTCGCGCAGCCCTGCCAGCACCTCGCGGAGCCGGTCGGGCCGCATCCGGCCCTGGTCGTCGGCTTCGACCTTGTGCACCCGGCTCCTGCCGAGGCCGAGCATCTGGAGCGAGACGTGGATCGTGACGTGGGCCTCGGCCCCGACGACGACCGCGATCTCGGGCGAGCCCTGGAGCCCGTCATCCTCCACGTTCCAGCCGGCTCGCTCCAGGACGGAATGGCGCCCCGCCGCCAGCGCCGTGAACGACGCCATCGTCGCCCCGGTTGAGAACCCAACGGAGGACTCCGCCCGCAACCCGAACAGCTCGACGAGCCAGCCCGCAGC
>Ga0070707_100001359_pt1 | contig 24033 bp, 52 predicted proteins | sample KBSK5502metaG_FD_65468 | JGI IMG/M metagenome (GOLD analysis project Ga0070707, IMG submission 65468) | Corn, switchgrass and miscanthus rhizosphere microbial communities from Kellogg Biological Station, Michigan, USA - KBS K5-50-2 metaG | ecosystem: Host-associated > Plants > Roots >...
GACGATCCCTCACGAGCCCCTTCAAGACATCGGGGACCGGCAGGCCCTTCTTAACCGGGCCGCCCCGCTCGATGCGCCTCTCCTCGCGCAGCTCGTTCTGCCAGCGCCGCCTGGCCCTGGTGCTCGTCCGCACGTTCTTGCTGCTCATTTGAGCGCTCAACCTATAGACAGAAGGAATACGTTACCCGCCAGTATACGGAATGGTAGGCCTGTGGATAAGCGTTAGCTCCTCCGGTGGCTGTACGCCGACGCGAGGGCGGTGGACCCCTCCAAGGGTCGGGCGCCCGTCCTCTCCGCCACCTCCCCCGCTAAGACTGGGCGGGCTATGCCTTCGGCCTCGTCGGCGGCGGGGCCTGCGTCGGCGGATCCGGGTTCCCCCGTCCAAACCCCGAGCTGCCCAGCTTCGTCCCATACGGCCGCCGCCCCGCCTCACCTACCGGCCCTCGCCCGCCGCGCCCGGTCAGCTTCGTCACCTCACGCGCCCGGTGATCGCCCTTCCCGCGCCGGTCAGGGTCACGCTTGCTCACTTGCGGACCCCGATGTCCCAGTGGAAATGCCCGATGACCACCGTCCAGTCGAACCCGCCCAGCGCGCCAATCACGATCGCCAGCAGGATGATGACCACGACCACGATCAGCAGCGTGATCAGCCAATGCGGAACGTATCTGCTCACGGCCCTTTCAGCCTCACAATCCAGTGCCACAGCAACCCCAGAAACGTCCCCATGATCAGCCCCACCACTAGCGGCCCCGTCACCTCGCCCTCCAGCCAGATGCGGAACTGGCCGGACATCGACTGCTGCCCGTTGAAGTGCGCCCACACGTCGAACGCGACGACGAACAGCACCATGAACGCGCCGAGGATCACCCACGCCCAGCTAGCCGGATTCATTGGTATAGCCGTTCCCGCGCCATGACCGTCCGCAGCAGTTCGGCGTACTGCGCCGGGGTCAGCGTGATGAACGGGCCGACCGGCGGCTTCCAGTCGAGCACCAGGCTCCCCGCCGCGTTCGTGGTGATCGTCATAAGCGCTCACCTCCTCGACAGCAAGAGTGTCACCAAAGGCCCATCCACCGACGCCACCGCCGCAATAATGCTCCCCACCAGCCACCGCCGCGACGTGACCCGCTTCGCCTCCTCCTTCTCATGCTGCTGATCGTGCGCGTCGAAACGGTGGTCCATGTCCGCCCGCAGCCTCGTGACCTCCTTCGTGAGGTCCTGCATCTGCACCGTGAGCCCGATCACCCCGCGGCTGCCGCCCTGATCGAGCAACGTCAGCCGGGTGTCCTGCTCCGCGTGCTTCGCGTCCGCAGCCGCCTTCAGCAGATCGAGCTCACGCCGGGTCACCCACTCCTCATCGGCCATAGCTCAGTATTGCGACTGCGAACAGGGCGCCCAAATCCACGTCGGCGCCGTCGTGTAATTCACCGTCAGCGCTCCCCCAGCCGGGATGAAGAACGGGCCAGGCGCGTTCGCCACCGGGTTGCCTTGCAAGGTGACCGTGACCCCGGTGCCGCCGGACAGGAACACCATCGCATCCGGGCCGTAGTTCTGCTGGATCGTCCCACTGGCCGGGACTGGCGGGGCGGCCGGGTTCAGGGTCAGCCCTGTCGTCACCGTCGAGGTCGCCGTGATCGGCGCCCCGCCGGTCGTCGCGGAAAGCGTCATCACGCTGCCCGCGCTGGACACCACGTAGTAGATCGTATTCGCATTGAACGCGCCGGGGATCGTCCCCACCAGGGACACCGCCGACCCGACAGCGAACAGCAGCCCGCCCGAGCACGTGAAGTTCGCGCTGCCATTCGTCGTGGTCGCGGTCAGCGGCTGATAGGTGCAGGAAATGCCGTTCGTCCCCGACCCGGCCGCACCCGTGTCCAGCTGCGACAGGCTGCTGTCCGCGATCAGCCCCCGCGCGCTGAACTCCGCGTTATTCCAGTTCGACGGAGTCAGCGACGACAGGGCCAGTCTCACCAGGCAATTCCTGACATATCCGTTGCCGTCCGAGTACATCATGTACGGGAACGTCGTCCCCGTCCCATTCCCGCTATTTCCCTCGACCTTGATGTGAATTTCCCCCGCATACCACCGGGACTCCGGGGACACCGGGCTCACCGTGTTCTGAATGGTCAGTGCGGCGATGTTCGACGGCGGCGCGGCGGCGGAACCGTTCGACACGGACATGTTCCCGCGCAGTGTGATCCGCGACCCGCCCTGATTCACCCCATCGACCACGACGCCTTGCTGGTTGGCGTTGCAGAAGATACGGAAATCGTACTCGTTGTATTCGTGCGAATGGTCATGGTTGCCGACCGTCGTCGTCAGCAAAGCGGCCTGGCTATTGTTCGACAGGTTCGCCCGGAACGGCCCCGACTTCTCCGTCCAGAACACGTCATCGCTGATGACCAGGCCGATTGCCCCGGTGCCGGTGAAGTTCACGATCCCCACGTCGAGCTCATAGCCCCAGCCGTCCCCGACACTGATCCCACGGGACGCCCCGGTGGCGAACGTCCCATCGACCACGAAGTCGCGCAGGTACCCGGTTTGTGGCTGCGCGGCCAGCCCATACTGCGCCCCGTAGCCGCCGGTCCGGTGGTAGTAGATGCCGGTCACCCCGGCGCCGACCGGGTAGATCACGGTGGACTTGCCGAGGCCGCGGAGGCAGACGGGCCAGCCGCCCGTCGTGTTGCCCTCCACTGTGGCCGTGGTCTGCGCGGGGACGGTGAGGCAGTTGAGCCCGGACGGTGGTTTCACATAGAACTGGCCGTTGGCCAGCAGGACTTCGCCACCGTTGGGCGGGTACGCATTAGTGATGTTGGCCCGGTCGGTCACCCCGGTCGTGTCGCCGGACGGAAACACCACCGCCGACGCCGCGGACTGCCCCGAGGCCCACGCGGGGGAGCCGGACACGACGGTGAGCACCTGGCCATTCGCCCCGGCAGGCAGCCGCGTGGCCACGCCCGCCAGGCCACCCGAGATCATGTCGCCCTGCGCGGTCATCGGGTTGGCAAACCCGCTGGCACTGTTGGCCCACGCCGGGACACCGCCCACGATCGTGAGCACCTGGCCCGCCGCCCCGGCCCCCAGCCGCTGCGCCGCCCCGCCGCCCGCCGCGGTGATGATGTCCCCGAGCGTCGTCATCGGGTTGGCGAACCCGGCGGCCGAGTTCGCCCACGCGACCGCCCCGGCCACGACGGTCAGCACCTGGTTGCTGGCGCCGATGCCCAGCCGCCCGGCCGCCGTCCCGCCGCTGCCCACGATCAGGTCACCCAACGTGGTGATCGGGTTGGTCAGCCACGGCGGCGCCGACCACGCCGGGACACCGCCCGCCACCAGCAGCACGTTCCCCGACGCGCCGATCGCCAGCCGCACCGGGGTCGACCCGGGGTTGGAGTAGATCATGTCGCCTGTTGTCGTCATCGGGTTCCCGAAGCCTGATGACGAGTTGGACCAGCCGATCGACCCGTCCGCGTTCACCGTCAAAACCTGTCCGGCCGACCCGATAAACACCTTCTGGTAGGTCGTGTCCGGCAGCCACGGCGCCCACAGCGGCGACGCCATGAGAATGAACACAGGCGGGTCGCCCAGGTCCCGGCGTGTCGGCACCGGGTCATCCGGCATGATCTTCCCGCTCAGCACCGTCACTGGGTCAGCTCCACAAGAGTGATCGACACGTTGTTGACGCTCGCCGCATCCGCGGCGTTGGCCGTGGCCAGGGCCAGGTCGAACCAGGCCGCCGTCCCCGGGGTGAGGGTCACGATGTCAGTGAACGCGATAGGGATGCGGACACTGGCCGCGTTCGGCGTGGTCGTCGGGTCACCGGCCGCGCCGAACCGTGTCCCGGTCACCGCCGCCCCGTTGACCGGCGCCGCCCCGGTGCCGAACCGGCCACCATAGGTGATGACCGCCGCCCCGGTGGCCGTCGTGATATCCGCGGTCACCGTCACCTGCACCAGCCCCGTCCCGGTCGGTGTGATCACGGCCGGAGTGCCGGTCGCGTTCGTGCCGAGGCCCATCATCACCAGCGTCGCGCTGACCGTCGAGGCGGGCGCGGTCGGCTTGGTCACCAGCGACGCGGCCGGGGCGTTCGGCGCGATCACCGGGGCCGACGTTGAGCCGGTCGCCTTCACCACGCCCGGCGCAATGTACAGGCTCGTGTTCCCGCCGCCATTGCTGATCGGTGTCGTGACCGCCTGAAAATAGCCGGAGACGATGCTCACCGACGTGGAGTTGAGCACGCCGACGCCGACCGGCGGCGTGTTGTTCCCGCTCCCGTTGTCCTCCACGCCAGGGAACACGCCACACCCGGTGATCACCACCGGGTTCGTCGCGCCGGACACGCGAATGCCGCACCGGGCCGCGTTCCCGTCCGACCCGTCGCGGCGGTGCTGGTTCCCGGTGATCAGATGCGGCCCGGTGCCCGTCGAGTCGACCAGAAACCCGTTTTGCGTGCAACGGTCCGATGAGCAGCCGATCCAGAACCCGCCGCCCGACCCGCTGCCCGTGCCCCAGCCGCCGCCGGTCACGTGGAACCCGTTGTTCGCGTCCCGGTCGCCGCGGCAGCCGATCCACCGCGAGTTCTGACAGCCGTTCATCTGCCACCCATCCGCCCCGCTGGTCGAGGACTGGCAGTCGATCCACGTCGCATCCGTCCCGCTGATCAGCAGGAACGCCGTCCCGGCCGCGTACCGGACGATGACCCGCTCCGCATGCCAGCCGACCGGGTTCGCCCCGGACGTGTTCTGCCGGATGCCGTTCACCAGGCCCGTGTTGACCTTGTTCACGTCGCCCAGCACCAGCAGGTCCAGCAGCAGCACGTACGTGGCCGACACGCCATTGACCCCGTAGTGGGTGCCCGCGGTGATCTGCGACCCGTCCAGGCACAGGTTCCTGATCTGAACCTCGCTGGTCGTGCCGAGCTCGATCAGGCCCGTGCCCGCGAATCCGGCTGTGGCGACGATCCGCGCGGTGCTCGCCGCGGTGCCGATGCCGCCGTGCCCGCCATCAAGAACAGCGTTCGATGGCGGGGTTATCGAGTTGCTGATGTAGTAGGTGCCGGACGGCTGCAAGTACACATACCCGGTCGCCGTGAGTGCGCTGTTGATCGCAGCCAGGTCTGCCGCGCCGGTCGTGTCGCCGGACGGTGCGATCACTCCCGGCGCGTTGCTCGACCAGCCGATGCTCCCGTCGCTGCCCGCGGCCAGCACCTGCCCGGCGGTGCCAAACGGCACCTTCTGGTAGGCGGTGTCCGGCAGCCACGGCGCGAACGCCGACGAGCCGAGCAGCACGAACACGGGCGGGTCCGCCGGATCGCGGGCCGCGGAGCCGGGCTCCGGGGCGGGCGGCACGTAGGAGTAGAACACTTCGGTCTGCTCGGCCACGGGCGGGTTGGGCTGCGGCGTGTACGGGTGCCCGAACGGGTTGGCCACGCTGCTCATGGGATCGAGTAAAGCACGCTGACGGACGCCTGCTGATCGAGCTGCGGCACCACCACCCCGTTGTTCAGGTTCAGGTGCAGCGACTCCCCGGCCTGCACCGGCAGGCCCGGATACGGGGTGGCCATGCTGTCCCACGCCTCCCGGTTCGGGTTCGCCACGCCCAGTTCAATCGTCGCCAGCACCAGCGGAGTCACCGCCGTCTGCACGGCGGCCACCGTCCGCACCGTCGACAGGCTGAACGTGGCGTTCGACGTGATGACGTAGGAGAGAATGACCATCCACACGCGGCCCGGCGCGGTGAACGTGACGATCGTCGGGATGCCGCTGGTGCCCTGCTGAAACAGGGCCGCGCCGAGCAGGTTCGGCACCGCGCCCGGCACCCCCGGATAGCCGAGCGCCCCCGCCAGTTCCCCCGACCCCGACCTCGACCCCGGCAGCCCCGCCGGGGACGTGACCACCCGCTGATCGGGGCGCGGCTCCTGCGGCTCAGTCACGAGCCCGCCACCACATGACCAGGATCGCCAGGCCGCCACCGGCCAGGCCGCCCAGAACGCCTATCCACGGAAGCAGCATCAGACCCCCAGGACGATTTTGGTGCCCTTGATGATCGCCTGCGCCGTGTCACCAGGATTCGCGCCATACCAGATGACCATGATCTGCTCCCCCGCCGACAGCTGCACCGACACGCCCATCGAGTCATACCCGCCCTTGTTCGTCGTTGCCAGCAGAATCTCCCGCTGCGTGGCGACGGCGCGCCACACTTCCGCGACGACCGGCGGCGGCGGCGTCACCGTGGACCCTTGCTGCTGCGCCTGCACCTGCTGGATCACCAAAGGGGGCATCTTGTACTGGCTGGACGTTTGAACTTGGACGTCGCGGACGATCCACCGTTCGCCCATGCCCTGCGGGCCGATGGAACGGAACACGGTCCCGGACGCGGGAACCGTGAACGGCGGGGTCGTCGCGTGGAGCGCGGCCGGGGTCTGCCGCCAGAATTCGCGCGGGCTCACCGGAGTGGCCCGGTAGGTCGGGGAGCCGAGCGGCAGCATCGACCCGGCCTGCGGATGCCAGCCGCGCGGCAGCCTAGGCATGATGTTCTGCCCATAGCCGCTGAAAGACGTAGGCTATCTCCTCGCCCTCCAGGCCCGAGCAGAACCCCTGGCCCGGCAGCTTGCCGCAATCACCATTGTCCTCGTGATAGGGAATCTCGTTGCCGAACGAGTTAGCTACCGCATCGCCCAGCGTGGCCCCGACGCCTAGCTGCGCCACACAGAAACGATGCCGCATGTAGAACACCCGGCCGTCGCCAAGCTCACCCTCGGCCTGCCAAGGGCACGCCTCACAGGTGATCGTTAGCCGCCGCACGGCTGGCATGCTAACTGCCATCGCTCACTGCTTTCATCGCCACCCATGTTCCGCCCGCCGCGATCGCCGCACCAGCCACCAGGGCGGCGGCGAGGACCGCGCCCACCATGACCGCAACGATCAGCAGGGCCTCGACGACAGCGCCCGCGTTGCCGCCGCCCTGCTGCCCTTGCCCAGCCGCCGCCTGCACCGCGGTCCCCGCTGCTGCCGCGAGGACACGCCGGTAGACGATCGGCGCGCCTTGCGGCCCGTATCCGGTGATCGGGCTGATGAGTGTGCCGGACGCCGAGTCGAGCGCGGACACCATCCTGTCCGGGCCGAGCACGATCCCCATGTGACCGTTCGGCCCGCTGCCGACGAAGCACACCAGGTCGCCGCGCGTGCCCGGCGCGGCCACCGTCACCGCACCCTTCCACGACGCGTACGACGTGACCACCGGGCCATGCGCGTTCGGCGGGAACCCCGGCGCCCCGAACTTGCCGCCCGGCAGCGCCAAGTGCAGGTCATGGCCCAGCACGTAGGAGACGAACGAGGAGCAATCCCAGTCGCCCGGCGCGCGCGCGGGGCCGCCGTAGACGTAGCCGCGCCCGGCGTACTGCTGCGCGTCAGCCGCGATCTGATCCCCGCTGACCGCCCTGCTCGTCACCGCGCCGGGCAGCGGGATTCTCACTGGGTCTCGACAATCAGCCACCCCACGGTGGCGATGTCGGTGAGGCTCAGGCTGGTGATCGTGAACCCGACCCCCGGCGTCTTGGCCGACACATAGGGCAGCGCCAGCGGCGCCGTCTGCGGGGTTAGGAAGATCACGCTGCTGGCGGTCACGGACGGCGCATCCACCTGGGCCTTGCCCAGTGCCAGGACCGCGACCCCGGCGCGGCCAGCGTCCGCGATAGGGCCGAGACGGTCACATCCGCCGACCATTATCCGGGCTCGAAAATCTCATACGCGATGGTGGATGTGTCCGTGCCGCTGCTCGACGTGATCGTGAAGCTCGTTCCGGCCGTCCGCGCCGACACACGCACAAACCCCGGCGTCCCACCATCCAGGTTGCTCGTCAGGAGGATGCGGGAGCTTGCCGTTACGCTCGTGTTGGCCACCACCGACGACCCGGCTGCCAGCACCGCGGTGCCCTGCTTCGCGTTCGCGCCCTCCGCCACCTGCAACCCGGAACCCACGTTGTTCAGATCGAACGGCACATTGGTCTGCAACTGCGCCCCGACTCGCGTCAAGGTCGTGGTCGGTGACGACGCCCCGGCGCCGAACGCGATCGTCCCGCCCGCCCGCAACTCCACCCGGTTGAACGCATCCCCCACCACGGACGCGCCGAACACCGGGTTCCCGGTCGCGCCCGCCTGCAAGTTCACCGGCACGGTCAGCGTCGCGTCAATGCCCACCCACGGCTGAAACGGCATCAGAGGCTCACATCAGATACTCGGGAAGCCACTGCGTCTCAACCTCGATCGCCCGCAGCGCCACGTTCACGCTGCCCGTGATCCCCGACGCGACGAAGATCAGGTTGTCCGGGCCGCTGAGCATGATCTGCGCCGACCACGTGAACTGGCCCGGCGTGGTCGTCGCCGCGATCTGCTCACCGCTGGCGCTGTTCAGGAACGTGGTCACCGTCCCCGCCGTGAACCCCCAGAAAGAGAGGGTTCGCAGGTCCCACCAATACGGCATCTCCGGGCCGTACAGGTTGCCCTGCTGCAACGTGCCCGCCCCGCCGCTCAGCGGGATCTGCCCGCTCAGCCAGATCGGATGGCACGCGGGGAACGGGATGCGCGGCTTCGGCTTCTTCTCCTGGTGGCCGTTGAACAGGGCGGCGATGGCTTCCAGCGTGACCCCGCCGCCCTCCTCCGGGGCCATCGTCGCGTAGGTGCGCTCACTCGCTGGCATCGTCGGCCTTCGCCGGGAACAGCGCCCGCGACAGCGCACCACCCGACACCAGGTCGATGCCGATGAACAGGAGGCCCACGGCAGCGAGGACGCCGAGGATGCCCATGACCCGCTCACTCGTGTTGGTGCAGTCCTCGCACGGGCCGTCGCTGGCGGGGGCGGGGGCCTGCCCGTTGGCAGCCTGCGTGGCTGCGGCCTGCGTGGTTTCCGTCATGCGCCCACCTTACGCCGGGAGGCCGCTGGCCGGGCTATCCGCCTTCATCCCAGGCAACCATGCTGGCCCGTGTACACGTGGACTGAGCAGGCGGCTGTTGTAACCGGGGGAAAGGTGTGCCCCAGCGCCCGGCCAGCGGCGCGCCTAGAGTATCGGCTACGATCCCCAATATGCCCGCACCCCAGGAGATAACCCTCAGTAATCAAGATGCCGAGGATTTGATATCCACCGTCGCGGAGATAGCCGAACGGCTCAAGCGGATGGAAACCAAGTTCGACGGCCTGTTTGGTGCCTGGTCGGTCGGCGGGCTCCGGGGCCTGCGGCAGGCCGCGAGAGGAGCCAGCAATGGCGGATGACACCGAGACCACCGAAGCCACCGACCCGCCCGGCACCGACGATCAGCGGCTCGACCGGCTAGAGGACACACAACGGGAACAAGGCGTGATCTTGGAACGCATCGAGGCCGCCCTGTCCCGCCTCGTCCCCGGCTCCCACGCCGAAGCCCAGCACCGCACCGAGGAACACCTCGACCGGGGCAGCAGCATCAAGGAGCAGGTGGAGGCTGAGCTTGCCCGCCGCGACAAGGAGGCCGCCGACCGGCAGGCCGCCGATGCGGAGCGCGCCGACCGGGAGACGATCCGCGAAGCCGCCGCGAGGCTGCGGGAGAAGCCGCCCGCCCCGCCCAGGAACCCGGTCAAAGCCCTGGCCACCAAAGGATGGGGCGATGGGCGGTAAGCGTGAATGGCTGGGCTACTGGTTGCCCGGCGTGATCCTCGGTTCGGGCCTGGTAATCCTGATCTGGGCATTTCATGTCCACTGACCCGTTCGGCCTCGGCCTCGGCGTCCTCGACGACACGCCCTGGTACATCCCCGGCGCCGACAACCGGCGCGGCACCGAACGGTCCCTCGGCTTCTGCAACCCCTACGGCTACGAAGACGACGACCCCCGCGTCATGGGCGGCATCAACGACCCCCGCCACGAGGCCTACCAGTGGCAGTGCCGCAACTACGCCCAAGGCCGGTACTGGATGACCTGCGCCAACGGGCACCGCGGCCGGGTCCGCCTCTGCTACGGGCACGTGTGGATGATCCAGCACCATCACTCCCGCGCCAAGAACGGCCTGTGCCCGCGGTGCGCGTGGCCGCCGCGGGCGCGGGAACTGGACGAGAAGCTGAACCACCTGATGCGGCGGATCAGCGACCCGCGGACGTGGCCGGATGAGCGGGAGCGGCTGGGCCGGGACATGCGGGATGCGATGGCGGAGATGGACGAGTTGCGGGCGCGGGGCACGATCACCACAGGCGCGCCGCTACGACTGGAGGAAGTCTCGTGAGCGATTGTGCCACCTGTGATGACTTGGGAGCGGTCAAGGGCGATTGCTGCGAGGAGTCCGAGGATTTCCACTACTGCGAGTGCGCGACGGGTGAAGAGCTAAGGCGCAAGATACGCCTGGAGAAGGAGAAGGTCGATGGATGACGCCGAAGCCAGGGCCATCCTCCGCGAGCACGGCGAGGAACCACCCGTCCGCGGCCGCCTCAACCCCGACTGGCTCGCCCGCGCCGAATCCCTCCGCGCAGACGCCCCCTCCGCAGACTACGACGGCGGGGTGACAGACGCCGACTTCGTGACCGAGGCCGTCGATCCGCCCGCCATCGTCCCCGAACGCAAGCCCCGCCGCGTCAAGCCCTCCGCCCGCCCGCCCCTGTGGGACCGGCTCAAAGGCGCCAAGACCGGCAAGCCGAAGCGGAAGCAGCCCCGCGTCTCCCTCGCCCCCCTCATCGGCAACTTCTGGGCGCTCATGGGGTCCGTCGCCGGACGTGCCGATGTGCCCCTCGGCCGGTGCCTGACCATGCAGTCACCCGTCGCCGGGGAGATTCTTGAGGACGTGGTGAAGGGGACGGTCGTGGACACGGCGCTGCAGCCGATCGCCCGCGCCCGCGACAAGGGCAAGGCTGTGGCCGCGCTCATGCTGCCCCCGGCCGTCGTCGTCGCCATCGAACGCGCCCAGCTGCTCCCGGAGGAGCAGCGGAAGGCCCGCGAGGCCCTGTTGTGGCCGATCCTGGTCCAGTCGATGATGATGTGGGAGGAGGTGGCGGGGGACAAGGTGGCGGCGATGGCTGACCGGGCTGAGGCGGAGGCCCCGTCGCGGGAGCGGGCCGAGGTGAACGCGCGGCTGATCTTCGGCCTGGCCGATGTGCCGGTGCCGGAACCCGAGATGGCAGGCGTGTGACCGTCACCGCCGCCCGCGAGCCAGACCAGCAGACACAAGTCATCTGGCTCCCCTGGGACACCTACCTCAACTGGCTATCCGGCAAAGTCCGCGTCGCCGCCAACGCTTCGGGCCAGCGCATCAAACTCGGCCCCGCCCTCGCCCCAGGCCACCACATGGCCATCATCGGCCCCACCGGCTGCGCCAAAACCACCCACGCCGTAGGAGCCCTCGACCGCTGCCGCAAATACGTCCTCGCCCTCGACCCTAAAGGCGAAGATGAGACATTGCAGGCATCCGGGTACGTCCGGGTCCGCGAACTACCATTGACCGGCATCTCGTCGCTGACCGGCAAAGACCAGAAAACGTGGCGGGACATCCGCAAGCGCATCGACAGCGGGCAGGACGCCAAGGTGATCGTCGGCGGCGGCTCCCGCACCGACCGCGAGGACGAAGCGCTGCGGAAGCTGATGCGGGAGGCCATCACCTACAGCCGGCACGCAGGCGGCTGGACCCTGTATGTGGACGAGTTCGAGCTGTTGTCGTCCCAGCGGATGATGAAGCTCGGGGACATGATCGAGCGGATGCTGATCACCGCCCGCCGCGACCGCACCTCCGTCATCACCACGTTTCAGGCCCCTGCCTGGGTGTCCAAGCACGCCACCCGGCAGGCCCGCAAAGCCGTCCTCTACCCGCAGTCAGGGCAGATGGTCAAGTCGATCGCTGAGGAGATGGTGTGGGACTGGCGGGAGCTGGCGGAAGCGCTGGATTTGCTGCCCGAGTTCCACACGCTGACGATCGGCCGGGGCCGCCAGTCGGGGCCGATGGTGGTCACGATGGCGCCGAAGCTGCCCGAACGTCAGAAGCCCGCTTCTTCGCGGGATGCCGGGCGGCCCTGACCCGCCGACCGCCGCGCCCGCGCCCTGCTCGCTGCCTGCTCGCGCCGCCGCCGCGCCGCCCGGTCCCCCGCCGACTCGCGCACCGCCCCGCCGCGGACCTCTAGGTCCGGATTCTCCCGCGGCTCCCCAACCATCGCCTCTAGCTGCGCGTCCTCCCGCGCGCCACGAGACTGCCGTGCCCGGCCAGACCGTGCCGACCGGCCCGCACCCGCCAGCGCCGCGCCCGCGCCCTGCGCACCGGGCACCACCATTAGCACCCCGCCCGCCTTCTCCGCCGCCGCAGCCGCCGGGCCAATCGCCTTCATCCCCACACCCACCGCCAGCACCGCCAGCGCCGCCAGGCCCAGCACGCCCGCGCTGACCACCATCACCCCGCCGACGATCGCCCGCGCGTTGCTCCGGGAGAACAGGCAGGATGGCCCCGCCGACAGGCTCCCGATCAGCGGCAGGCTGACCGACGCCGGGTTGGCGATGATGCAGTCCGACGCACCGGCCGCGACCGTCTGCGCCTGCTTCGCGCTTGGTGAGCCCTGTACGTTCGTCGCCGGGGTCGTCTTATTCGACAGGTACCCCTTGTAGGCGCCGGACGTGTAGGTGCCCCACGCGCCCAGCCCTTGCGACTTGTATTTGGCCACCGCGTCTCTTGCATTGGCCGCCGGGTCAGCCCAGTTCGCCGGGGCCGGGTTGATCTGCCACAAACCCCCGGACGGCAGGCCGTTGGTATCGCGCGGATTCCAGGCGTCAGAGTTGCCACCGGACTCGGCTTCCGCGATGGCGGCCATGACCGGGGCCAGCGCCCGGTTCCCGCCCGCGCTGATCCACAAGCCTTCCAATTCGGCGTACGTGTAAACGGTCACAGGCCGAGCCGCCCCAACGCCTGCTGCGCCCCCGCGCCGATCTGCGCCGCCTCACCCGACTTCGGCCCCAAACCTCCCGTCGCCTTGCACGGCACACCCGGCATCGAGGAGGTCGGGAAGATGAACCCCGGCGGCACGCATCCCTTCGAGTCGAGGGTGCCGCTGAACGGGTGGAACGGGGACACCCACTCCCGCAGGGTCACGTTGTAGCCCTTCACGATCAGGAATGCCCACGAGCCGAGCGTGTAGGTGACGGCGGCGAGAACGATCCCGGCGGCCTTCACCGCGCCATGTCCCTTCCCGAGGATGCCCCGAAATAAAACGCCGCAAGAATCACGAAAACGCCGATGAGCACGAGCGCAGTCTGCTGGCGGTTCACGGATGCCGCTCCGCCTCATACGCGAGACGTGCCCGCTCGGCCACCTTCCACCAGGCCGCCGCCGACGTGGCCGCGAACCGCTCCACGCCCTTCGCTGCGCGCATTTTCACCGACCGGAACGCGTCCGGCTCGTGTGCCTTCCGCTCGATCCACGCCAGCAGCGGGATGGCAATGGCCATCGCGGCCAGCCAGACGGCCTGCCCGGCGGCTTCCTCACGCGCCCGGCCCGCCGGGTCCGGTGCCCTGTCCTCAGCCATACCGCCGCTCCGTCCCTGGCTGGTCGCTGGCCAGCCCGGCCGTCTTCCCATGCTGGTACTCCAGCAGCGTGATCACGCCCTCGATGATGCCCCCGGCGATGATCGCGCCCCGGTGCCGCCTGTCGATCGATGCCGCGATCACCACAAACAGCGCGCCCTCAACGAGGCCAATCGTGACCCACTTCATCAACGTAGGCGCGCGGGTGTCCGCGTTCAATTCTGTCGTCTGCGGGCTGCTGCACGCCTTCGCCACGATCTCGGCCACGATCCCGGCGGAGACGAGGAACGCGATGCCTTGCGACCCGGCGACACCCGCGCCGAAGTCGGCGGGCACTCAGAACCCCGCGTTGCGCAAGCGCTGATGGAAGTCGATCAGCAGATTGCGGAGCCAGTCCGCCACGCCCGTGTCGGGGATGAACGGCCACGGCACCGGGTCGGGTGCTGGCGGGTCCGACACATCCATGGCCACATCGCCCAGCGGCGCTGAGACGGCCTCTGCGGGCGCGGCTGAGGCCTGCGTCTCATCACCCGCGGCGGGCTCTGCGGTCCCGGCAGGCTCAGCCTCCGCTACGGGCTCGGCCGCCAGAGACTCGTCCGGCTCGGGCTGCGCGGACTGCGACTCGTCCGGCTCCTCGCCGTGCTCGCTGAACTCCTCAAAACCAGTGGTCTCAGTCATGCCGCCAACCTTACGCGCGGCCCGCCGGAACCACAGCGGGGTACGTCACGTCACCCACCGCCGGAACCGTCGCACCATCCGTCGTCACCAGCGGATGCAGCGACCCATACAGCACCTGGTTCGCCGCATACGACACGACAGCCATCGGCATGATCATCGGCGTCATGGCCGTGCCCACCGGATGATAGGCGGGCTGGTCCATGTACCGCTCGCTGGTGATCCGGTCATGCCACACGCTCACCGGATAACCTCCACTTGCTCCGCATGAAGCGTTTGCTGATGGGCTAGCTTCAGTTCTTCCGCAACCACGCACCCGCAAGAATTGCAGTACACGAATCCAAGCTGCGGAAGGGCCGTGAAGCTGCCGTTACTGAAGACGACACTCTCACTCACCTGCGCTCACCCCTCGCCGCGATGTTCCGGTCCCCCGCATGCACGTTCAGCCGTCCGATCATCCCCGCCGTCGCGATCCGCGGCCGCAACTGCCGCGCCGGATCCGTCGGATCCTCACCCACGTCATTCCCCGCCGGGCCGGGCACCAGCACCATTGTGGGACCGGGATGCGTCGGGTACAGGAACGGCCGGGGGAGCGGATGCCAGTTCGCCATCGCGCTTTCGGTGTCCGCGACGTGCAGCGGCGGCGGGTTGCCCGGCGCGCACGCCTTCCACCCGCCATCACCAAAGTCCCTAGTAATCATGTCGGGTTGTTCGCCGCCCCGCTCGTCACCATCTGCCCCGGCCCGGTCACCCGGTCACCCTGCACACTCACCGCCGCCTGCTGCGCCTGCTGCTCGCTCGCATACTGGTCGGCGTACGTGCCCTGCCGCGTGTAGTTGTACTCGACCGCCTGCCCCGGCCCCGTCGTGTAGACGGCCTCGGCGTTCGCGGGCTCGGCCGGGTAGGAGCCGGGCACCGCGTTCATCGCCGCCTCACCCGACTGCGTTGACTTGGCTTTCAGCTGCTCGGTCACCGTCTGCGGCGCGGCCGGGGTACCGGACTTCTTCTTCGCCTGCCGCTTGTCCTGCGCCGCCTCCTGCTTGGCGTCCTCTTTCCGGTCAGTCTCGCGCTTCTCCGGGCGTCTGCTGCGGGCCATGTCACGCGCCCTTCGTCTTCTTCTTGCCCGGCGACGGCGGCCCCTGCAAGTTCGTGACCGTCTCATGGAACGTGCTCGTGGACGTGGACTTGCCGCCACCCCCGGTTGGTGTGGATGGCTGGGATGAGCTGGATGAGCGAGACTTGAAGTAGAGGTAGCCGCCGACGACGATCACCGCGCCCAGGCCCCACAGCCACAGCGGCTGCCCCGCCAGCTCCTTATCCATTCCACGTCCCCTGGCCCGGCATGTACATCCGCGGGAACACCGGCACCTCACGCTTCCGGTTGGTGATCGCCGCCCGCGACAGCCGCGCCGACCCCGCCTGATACGCGGCCCGCCCGTCCTCTGCAGGCACCGGCAGCAGCGTGGTCAGGCCCGGGTACTGCGGCGAGTACACCGCGGTCGTCGTGACATCGGGGCCGCCGGGGTACTCGGCGATGAACCGCTGGTAATACTGGTTCGGCCAGATCGCATCCGGCGCGTCGCTGCTGCGCGCGGTCCCGGCTTGGGCGAGGTCGCCGTAGTCGGGGCTGATCTGCGAGTTGGACCGGGCCTGCTGCGGGATCGCCCTGGTGCCCGGATAGCCGCTGACCGCGTACTTGTAGGACTGCGCGCCCGACGCGGCGTAGCGGTTGAAATGTGGCGAGAATGCGGTGATGCCCTTCGCCGCCTCCGGGGGCACACCGGGGACCGCGTACCGGACATCGGTCACGGCGTCACACGACCCGGCGGAACAGGCCCGCGATACTGCCGACCACGATCACCGCGACCAGCACCCCGGCGCCGATCAGGAACCCGCGCTGAAACTCGCTCACCGTGCTCACTTCCCTGCCAGCAGACGGGACTCCGTGGTGCCCGCGCTGATGACGCTCTTGGTGACCGCCGAGTGCGCCCACAAGTCAGCGACGATCAGCCCGCCGACGATGAACGTTGCCAGCGCCATGAACCTGCCCATGCCCTGTCTCCTATCCGCTGGCCAGCAACGGCCCGCCGCCGCCCTCACCCGCCGTGTTCGGCCCGGGCGCGCCCTGCGCCTGCTCGACCGCCTGAATCTGCTTGCCCAGCCCTTGCGGGAGGACGTTCATGAACGCGGCCACATCCAGGCCCCACAGGCCGACGACGATCAGGTTGCTCGCCGCCGGGTAGATGTCCGCGACCAGCGCCCCGGCAACGAACAGGCCCGTGATCCCCAGCAGTTCGCCCGGCGCGGGGATGCGGTGCTCCTGGTGGACGATCCGCCAGGAGACGATCGCCTCACCCGCGAGCCACGCCGCGATCAGGGCCGGGTTCACGGGGAGTCCTTGACGATCGCGCGGCGGCCACGTTCCCGCGAATAGCCGATCAGGTGCGCGAGCTTGCTGCGCCGCCGCTCACGCGGCCAGCCAGCCAGCTCCTCGCATACCTTGTCCAACGCGGCGAACACGGCAGCCCATTTCTCGCGGTCAGTCATGACCCCAGTATCTAGCCGAGCTTGCCCTTGCCGGACACACCTACACCGAGAAAGTGCTGGGCGCCCCAATATAGGAGGGCTCCTACCACTATGCCCGCAAGTGTGATCCTCATCCTGTTTCTCCTATCTTGGGAGACTCCACCAGATATAGATTAGGGCGGCGAGGGCCAGCGTCCCGACGCTGAGCACCCCGCCTGTCTTGCCGTCGATCCGCCCCGACGATCCTACGGATGTGCCGAACCCGGCCGCCGCTGCCGTGGTGGGGCCTTGCGGGCTGGCGTTCGCGTTCGTCCCCGCCGTCCCCGGCCAGCCGAGGTTGAGCCCGGTCTGCAACGTCAAAGCCATGTCAGGCCTCCGGAAGTCCTCTCACGAGCGCGCCGCTTGGGACGATCTGGCCGACCAGCGCGTTCAGCGTCATCGGCCCCGACGCGACCTGGCCCCACGGGAACCCGGCCACCTCGATCTGCGTGCCGGGGTTGGTCGAGGGGTAGGTCTCGCCCGTGTCCAGCAGGCCCAGGCTGCGCTGGCTCATGCTGCCCTTGTAGGAGACGGCCATCGTCCCGGTCGGCCGGGTCACACCCGCGGTGCCGGTGTTGGTCGCCGCCGAGGTCGAGGTCGCGGCCGAGCCGGTCAGGGTGCCGACCCCGGTGATGATCGCCAGTTCCTCCTGCAGCGTCCCGAACAGCGAGTCGACCAGCGGCACGCCATCGATGAGCACCTTGGGCCGGGTCGGCCACCCGAAGTTCGTCGTGGCGTTCGTCTCGACGCGCGCCCCGGCCGAGTCGCGGAGGTCGAGGATGATCGTGGACAGGTACCCGCCGAGCCGGGGCAGCTGCACCAGCTGCGCGGCCTGGGAGGCGATGGGCGGGTTGCACGGCTGGTAAATCCACTGCTGGGTGGTGCCGATGCCGGGCGGGTCGGCGGGCACGTTCGGCAGCCAGTAGAAGTCCGAGTCCACCGTCACGCTCGACGCCGAGGGCGACGCCGAGTAGACGCTCGACGTGATCAGCGTGGTCTGCGTGGCCGTGTTGATCTGCAGCACCGGCAAAAGTGCGGCGTTTGCGCCGCTTATGACGCCATATCCCTTTGCGAACTCAAAGGGTAGATATGTCGGAATTTGGAAGCCGCCCTCCGCGCCGACACCCGCGGGGACGTGCATCGCCTGGAACTGCGGGCTGTTCTGCGGGCTGGCCATGCCATCGAGGCCGAACACGCCGCCGTACAACTGCACCAGGTAGGCCAGGTCGTAGCCGGGGCCGGTCATCAACTGGGTGCCGAACGCGTCCTTCAACTGGATGAGCTGGTAGTAGTTCCACGGCGCGTCCGCGTTCGCCGTGCCCACCGTGGTCGAGGTGCCGTCCGCGACGGTGGCGAGGATGCGGTAGCCCCGGTTCCATCCCGGCGACGAGACCATCGGGTTGGCGATGAACTGCGGGTTGGCCAGCGTGCCGGGGGTGGCCACGTACATGGCGCGGCGGCCGAACGGGGCGTGCCTAACGAACGGGCCGCCCGCGGGCTCGGCGGTGGTCTGCGGCTGCGGGCGGCCCGCGACGGTGCCGGTGACGGCCATGTCTCTCCTAGAGGACTTGGAGCACGACTTCGGCCGCCGTGCCGGTGGACGGGTTGTCGGAGGTCTGGAGGTGCTTGGCGGCCCAGATGTGGGCCATGCGGATCACCGGATGCAGAAGGATGACCGTCACGATGACGAGTTCCATGGTGCGGCGATTCGGCACGGCTCGGCCTCCAAGAAGTGAGGCCGCCAGGGACGAGCGAAACCCGCCAAGGCTGCTCGTCCTTGGCGGGCTTGCCGATCACACTACCCCCAGTAGCTACAGGGAGACTATGCACATGGCGTACCAGCGCGATCCGGTGTCGGTGCTGTTCGATGAGGGCGCGGCCCGCCTGCTGGAGCAGGCGTACGCGCGGCAGGGCCAGTGGGTGGGAACCAGGCTGGCGAACCCCGGCCCCCGGCAGGTCGCGTACACGGCGGCTTTGGGGATTGACCCGTTCGGCCCGGATGGTAAGAGCGGGGCGGGGCGGCTGAACGCGCGGACCCGCTGGGCGCGCGGGTTCGTGCGCAGCTTGCAGTACCAGCACAAGCGGTCGGCCAAGGCGTACTTGGGGCTGATCGTGGAGGTGGGGCGGGCGATGCCGGGCGGGCGGCAGGCGGGGACGCTGCTGGTGCCGGGGCGGGCGATCAGGGTGAAGGTGATGCGGGGCGGGTCGTCGCACATCCGGCGGAAGGGCGGGCTCGTGTACACGGAGGGGGCGGGGCGGTCGGACCCGGGGGCGCGGGACTGGTGACAGGAGCAGGCCCCGCCGGGGGTGTGTGGCGGGGCCTGCTAAGGAGGGCACGCGGTGTCTCACTTCCGCGCTTCCAGTATGCACAAAGAGTGGGGCGCGTCTAGGACTAACCACTAGACGCGCCCCGCACGATCTGAGATAAGATCGCTGAACCTCCGGCCGAGGTAGTTTACCGCATTCACGGTTCGGCTACTAGGAAATAGCCGCCCGGCGATGCAACCTGCCCGGACACCCCGGAGTGGTGCCCGCAAGGACCGAGGCAGTGCACTAGGCAGAGCTACCGCTCTGCGGCAGGGGCTCTGCCCCTGCGACCCCGACAAGCAAGCGCACCGCAAGCGGTGCTTACTACAGAGCCACTTTGCTTTCCGGCGTGTGACGCATCCGTTGCCCCTGACAGACCGTAACCACAGCACAGGTCCGTAGGAGGATAACCGTCCGATTACGCACGACTATCCGCAGTTATTAGTGAGCACGCATCATAAGCGAACAGCCCACCAGCAACAGCAGACAGACGAACACGATCGCCAGCCCCACACCTAGGCACCCACTGAACCCGGACAGGAACGCCCGGCCTGCCTGCTGCCCTGGTTCCTCCGGTGGCACCCACCCGTAGCTCACTGCGGCCCGGCCTCCTCGCCACGGTTCAGCAGCCGGTCCACCTCCGCCGCGTAATACCGCCGGTGCCCCCCCACCGTCTTGATCGCGGTGATCTTCCCTGCCTTCGCCCAGCGTGTCACCGTCTTCGGGTCCACCCGGAACAACGCCGCCACCTCAGACGGCAGCAGCAGGTCCGGCTCAATCTTCCGCACGTTTCCTCCAAGAATGGGTTGCATGTACGGTCATGGTAGCCTAGATTGGACATCAAGGACAACCGAGGGAGGACACATGACCACACGCGACGAGCGGGCCGCCCAGTACAACAGCAGGGCAGTCAGCAAGCACATGCTCGTGCAGACCTATCGTCAGGGCTTCCGCACCGACGATGGCCGCTGGGTGCAGTACATGGCCAGCGCGCACCCGCCTGAGACGTGGCGCAAGGACGAGATCATCGCCTCGCTGCTCAACGCTGAGTTCGGGTTCGCGTCATGACCGCCAAGGGTTTCTGCACGTGCGAACGGGACTTCCCCGGCCAATACCCCGTCCCGTGGAACGCCACCTGGCACTACCTGTGCGACCGGCCGATCCACCCGGACAGGTGGGGCCGGGCCGACGAGCCCGCGTCTGTGCGGGTGACGGGCACCGGCTGGCCAGGAGGCACGCGGTGAACCTGTCCAAGCCCTGCGCCGCCCGCCATGATGATCTGACAGACATCGCTTGCGAGCGCTCTGCGGGCCATCCAGGCGAGCATGGAGGCTGGTCCTATGTGACCTGGCCCGCCGACGACCCGCCCGAGGATGACCCGGACGACGCCGAAGCCCAGCGGATCGCGGAAGAGTACGCCGACGCCGCCGACGAGCTGGCCCGCATCGAAGCCGAGGATGCCCGCGATGGCCTGTCCTAACCGGGGCCGCCACTGGCGCACCGCATTCGGCACGGTCGGCCTGCGGACCCCGGTCTGCGTCTACTGCGGCAGCCCGAATCCCCGGCCGCTGGCCGACTGGGAATGGGATGAGCTGATCGGCTGGGCTAGCGATCACAGCGTGGGCGATCACGTCAGGACCGCTATCGAAGTGCGCGCCGAGGAGGCGCATGACCGGGCGGGCGAGCAGTGGCAGGAAGCCGCCTACCAGCCCGCCCCACCCGACCCGTACAGCGGAGGCGTCTCGTGATGCCCGAGCATGTCTGCTGGTGCTGCACCATGTGGGGCGTCGTCACCGAAGCGACCCGGCAGGATCAGGGTATGGACCCCGGCTGGCTTTGCGATCAGTGCGCCGATTCGTCGCCATCCGCGTGCAACAAGCGACACCAGAAGGAGGCAGCGTGATGGCCTTCAATGAGCGGTCGCTCGACGACTACGTGGACGTGGCGCAGCGGATCGCGGACTTCCGCGCCCTCTACCCCACCGGCAGCTTGCAGCCCGCCGACCCCGCCCGCCCGTGGGAACAGGCCGTGGTCAACGGGTACAGCAAGGATGGTAAGGCGTTCGCCGCGACGATGATCGTCTACGTGGCGGCGGCGTACCGGACCCCGGACGACCCGCGGCCGGGCATCGGGGTCGCGTGGGAGCCGTTCCCCGGCCGCACCCCGTACACGCTCGGGTCCGAGTTGATGAACGCGGAAACGTCGGCGTGGGGGCGGGCGATCATCGCGGTGCTGGCGAGCGACAGTAAGACGGGTGTGGCGTCGCGGCAGGAGGTGCGGAACCGCCGCGCGGAGCGTGAGGACGGCCTGCCTGTGAACCGGGATGGGTCGCTGTCACGGTCGCGGACCACCGACGAGGAGAAGGCGGCGGCGGGGGTGATGACGGCGGGGCAGTTGGCGGAGCATACGGCGTTGCAGCCGAAGCGCGCCGAGCAGACCGGGCGCGTCACGCGAATTGGCCCGAAGCCCTGCAAGGATTGCGGCTCGATCGGCCCTCATCACATCACCTGCCCGCAACGAGGCTCCGACCCGTGGACCGATCAGCCTGCCGGTGCCCTGCCTGTCCCGGCTGAGGACAAGCCGGGCACGATCGACCCGAAGGACCAGCGCGCCATCATGGCCAAGTTCGATGGCATGCCAGAAAAGGGAGGCATGAAGCTCAGCCGTGATCAACGGCTGGCCATGGTAAGCGCAATCGTCGGCCGCCCGATCGCCAGCACGAACGAGTTGAGCTTTCAGGAGGGGCGGCGGGTGCGGGACAAGCTGAAAGGGGCAGTGACGTGATCCCCGAGGAGGAGCTTGAGGCCGCGGTCTGGCGGGCGCTGCGGGACTGCCGCGTCACCTGCGATCAGCCGATCGAACTGGTGGATGCGATCGTGGCGGCGGCCCGCGCGTACGCGGCTGGTGATGGTGAGGCGCTGGCGGAGGCGCGGCGTGCGGTGCTGCACCGGGAGTCCCGGCCATGAGCGCCCGGTGGGTTGAGACGGAGGAACTGGCCGCCCAATGGTTCCGCGAGCGAGGCTGGGAGCACTGCCAGCGCGCCGGGCGTGGCAAACGCGGCGCGGACCTGCTCGGCATGCCCGGCCTCGTCCCCGAGATCAAGAGCACGCGCCTGCCTGAGGTGCGCGCCCTGGCCCAGCATGACGGCCGGGCCGGGGTGCCGTTCGTGCTGTGGCGGCCCCCCAAGTTCGGCGCCGTGTCGATCGGTCTGTGGCCGGTGTGGTTCCGGCTGGGGGACGCGACGACGCTGCTGCTGGACGCTGGTTACGGAGAGAAGGTGCGGTGATGACGCGCGATGAGGCGTTGTTCTGGCTGGTGGTCGTAGGCGTAGCGCCTGCGCTCTACCTGGCCGGGTGGGGGCTGTCGAAGGTGCCGCGGCTGGTGCGCGGGTGGCGGTACGACTGGGCGGAGGCGAAACACCTGACCGGGCTCCCGGTGGTCGAGGAGGTGCCTGACCGGGATTTTTACGGGTCGATGAGCCTGGCCGACGAGGCAGCTTCGCGCGCAGATTGGCAGGCTGTTGGGGATGATCTTCGCTGGGCCATGGAGCATTTCGAGCCGGACTGGCTGGCGCAGACCCGCGCCGAACTGACCCCCGAAGCCCTTGACTCCGGGCCGGGGGAGACTCCCTCGGTTGACCCCGGCCCGGACCCCGACGACGAGCACATGCCTACTGAGACCGCCGCAGACTGGGGTGCCCGGCTACGGTGCGAAGTGCTGGCCTGGCGGAAAGAGCCGTGGGCAACGACGATGCCCTGGGAAGCGAAGGTGGCAGCATGACGTACCTGCATATGGCTGATGCGGCCTACGCCGCCGCGGTCCCGCCCGGTTTCCAGGTGGCGGCCGGGTACTACGGCGGCCCGAACGCCTACCACGTGTGGCCGGATGCGGACTGGGGCCGGTTCCCTGGCATGCGCCTGCCGATCTGGGTCGGCGGCGGCGACGGCGCAGGGGAGGGTGTTCAGGCCGTGCTGGCGCTCCAGCGACTCCGCGTGCCAGAGGGCGCGATCACCGTGCTGGATATGGAAACCCGCATCGACAAGACCTACGTCGAAGCGTTCGGTGATGAGCTGGCCAACTACAAGGTGTGGGTCTACGGCTCGGCCAGCACCGTGTTCCAGAACCCGGAGCTGAACGGCTACTGGGTGGCGGATTACGTGGGGCAGCCGTTCATGCATCCGGCGGTGGGGGTGCGGGCGACGCAGTATGCGGCGGGGCTGCCGGGTGCTGGCGGGGGCCAGTATGATGCATCGCTGGTGAAGCCGTGGGTGGTGCCGTTCCTGTGGACCGGCAGCGCGTGATGGGCTCCCGCAACCACGGGCCCAGCGCGTACAACCAGGGGTGCCGATGTGAGTTGTGCCGAGAAATCGAGCGACAGCGGCATCGAGTCATCCGGGCGAGACTAGCCGCCAAGCCTTATGACGAGATCCCGCATGGGACCGAACGCGCCTACGCGAACTGGGGCTGTCGTTGTGAGGCGTGCAAGGAGGTTGGCCGCGCTAGAAATGCCCGCATACGGGCATCGAGAAAGGCTCGCGCCAGCCCGCAGAGCGCGGTGCCTGGCCTCGGATAGCAGTTCTCCTGCGATCGTTTGCAACGAGGCCGGGCACCGTCCACACGCCCAACGGGCAGACCTCTGCCAGTAGTGCGGGGGAGCCGACCGCGGGGCGCGCGAGCTTCACCCTGACGGGCTCGCGCTCAGGCCCTCAGCGTGTGGCCGACGGAGGAGCAACCAAACCCGGCACGATTGCTATTCCCGCTGGCAGGACAGTGTGCCCGAGGGTGAGAGGGTGGAGCGGTGAAGCCGAGTGGCTGCGATGGCTACACCGCGACAAGTGGCAGCGACATCCTAAAGCCGAACCCGTGCGTGCTGCCGGTTCGGGAGACCGTCACGGCGGGCTGCGTCCATGAGCACGTCGGCGAGCGCGATCTGTGCGTCATGCACGCGGAGGACATCCACGAGGGCCGGATGCTCTGCGG
>Ga0070707_100001364_pt1 | contig 23983 bp, 25 predicted proteins | sample KBSK5502metaG_FD_65468 | JGI IMG/M metagenome (GOLD analysis project Ga0070707, IMG submission 65468) | Corn, switchgrass and miscanthus rhizosphere microbial communities from Kellogg Biological Station, Michigan, USA - KBS K5-50-2 metaG | ecosystem: Host-associated > Plants > Roots >...
GTTCGATGACGGCCGGATCTTGCGCACGCACGTATTGCGACCGACGTGGCACTTCGTCGCGCCGCGCGATCTCCGCTGGCTGATGCGCTTGAGCGGTCCTCGCGTCATCGCATGGAACGCGCGACGCTGTCGGGATCTCGGCTTGGACGCGAAGACCTTGGCGAAGTCGAACGACGTCATTGCAAAGGCCGTCGACGAGCAACCGCTGACACGACACGCGCTCGCCGCGGTCCTCGAGCAACGCAAGCTGTCACCCGACGGTCAGCGCATGCCGTACATGCTGATGCGCGCGGAGCTCGACATGATCGTCACCAGCGGGCCGCTCGAAGGGAAGCGACACACGTACGCGGCATTCGACGCGCGGGTTCCGGCCGCTCGCGAGCTCACCCGCGATCAAGCATTGGGCCGGCTGGCGAAGCGCTACTTCGCGTCGCGAGGTCCGGCGACGATCAAGGACTTCTCGTGGTGGTCGGGTCTGCCGATGCCGGACGTTCGCCGTGCGACGGAGATCGCCGGGCGCGCGGTCAAACGGGTCGACATCGACGGCCGCACGTATCTCTTCACCGACGAGCAGCCCCCGCTCAAGGCCGCGCGCCCGCGCGTCGACATCGTGCAGATCTACGACGAGATCGGGATCGCCTACACGGAGAGCCGTGACGTCCTTTGGACCGATCAAGCGAAGGTCGTCGTGGCGTCCAACCTCGGGGGCTACCCGCACGTGATCCTGCGGGAGGGCAGGCTGCTCGGGAATTGGAGAGGTGTGCGCGCGCGCGACGAGGTGCGCGTGGAGACGCGGATCAATGGGAAGCTCGACACCGCAACGCAGGCATCACTCGAGCGAGCCGTCGAACGGTATGTGCGCTTCGCGACGAGCTAGTAGGCGCTCACGCTGAACATGATCGCGATAGATGGAGCGTCCGATCTCGGAACGACGAGGACGACGGTCGCGTCGTCTGCGTACGTCCCGCGGCCGGCGTCCTGCTCGGCGGAGAAGAGTGAGACCTCGGACCCGAACATCGTCCAGCCCGGCTGATCTTTCCTCACGCCGCGCGCCTCTCCGAAGATGATCGTCGGTTGGTTCGGATGGACGAACAGGCGCGCGCTAATAGGATCGACCGACGACGGCGCGGCGAAGGAGATCTGCACGAGCCAGCCGAGGAGCTGCGCGCGCGTGTCGGTGGCCTGCACGCGTGGGAGAGTCCCTTCATAACGCGTTGTGTTCCCGTTCCCCGGCCGGCGCCGGAGCACGACGTCGTTTCCGGACAGCGAGAGCGCAAGCGAACCTGCCGGCACGGAAACGGCGAGCGAAGCGCCGGTGTGAGGAGTGAGACGGGGCGCGCGCGGTGTCTCCGCGGTGGCCGGGAGAGAGCCGACGGCGAGCACCGCACCGATCAGAGGTGCAGACGCCAGCCATTGCCAGGTTTTTCTGTGCACGAGGCTTCTGTCGGCCTCTGACCGATCGCCCTATAGAGATCGGGCGGAATGTTCATGTAGCCGGAATGTTCATGTAGGGAGTGCACCCAACGAGGTTGACGTGCGGGCTGCGGGTTTGCGCCGGGCTGAATCAGCCCCAGGGAACTAACCGAGCGTGCGCAGCGCGGCGGCGAGAACCTCGGCGCGCGCGGATTTCGTCAGGGTGCCGTTGTTCATCTCGAGCGCCGTCATCGTGCCCTGCTTCGCCGCGGCCAGTGATGCGCGCGCCCTGATGACCTTCGAAAGAGATGGCTTCGGGCCCGCCAAGGCGTTCACGAGACGTTCCCACTCGTCCTTGACGTTGTTGCGGTCGGCCCATTCATGCAGCACCGACGGATCGTTTTCGAACGCAGACAAACACGAGGCCGGGCCGGAGATGAAGTCGATCAAACCACTGAGGATCTCTTCGGGCTTGGCCCCCACCTTCGTACACTCGTCGCGGAAGTCCTGCATCGCCGCGAAGGGCTCGTTCAGCAGCGCGTCGAGGATCTCTTCCTTCGACTTGAAGTGGTAGTAGAGCGCGGCCTTACTGGTCCCCAGCCTCTCGGCGATCATCGCGATCGACGTGCTGCCGTAGCCCTGGGCCGCGAACAGCTCGCGCGAGATGTCGAGGATCCTGGTCCTCGTGCCGGCCGCCTCTTTTTCTTGGAGCATGGTCTGATATTACTTGACGACCGTTCAGTAAGTCCAGTACCATCCTCCAAGACCCCTTAACGACCGGTCGATAAGCGGGCCGAGCGATGAGTCCGGAGGGGCTCCGCAGTCTCAGTGTGCGGTCGCACACACGATCCAACCCGTAAGGAGACGCTGCTATGCCACCACTCGATCCACAGACCGCAGCACTCGAGTCCCAGTTCGCCCCCGCGCCCGACCCCCGCCGCTGGAAGGCGCTGGCCGTTCTGGCACTCGTGCAGTTCATGATCGTGATCGACGTCACCGTGGTGAACGTCGCCCTGCCGTCGATCCAGAAGGCCCTTCACTTCTCCGCAGGCGGCCTGGCGTGGATCGTCGACGGATACGCGCTGATGGCCGGCGGGCTGCTCCTGTTGGGGGGTCGCGTCGGCGACCTGCTCGGCAGGCGCCGCCTGTTCCTGATCGGGTCGGGCCTGTTCGCCGTCGCCTCCGTCGTGAGCGGCGCCGCGCAGAGCCAAGGGATGCTGATCGCTGGCCGCTTCGCGCAAGGCGCAGGTGAAGCGCTTGCTTCGCCGGCCGCGCTGGCGCTCGTCGCGTTGCTGTTCACCGAAGCGAAGGAGCGGACGCGCGCGCTCGGCATCTGGGCCGGCCTCGCCGGCCTCGGCGCGGTCGTCGGCGTGGTCCTCTCGGGCATCGTCGTCACGTACCTCGACTGGCGCTGGATCTTCTTCATCAACGCGCCGATCGCAGTCGTCGCCATCACGCTGATCCCTCGATTGGTCGACGAGAGCAAGGCCGAAACGACGAGCCGTCGCTTCGATCTGCCCGGCGCGGTGCTGGCGACCGGTGGCGTGCTCGCCCTGGTGGACGGGTTCCTCGCGGCTGCTCGTCATCCGTGGGGATCGTTCGCAGTCGTCGGGCCGCTCGTCGGTGGGATCGCTGCGCTGCTGGCGCTTGTCTACGTGGAGTCGCGCTCTGCGGACCCGCTGATCCCGCTGAAGTTCTTCAAGAACCGCACACGCGTGTCGGCGAACGTTGCAACGGCTGCGATGGCGAGCGGCATGTTCGGGATGTTCTTCTTGCTGACGCTCTACCTGCAGCAGGTGCTTGGGTACTCGCCGCTGAAAGCCGGGCTCGCATACGTGCCGTTCGGTATCGGCATGATCGTCGGCATCGGTATCTCGACCGCGATCGTCGAGCGTGTCGGCGCGCGCGCGCTGATCTCGACCTCGTTCGCCTTGATCGCAGCCGCGCTGCTGATGCTTGGCCGTATCGGTGTGCACGGTTCCTACGCGACCCAGCTGCTTCCATCGATCCTCATGATGTCGATCGGGATGGGCGCGGCGTTCCCTGCGACCGGCATCGCGGCACTGCACCAAGTGTCGCAAGAAGACGCCGGTCTCGGTTCCGCCGTGCAGAACACCGTGATGCAGATCGGCGGGTCGCTGGGTTTGGCCGTTCTGGTGACGGTCGCGGTGCGCACCGCAGCGTCGGGCGTCGCAACGGGAAGCCTTCCGGCGGTTGCGGAGACGCACGGTTATGCGATCGCGTTCCGCGTCGCAGCCGGAGCACTGGTCGGCGCTGCCCTGCTGGCGCTGGCGCTCGTTCCCGGGCGCGCGCAGACGGGGGAAGAGCCGGTCGAAGGAGAAATCATCAGCCTCGAGCCCGAGGAAGAGTTAGTTTTGCTCGAAAGGGAGTGATCACATGAGAACCGCCTACATCTTGATCCAACGGAACGACGTGATCGATCCACTTGCACCAGCGTTGCGCGCGATCCCCGGCGTCCTGGTCGCCGACGACGTGCTCGGACCCTACGACGCGATCGTGCTCGCGAAGCACGAAGCGGCCGAGCGGCCCGTCAGCGATGTCGTCGAGGAGATCCAGCGCCTGCCCGGCGTCACGCGCGCGCTCGTCGCGTCGGTCGTGAGCTCGGTCTTGTCGCTTGTCGACGACCCGGAGCTGTCGCAAGCGACCGCGTAACGCGCGAGAACCTGAGCGACCCGAGGGATGCCTCGGGTCGCTTCGCGTTTGCGATCAGATCGCGGCCGCTCGCGAAGGAATGCATCGAGACGTCAGCGGCGTTGCGCCCACAGAAGCAGCGGTCGTAGGGTTCATTTGGACCTTGGTTCGGTGCCGCGGGGCCGGAGAGGAGAAACATCATGGGAGACTTCCTGACCGACGTTGAAACGCTGCGCAAGCGCGCGCGCGCGAACATCGAACAAGGCGCGATCACCGAAGGCTACGGCGCCGACCGCAAGCGGGTGATCGACGTTCTCAACAGCGTGCTCGCAACGGAATTGGTCTGCGTTCTTCGGTACAAGCGTCACTTCTTCACGGCGCAAGGGATCAACGCCGCATCGGTGGCTGCAGAGTTCAAGCAGCACGCTGAAGAAGAGCAGGGGCATGCCCACGCGGTTGCGGAGCGGATCGTGCAGCTCGGCGGTGAGCCCGATTTCTCACCGGAAGGTCTCGCGACGCGGTCGCACTCCGAGTACGACCAGTCGACCGACCTGCTCGCGATGGTGCGTGAAGACCTCGTGGCGGAACGCGTTGCGATCGAGTCGTACCAAGAGATCGTGCGCTGGCTCGGCAACGACGACCCGACGACGCGGCGGGTGATCGAAGAGATATTGGCGGTCGAAGAAGAGCACGCCGAAGACCTCCTCTCGATCTTGCAAGACATGAAATCCTGACGCGCAAACGGCGACCGTGAAGTGAGCTCGATCGGGGGGAGCGAGGGATGACGAACCCTGCGCGCCCCCGCGACCCGCGAGCGAACCAGAAGAACCGAGGGCCGGCGCCCAACCCACCGCCACGTTGGGCGGGGTTGCTCTTCTACATCGGCCTTGCTGCGACGCTTGCGCTGTTCCTTATCCCGGTCGGCAAAGCCAGCTCTTCGCAGCTGTCGTACAGCCAGTTCTTGGACAAGGTCAACGCCGATCAGGTGAAGACCGCGACGATCGATGCGAACGGTGCGGTCAGTGGAACGCTCGCGAACGGCGGGGGGTACACCTCACAGATCCCGGTCGCGGTGCAAGACCCGACGCTTGCACCACTCCTGCGCGCGCACAACGTCAACGTGCAAGGCAAGGGCGGCGGCTCGAACATCCTCGTCACGATCCTGGTGAACCTCTTGCCGTTCATCATCCTGTTCGGGCTGTTCGCGTATATGGGGCGCCGCGCGGGACGAGGTGCCGGGGGTGGGATCCCCGGCCTATCCGGAATCACCCGCTCGCGGGCGAAGCTGTACGACGAGGAGCAGCCGTCGACGACGTTCGCGGACATCGCAGGCTATGAGGGTGCGAAGCGCGAGGTCTCCGAAGTCGTCGACTTCCTCAAGAACCCGGATCGGTTCCGTCGCATCGGCGCAGTCGGTCCTCGCGGCGTGTTGATGATGGGGCCGCCTGGCACGGGGAAGACGCTCATGGCGCGCGCAGTGGCCGGCCAAGCCGGCGTGCCCTTCTTCTCCGTCACGGGGTCGAGCTTCGTCGAGCTTTTCGTCGGCCTCGGCGCGTCTCGGGTGCGCGACCTGTTCGAAAGCGCGCGTAAGCGCGCGCCGTCGATCATCTTCATCGACGAGATCGACGCGATCGGTCAGCGGCGCGGAGGAGGCTTCGTGTCGAACGATGAGCGAGAGCAGACGCTCAACCAGCTGCTCGCTGAGATGGACGGCTTCGACCCCTCGACCGGTGTCGTCGTGATCGCTGCGACCAACCGACCGGAGATATTGGATCCCGCGCTCCTTCGGCCGGGGCGCTTCGACCGGCAGGTGGAGATCCCTCTGCCCAACTTCATCGAGCGCGCGGCGATCCTTCGCATCCACACCAAGACCAAGCGGCTCGGCGACGACGTCGACGTTGACGCGGTTGCGCGCGGAACGCCCGGGTTCTCCGGCGCCGACCTCGCGAACCTCGCGAACGAAGCCGCGATCGTCGCCGTGCGTGAAGGGCGCGACACGATCGCGATGGACGACTTCTGGCAAGCGCGCGACCGCGTGTTGCTCGGGCGCCGTGAAGCAACCAACGCGTTGCTTCCAGACGAGAAGCGAGCCGTCGCTATCCACGAGGCAGGTCACGCGCTCGTCGCCGTTTATTCGGAGCACGCCGACCCGGTGGCGCGCGTGACGGTTCTACCGGCCGGCCAAGCGCTCGGTGTGACCGAGCAGCTCCCCGCCGAAGAGCGACACCTCTACCCGGAGAGCTACCTCAAGGATTCGCTCGCGGTGCGGATGGGTGGTCGCGCTGCCGAGCAGCTTGTGCTCGGCGAAGTCTCGAGCGGCGCGTCGAATGACCTCGCCAACGCGACGCAGCTCGCGATCCGTATGGTGCGCGAGTTCGGGATGAGCGCGCGGCTCGGGCCGGTTGGATTCAGTGCCGGCGGACCGATGTACCTCGGTCAGCAAGAGGTTCGTTCGCGCGATTACTCGGAGGCGACGCAAGCGATCGTGGACGAAGAGGTTTCACGGTTGCTCAAGGAAGCCGACGAGCGGGCGGGCACGATCTTGAAGGATCATCGCGACGTGCTCGACAAGGTCACCGACGTGCTGATCGAGCAGGAGACGGTGGACGGAGCCGCCGTCTACGAGCTTGCCGGGCGCCTGGTGCCGGAAGGGTCCGAAACGACGATCGGTCCACGCCGCGCGGCGGCAGCGGCGGCGGGCGGGCCCGTTGCGCGCGCTGCAAAAACGGCGCGCGCGCCGCGGAAACGCCGCTCCTAAGGAAGGAGGCATTCGATGGCCGATGCGTTCGTTCTCGGCGGCGTTCGTACTCCCGTGGGGAAGTACGGCGGCGCCCTCTCGCACATCCGGACCGACGACCTGCTGGGAAAGACGATGGTCGCCGCGTGCAGCAAGGTTGGCGTTCCGCTCGACCGCATCGAAGACATCGTCGCCGGCTGCGTGAATCCGGCGCACGAGGGGATGGGCGACATCGCGCGCTGGGGCGCGCTCGCGGCCGGGTTCCCAGACTCCGTGCCCGCGATCACCGTCAACCGCTTCTGCGCGTCGTCGATGTCGGCTGCGATATCGATCGCGCACGCGATCCGAAGCGACGAGGTCATGATCGGTTTGGCGAGCGGCGTCGAGTCCATGTCGCGCTCGGGCTGGGCGTACATGAAAGGCGACGCACCGTTCATGCCGCGCGGGCCGGTGTTCATGCTGGACACGATGTGGGCCGGCGCCGGCGGTCCGCCGAACCCGGGGCTGCTCGCGCGCGACGCCTACATCGACATGATGCATACGGCGCAGAACGTCGCCGACTTGTACAAGCTAACGCGCGTAGAGATCGACGCGTTCGCGTTGCGTTCGCATCAGCACGCGGCGGCCGCTCGCGACTCGGGTCGCTTCGCGCAGGAGATCCATCCGATCGAGATCCCCGCGACGCGCAAGGAGCCTGCGAAGCTGATCGAACACGACGAGAGCATCCGCGCCGACACGACGGCGGAGAAGCTCGCCGCGTTGCCGGGCCTTGGGCCGGACATGCCGCTGATCACTGCGGGAAACTCCTCACCGTTGAACGACGGCGCCAGCGCGATCGTTCTCGCCAGCGAGGCCGCCGCCGCGGACCTGGGTGTCGAACCGCTCGCGCGGGTGGTGTCTTCGGCCACGTACGCCCTCGACCCGAAGGTCATGGGGATCGCGCCGGCGTGGGCCATCCCGAAAGCGTTGAAGCGCGCGGGCCTTGCGCCCACCAGCATCGATGTTTGGGAGGTACACGAGGCATACTCGGCGCAGGCGCTTGGCGTGCTGCGGGAGCTTCCGAACCAGCTGAACGGCTTCGAAGTTCCCGACGATAAGCTGAACCCGAACGGCGGCGCGGTTGCGATCGGCCACCCCTTCGGATCGTCGGGTGCGCGCTACGTGCTGACGTTGGCGACAGAGCTTCGCTTGCGCGGCGCGCGCTACGGCGTGGCGGGCGTGTGCGTGGGCTCAGGCCAAGGCGTCGCGATCGTGCTGGAGAACACTGCCTCCTAACCCTTCATCGCGAGCGCCGCTTCAGCGTTCGGGACCGTGTCCTTCGGGCTTACCTTGTACCAAGCGCGCTCGATCTTTCCGTTCTCATCGATCAGGAACGACGAGCGGATGATGCCCATGTACGTGCGCCCGTAGTTCACCTTCTCGCCCCACACGCCGTACTTCTCGGCGACCGCGTGATCGACGTCGGCCAGCAGCGGGAACCCCAGGCCGTACTTCTGGTCGAACGCGAGCTGCTTCGACGGCTTATCGGGCGAGATGCCGACGACGTCCACGCCGAGCTTCGCGAGGTCCTTCTTCGAATCGCGCACCGAACAGGACTGTGTCGTGCACCCCGGCGTATCGGCTTTCGGATAGAAGTAGACGAGCAGCTTGCGCCCCTTGAAGTCGCCGAGCTTCACGGTGTTGCCTTCTTGATCCTCCAACGAGAACGCCGGTGCCTTCGAACCTTCCTTCAACTGAGCCATCTCGATCTCCGATCTCTATGCGAACAGTTCATCGCACGAAGATCGGTGAGGTCAAAGCCTCCATCAGCAGGTCGTCGTCGCAGAGCGTGCTCGGGATCTGTTCAAGGATCGGGCCACAGGTCTGCTCGCGTTGCGCGCGCGCATCCGGCATCAGCATCTCGACCCGCACGAACGACGCAGCCGCCGGGATGCCGGCGGTACCCGGCCGGAACGTATAGATCGTGCTTGCACCCAAAGAGACCTCGGTCTTCCCGGTGTCGGTAACGATGCGGAGCATGCTCCCAGGGAGCGCGCCGACCGTTCGCACACGGAACGTGGATCCCGGTTTCGTCTCCGAACCGGCGATCGACTCGAAGACGCCGTCGCCGTTCCCGTCGGCTTCGAGGAACAGCTGCGGACCGTGAAGCGCCGGCGGAAGTGCGGACACGAACGTGTGGTGCGTGCGGATCCCGTCGAGCACGCCCTGCAGGCTCAGGCTGCGAGCGAACACCCATGTCGTCGGCTCGCCGACACCTTGCGCAGCGTCCGTCAGCACCCAGTGGCTGTCACTTCCGCCGGTCGCGCCGACTTCGTCGCCGGCTCGGAGGAATCCGTCGTACCAATCCAACGAGAAGTTGTTGTCGTTACTCGCGGGGAACGGGTGTTGGTAGATCCACGGTCCGATGTTCCATACCTCGACGGTGTCGGGAACGACCGAGTGCCCGAAGCGCGTGAGCCAGTTCATGTCGCTCGGGTGGTTGATCTGGAAGACGCCTCCCTTGTCGCGCAATGCGTTCGCGAGCGCGGTCTCACCGGTGGACGTTTGATCGGTGACGTCGTGGTCGCACTCGACGGTCGCACCGGGGATCGGTCCGGTGTTCGAGTAGCAGGCGCGCGCACCGAGCATCTGCACGTGTCCGGGCTGTGAGTTCTCATACGCAGGGATCGCGACGAACGATGGATGCGCGGCGAGCCAAGCGAGCTCGGCCGGGTCGGTTTGGTTCACGACGTTGTTGTGGTCGGTGATGGCGAGGAAGTTGAGGCCCCGCGTGGCCGCCTCGTCGAAGCGTTCTACAGGCGTGAAGCTGACGGTGTACGCGGCATCGCACGATTTGCGGGCGCTGCGGTCCGGCGTGCTCGGATCCCAGGCCTGGGTCGGCGTGATGCACGTGTCGTGTCCGTAGATCGTGTGCACGTGCAGGTCGCCTGCGACCCAGGATCCCTTCGGTGGCTTCGGTCCGTTGGCGGCGAATGAGGTCGAGGTCGCGGCGAGACAAACCACGACGATGGCGACGATACGTCTAACGGGGATCACGGAGGGTCATTTCGCTACGGCGTCGTCCGTCTCCTCCGGCTCCATCCACAAGAGATGGGGTGAAACTCCTATCGAGATCACAGCGTCCTGTCAGGTTGCCGGTGCAGGATCGACCCAGACGTGATGGGGAGGTCCGGTCGATGAGGGGACTCAGCAAAGGGATCGTTTCGTTCGTGCTGGCCGGGGCTCTGGCCGCGGGCGGGTTCATCGGTGGTTTGATGCTGTCGGGCGGTCCGGCGACCGCCGCAACCGGCGGGAACGATACGTCGCTCACCGGGACGACCGTTGCTGCAACCCCGTCTGCGAGCACGACGCCGAAGTCCAACGAGAGCGCTGCGCACGAGAAACAAGAGACGGCCGCTCAAGAGAAAGCCGAGAACAACGGGACCGCCCGGCACAACTGCCCGAACCACCCATCGAGCACCTCGAGCGCGACTACCACCGGCTCGAACAACGTCTAACAACGACGGAATGTTCGCCTAACCCCGTTGAAGCCCCAAGTCTAAGTCCTACGGTTGGCGCCTAACCGGCGGCCTCTGCCTTCTTGAATGCCGCTCGGAACGACGCTTTGACCGGCCCGCCTTTGGTCAAGCGGATCACCCCAAGTGCGAGCTTCCCCATCGCCGACGTCGGCGTGCGATCCCACACGATGTGCACCTTCGTGCCGCCGCCGTCCTTGGGAGTGAGGTGGGCTTCGAGGTAGCTGCCGGGTGCGGAGAAGTTGCTCTCCAGCACCTCCCAGCGGACGATGCCCGGTCGCGACCAGTCGTACCGCTCTCGCGCCCACACGTTCGGCCGCTTGTTGCCCTCGCGGATCTCGGCCGACGTCTCACCGATCGAATACACCTTGTAGTGGTTGGCGCCGAGACCCGGCCACGTGTCGGGCCGGCGATCAGAGAAGTCGAGCAGCATCGCCTTCACCTTCTCGGGCGGCAGCGACGTGTCGATGTCGAAATCGATCCTGGTCATGGAACCTCCCCCGCCTCCGGATCCCGGCCGCGAAGCCTAAGTGCGCCCTCAGCGCATCTCAAGTCTTGATGGGACGCGGGATTCCTTGCTCGAAGGGATCCTCCTCCCTATGCTCCGCCGCGGACGTAGCGCCCATATCAAGGAGTCATCAATGGAAGCGATGCGTCCACCCCCAGCGCCGGAGCCGCCGTCCGAACCGGCGCCCGTCCCACCGCTCGAGCAGCCTGCCGTTCGCCGCACATCCAGACGAGTCATCGCAGGGATGCTCGTCATCGCGGCGATCGCCACGGTCCAGGCGGCTCTGACGGGTGCACCGACGACGCGCGGTGTCGGGTTCGACGAGCGCCGGTACGAAGTCTGGGCATCAAACCTATACGCGCACGGTTTCTACGGAGATCTGGCAACGTCCGCCCTCGCGAAAGAAGAGATGCGGTCTGTGCCGTACACGACGTATCTGCCGCCCGGCTATCCGTTCTATCTCGTCGCGTTGAAGAGCATCCATCAAGACAACGCGACGACGCGGCGCGGGCTGCAAGCTGCGATGGTCGGGCTCACCGTCTTCTTGATAGGGCTGATGGCACTGAAGCTCTTCGGTCCGGTCGCCGCGTTACTGAGCGAGGCGCTATTGGTGGCCACCGCCGTCCTCGCTACGTACGCCCAGTTCACGCTTGCGGAGACGTTATCGACGGCGACGCTCGTCGGAGCGCTCGCGCTCACGATGTTCGGACTACGCAGGCGCTCGTGGTGGATGCTCGTTGCCGGGGGAGCCATCCTCGGATACTCGATCTTGGTTCGTCCGCAGGTCCTGCTCCTCCCGGTCCCCATCGCCGTGTACATCTTTTTCGCCCTCGGACGGAAGAAGCGCGCGCTCGCCCTCGCCGCGATCTTCCTCGTGGCTTCGTACGGCGTCGTCGCGCCGTGGACGGTGCGCAACTACCTCCGCGTGCACACGTTCGTGCCGGTGGCGTCGTACACGTGGTTCAACTTCTGGGAAGTGAACAGTCCGCTCGCGAACGGTCACTTCGTCCTCCCGGAGCGCGTCATCCCCGAACAGACGAGGCAGATCCGCTCGCTCAACGAGATCCAACAAGACAGCGCATGGAGGACGCTCGCGCTCACGTGGATCCGCCATCACCCCGTCGCCGCGATCAGGGGCTGGGTCCGTGACGCCCTGTTTTACGGTTACACCAGCGATCCATGGGTGCGTGACTGGGACACGCTGCACGGGTGGCACCCACCCCGGCTCGACGAGCAGCTCATGTATCCGTTCGTCTTCGTATCGATGGTCTTCGTGTTCGTGCGACGGCGCCGGTGGGAGACGGCCGGCCTCTTCGTGCTCGTCGTCTTGTACTTCGTCGGGTTCTTCAGCTTCTTCTTGCCGCTCGCCAGGTACCGGGAGACCCTGATCCCCGTCCTTGCTCTGCTCGCGGCCGCGGCGCCGGAGATGATCCGCGATTTCCGGGTAAGCCGGCGCGCGGCCCCCGCGATCTAGGCGGAGAGCTTCCCGAGCACCGTCACACCGTCGACCTTCCAGCCGCCGGACGTGTGAACGAGCGTCATCTGGATAACCTGACGATCGATACGCGGCGCCTGCAGATCCTTGTTCGACACAGTGACGTCGACGACGCCGAGCACGCTCGCGCTATCACCGGTGACGGACGAGACCGCGAGATTCACGATATTGCCGGACGACGTTGCGCGCGCGGCGGTGAGCGCGGACGCGAACGCCGGGTTGCTCGTGAGGCGATCGAAGTCGGAGCGGAACTGGCCGCTCGACATTGCCAGCACGTTTATGCGTTGCGCTGGGAGCGTCGTGGCGTCGTACGTCGTCAGCGCGGCGACGAAACGACGTGAGAGCGCCAGAACGTCGGTGCGATCGTGCTCGGGCGAATGTGATCGGAACAAGAAGACGGACTCGGCGAGGAAGCCGATGATCAGAACGCCGAGCGCTATCGCGATCCATGTGCTCGCCGGCCTGCGTTCGCTGCGTTCTTTGAGCAGCTCGGGAACCGGCGCGGGAACGTCCTCGTCCACCGCGTTGGCGAACCACGGTCCTTGACCGGCCGGCTTCTGATCGGTTGCCATCAGTATCCCAAGGTGTAGAGGTGCAGCCACGATACCCGCTTGAGCTCGAGCTGTGCCGTGGGGGTCATCGGAACGATCGGCGGCGGCGTAGCCGTCGATGTTGACGCGGCTGTGCCTGCACAGCGGAAGTTGGTCGCCGGCTCTTTCGGCGACGCGTCGGTGACGGCACGCACCGGGCGGCTGCTCGGATCGTAGCTGCATTGCAACGGAGTCGGGTTCTGGACCATGTTGAAGATGAAATACGGAGCCTGGTAGGCGGCCGAAACGTCGGAGAAGAAGGGTCCGAGGTAGGTCAACAGCAGGTCGAGGCTCTGCCGGTGCCGGTGCGCAAGACGCGTCACGGTGGCCACATCCGACACGACGGTGTCGATCTGCTGCTTCCGTTTCGTGAGGAGATCCAGCAGGTCGGAATCCAGCGCTTGAGTCGTCGAGAAGAATCTGTTCACGTCGTTGGTGTGCGCGGCCGCCGTCGCGAGGACTTCGTTCAGGGCGCTGATCCCCTTCTGGAACTCGGCACTGTTGCTGTTGAATGCGTCCTGTAGGTCCGCGCCGTTCTTGAGCAACGCGGCGATCTCCGCCTGACGGTCGGCGCCGATCGTTGCGAGCTGGTCGAGCATCTTGATGATCGCGCGCAGGTCCTCGCCGTGTCCGCTCAAGCCGGTGCCCAGCTCGTGGATGACGTTGCCCAGCTGTTTCGGGTCGATCGAGTTCAGCACCACGCTGAACTCTTTGAGGAGATCCTCGATCTGCAACGGCGTCGAGGTGAGCGATTCCGGGATCACATCACCATTCCGGAACAGCGGTCCGTTCGCAGACGTAGGCAGCAGGTCAATGAACTGCTCGCCGACCGCGCTCTTGAACTGGATCTGCGCGCGCGTTCCGTCCTTCGGGATCTTCCACTTGCTGTTGATGATCATCTCGATCTTCACCGCGTCGCTGGTCAACGACATGTGGCCGACCCGGCCGATCTGCACACCGCGGTACGACACCTCTTGGTTGGTGGCGACGCCGCCGGCCGTCGGGAAGATGCCGTAGATGTGGTACGTGCTGCCGAATACGGTCGGCAGGACCTGTACCGCGAGCAGCAAGATGAGCAGCCCGGACAACACGAGGAAAGCGGCCGTGTTGATGATGAGCCGGCGGTCGAGCCTCATCTCGTCGGACCCCACAACAAGCCTTCGAGCGACGGAGCCGGCGGGGCGGCGCCGCCCGGCGTGTTTGACGAGGGCGCGCGCGCGGCGGGACCCGGCGCGAACGCGGCACTGGACGGCGGGCCCGTGTTCGTGAGCGACAGCACGACGTCGAGCTGCAAGTAGTCGCCGGGGAACGCGCGCGGCCACAGGTCGGTGAACTGCGCGAGCGAGCTCAACGTCTTGTCCAGGTTGCTCGTCGTCGTCATGACGGTGTCGATGACGGCGGTGAGATCCTTCACCTGCCGGTCGGCCGCCGGCGTCGTCGCTTTCGTCAGGCGCGCGAGCACCGCGGACGCGCCGTCGAGCGACCGGACCAGCCGGTCCAGATCGTCGTGTTGCTTCGCGAGGATCCCGGTTGCGTTCGCCGTCGATGAGATCGCGCGCGAGACCACATCCGCGCTCCCGGCCACCGTCTTGATCGCGCTGTTCAAGTTGTCGATCGCCGTCGCGACGTCGGGTGCGCGCCCGGAGAGCACCGGCGTAACTTGCCGCAGCTCCGCGAAGATCTGACCGAGCTCCGAGCCTTTGTCCTTCAAGATCTGCGCGGAGGAGTGGATCACCGTGGCGAGGTCGGCGGTCGTGCCACCCTCCAGCAACCGGCCGAGCGAGATCAGCGCGTCGTCCAGGCCCGGGATGCGACTGGTGCGTGCCAGCGGGATCACGTCGCCGTTCTGCAACGTCTGGGCGGACGGGGTCTCGTTGGTCGGCGCGCGCAGCTCGACGAACTCCTCGCCGAGCAGCGACGTCGAGCGGATGAGCGCCAGCGCGTTGCGCGGGATGTGCGCCGCCTTGTCGATCCGCAGCGTCACGCGCGCGTTGTAGCCGTCGAGGCTGATCGCGCGCACGCTGCCGATCACGACGTCGGACGATTGCACGTTCGCGAACCGCGGCAGGTCCCCGATCTGGTGGAAGATCGCGTCGACCCTGATCGCGCCCCCGCCGCTGCCGCAGGCGGCCAGACCGCTCACGACGAGCAGGCCGGCGATCAGTCCGAGCGCGCGCTTCACAGCAACCACCCGAAGACGTGATCAAGGCTGCCGCCGATCCGTTCGAGCAGCCCGCCCAGCAACCCGTCCGGCGAGCCCGATGTGGCGGGTTGCGGCGACGGCGAGGACGGGCCCAGCAAGGGCAGCCTCGGAAGGAGGTCGAGCAGGTTCGGCGGCCCGGCGGGTGTTGGGGCGGGCGCCGGCAGCACTGGTTGTGCCGGCGGTGGCGTCGTGCCTTGCGACGGTGACGCCGACGACGCGAGCCCTTCGAGCCCGAGCACCGTGCAGACCGCGACGGGGACGAGCGGCGGGCAGGTCGTCAGGTGCGCATCGCGCACGTCGATGTGCGTGTGGGCGCCGGAGAAGTCGACGGCGCCGCCGTTGTGGTGCCCCTCGACGCCATCGTCCAGGACGGGTGTCCACTCGATGGTCCGTTCCAGTGAGTCGAGATGACGGGTCACCGCTTGCGTCGTCTTGGACAGCGTGACGAGGTCCTGCTCGAGAGCGGCCTTGTGGTCGTGCACCAGCGACGAGAGCTGGTCGGTGAGGAGCGCGATGTTCGAGAGCGCGCCGCCGAAGGCGTCTCGCTCGTCTGCGATCGCGCCGAGCGCTTGCGCGAGGTGCGTGTTGAGGTCGGCGAGGTCGGTGCGCCGCTCGGAGAGCGCGGTCACGAGCGACGAGAGGTGAACGAAGACCTGGTCGAGGTCGGACGAGCGAGAGAGGATGGTCGCGCTCACTTTGCCGCCGCCGGCAAGCGTCGCGCTGAGGTCGCCGCCGACGCCTTGCAAGGCATTCGAAAGGTTGCTCACGAGCACGCCCAGCGCGGGGGAGCCTCCTTGCGTCCCTTGTTCCAGCGCGTCGAGCAGCTTCTTCAGCTGCGTCAGGAGATCGTCGAGTTCGGCCGGGATGAACGTCCGGTCGGTCCCGATGACGTCGCCGGTCTTGAGCGTCGCTCCCGACGAATACGGCGGGAACAGCTGCACATAACGGTCGGAGATCAGCGAGATCGGAACGATCGTCGCGCGCGCGTCGGCCGGGATCTTCCTGGTCTTGTCGATGCGCATGACGACCTTCACGTCGTTCCCCACCGGTGTCACCGACTCGACGCGACCCACGGCAACGCCAAGCACCATCACGCGAGACGACGGGAACAGGCCGATCGTCTTGGTGAACATCGCGGTGACCTTTATCGAGCCGCCCTCGCCACTCGGCTTCACCGCGAGCGCGAACACGCCGGCGACGAACGTCAAGGCGATCCCGATCGCGAGCAGCCTTCGGGAGCCGGTCATCGCGTCATCCACCCCGTGAGCAGCGGGCTCCACTGCGGCGCGCCCGAGGGTGCAACCGGCGCGACGATGTTCGTTGCGCCCGCACTCGCCGCAGCGCAATCCTGCGGCGGACCGGCGGCCCCGCCGGTCCCGATGTTGATCGTCGGCAGCGGCGGGATGGCCTCCGCCTCGATCGCCATGATGCAGATCCCCGCCCATCGTCCTCGGTACGTGATGCGCGCGAACGCCTCGGTCGATGGACCGATCAGCTTCAGCGCTTCCTCGACCTGCCCGAGGTTTGCGTCGACGAGCGCGAGGGTGCTGTGCAGATCGTTCAGCACCGTGTCGAGATCCGGCCGCTTGTTCCGCAGGATCCCGCCGAGCTGTGAGGCCAGCTCGTCCGTGTTGCGCAGGAGGCTTTGGACGACGGTGCGCCGCTGCGCGAGAACGGTCATCACCGTGTTGAGATGCGAGATGATCGTCTGGATGTTCGGCGCCGATGCGTCGAGCGACGTCAGGATCTCGTTGCCCTTCGACAACGCCGTGTCGAGCGACTGCGAATGCGCGCCCAGGGCCCCGAGAACCTTGGCTGCGCCCTTCAGCGTTCCGGCCACGTTGCGGTTCGGATCGGCTGTGATGGCGGCGAGTGCCTTGAACGCCTCGTTCAGCTGCTTGCCGTTGACGTCGGTGAGCAGATCAACGGTCGCGTTCGCTGTTTGATAGATCTCGAACGGGATCTCGGTGCGATCGAGCGGGATCCGGTCGCCGTTCTTCATGTAGGGCCCCGGCCCCTGCGCGTCGATGGTGACCGATTTCGTTCCGAGGATCGTCTTCAGGGAGATCGCCGCTGTGGCGTCGCGCGGGATCGTGGTGTCGCTGCCGATGGACAGCGTCACGAGGACGCGATCGCCGTCGAGCTTCACCTTCGAGACGGTCCCGACCGTCAAGCCTGCGATGCGCACGTCGCTCCCCGGCGTTAGCCCGGCGGCGTCGGCGAACTCTGCGGTGATCGTGTAGTTGTGCGCGATGAACGGCAGCTTCTTGAAGTCGAATGCGAGCAAGAAGATGAGCGCCAAGATGACGATCGACGCGACGCCGACGAGTACCTGATTCCGTTCGCGGAAGGACTTCACGGTTTCCCTCCCGACAGCGACGACAGGATCGAGGTCAGGTCGGGCAGTGGTCCCGTCGCGGCGCTGGATGCGGTCGCGTTCTCACAACCGGGCGTGCCGGCCAGGCACAGCGCCGGGATGAAGAGGTTCACCCATTCGCCGTACGACATCGCTTTCAGAGTCGCGCGCTGCACGTCGTCGAGGTGCTGCAACACTTGGACGAGATCGGCTTGATGCTTGCGAACCAGCTCGAGCAGCTTCGCGATGTTGCCGATGTCTCGCTCGAGCGACGTTCTGTTCGTCTTGACGAGGTGCGCAAGCTCGCCGGTCGCCGTGTTCAGGTTCACCAACACGCCATCGAGCTGCCCCGAATCCGCAGACAGCGTGTCGGCGACCGTCGCGAGGTTGGACAGCAGCTGCTCGAGCTGCACGCGCTGATCCGCCACGGCCGTCGACACCGTCCCGAGGTTGTCGATGAGGCTGCCGATCTGCGCGTCTTTCGTCGATAGCGTGCCGAGCAGCTTCGAGGTGTCGCCGAGGACCTGGTCGATGTCGGCCTTGTGCGGCGCGATCGCTTGGACGAGCGCCTCGCTCAGCGCGTTGATGTCGGATGGGTTGATCCCGGTAAGGAGCGGCTTCAGGTTGTTGAAGATCGTGTCGAGGTCGAGCGGCCCCTCGGTCTGCGTCGTCGGGACGAGATCACCCGGCGATAGGTACGGCCCGGTTCCCGCGCCTGGGTCGAGGTTCACCACGCGCAGTCCGAGCAGGTTCCGATAGCGGATCTCGATGTGCGTCGACGTGGGCAGCTTCACGCTCTTGTCGATCGCGAGCTTCACGATCGCGACCCCGTGGTCGACGTTCGCGCCGTCCACCTTCCCGACCTTGACGCCGGCGAGCGTGACCGGGTCGCCCGAGGCCACCCCGGTCGCGTCGTTGAACGCGGCGCGGATCGAGTAGCGCGAGCTCAGCAGCGCGAAGTTGCCGATCTGCGAGGCCAGGAGAACCGTAACGGCGAGCGTCGCCAGGGTGAAGATCCCGAGCTTGAACAGAACGCCGCGCAGCTTCACAGCAGCTGCTCCGGGATCAGGCCGCTTCCGTCGGTGAGTGCGCTGCTCAGGAGGAAGGCGACTTCACTCGGATCCGAGCCGAACGGCATGGCGAGCAGCTGGCGCACCTGCGCGCGGTAGGCGGCTGCGATCTTCGGGTCCGCGCCGTTGGCGGTCGCCGGCGCCGGCACCGGGCCGTCGCCGCTGTACCCGCCGGGATTCTTGTTCTGCTCTGCACTCAGCACCCACAGCTGCCAGCACGTCGATCCTTCGAGCGACGGATGCAACTGGCCGATCGTCTGCCCCTCAGCATTGGTGCACGGGATCGAGAGGTTCGTGTCCCAGTCTTGCGTGAACGTCTTCAGTGCAGCGACGGTCGACGGCAACGCACTGCGGTGCGCAGCAACGATGTCGAGGATGTCGGCGCCCTTGATCGAGATGTCGACGAGGTCTTGGTAGTGGTTGTTGACGAGATCGGCGAGCTTGTTCAGCACCGTCGGCGCGTCGCGCAGGAAGGCTTGGACGTTCGTCGAATCCGCGACGAGCTGCTTGCTTAGCTTGTCCAAGCTGTTGAGCGAGGCGACCAGATCCGGCGACGCCTTGGCGATGGCGCCGCTGGACGTATCCAGCCCTGCGAGCAGCCTGTCCAGATCACCTTTGTGCGCCGCGAGCACGGCGAGCGCGGTGACCCCTTTGTCGATCGCATCGCGCGCGTCCAGCTCTTGACCCGCAAGGCCCACCGCTAGCGCGTGCAGCGCTCCACCGAGGTCGCCGGGCCTCGCCGAGTCGAGGATCGGGACGAGCGCCGAGATCACCTGGTCGAGCTCGAACGGCGGCTGCGTTCGGTTCTCCGGGATGATGTCGCCGTTCTTCAGCACAGCACCGGACGGGTGCACCGGGTCGACGAGCGCGACGAACTTCTCGCCGAACAACGTCTTTGCTCCGACGCCCGCCGTCACGTCTTCGGGGATCCGCATCCCCGGCGTGATCGCGAGCGTGACGGTCGCCGTTCCGTCGGGCTCGTGTTCGATCTTCGCGACCTGACCAACCTGAACGCCGCGCAGCTTCACGTCCCCGGCAACGCGGAGCAGCTGCCCGACGCGCGCGAACTGGACCTTCACTTGGAACGGCCCGCCCGGATGGCCGCCGAGGCTGTTCAGGACGAACCCGACGAAGCCGACCGTGAGCGCGATCCCGGCGATGCCGAGGACGAGGTTCCGCCTCGCCGCGCTCATCCCGCGATCCGCACCGTATCCGCGATGCCCCACATAAGCGCCGACAGGGCGAAGTTGAGCACGAGGATGACGACGATGCTCGTGCGGATCGCTTTCCCGACCGCGACGCCGACGCCGACGGGGCCCCCACGCGCGTTGTACCCGTAGTAGCAGTGGATGAGCGCGATCGCCGCGGCGAAGATCCACGCTTTGAGCAGCGAGTAGAAGACGTCGATCGGCGGCAGGAACAAGCTGAAGTAGTGCGCGAACGTGCCGGCGGACAAGCCTTGGAGGCGAACGACGGCGAACTCCGTCGCGAGGTACGACGCGAACAGCGAGATGAGATACAGCGGCGTGATCGCAACCAAGGCGGCCACGACGCGGCTCGAGACGAGGTACCGCCGCGTCGGTATCGCCATGACTTCGAGGGCGTCGATCTCCTCGTTGATGCGCATCGCGCCCAGCTCCGCGGTGAAGCTCGCCCCGACCTGTGCCGCGAGCGTAACGCCCGCGATGATCGGCGTGATCTCGCGGGTGTTGCCGAACGCAGACACGAAGCCGCTGAAGGCCTGCGCGCCGATGAGCTCGAGCCCTTTGAAGCCTTCGAGTCCCACGAGGCCGCCGGTGATGAACGCCATGAAGAAGATCACGCCGGCGGTGCCGGCGCCGACGATCAGCGCGCCGGATCCCCACGTGATCTCGCTGATGACCCGCAGCACTTCGCCGGGGTGCCGAGGGACGACCAGCACGCAGTCGATCAGCGTGCGTATGTAGAACATGATCTGCTCGCCGATCGCCTCGATGCCGTGCGTCAAACGCCGCGCCATGAACCGCGGGAACGTCAGGACTGGCTGAACGCGCGCGGCCATGTCAGGAGAGCTTGCTCGGGATCAGCTGGAAGTAGAGGACGGTGAACACGATATTGACGAAGAAGATCAGCATGAACGTGAGCACGACGCCACGGTTCACCGCATCGCCGACGCCTTTCGGCCCACCCTTCGCCGACAACCCCATATGAACGGCGACCATCGCGGCAACAAGACCGAACACACCGGCCTTCAGCAACGCGAAGTAGAGATCCCACGGCTGGGCGAGCAAGCTGAACGAGTTGAGATACGCACCGGCGGTTCCACCCTGCAACACGACGTTGAAGAGATAGCCGCCGGCGATCCCGGCGACGCTGACGAAGCCGTCGAGGAGGATGGCGACGAACACCGACGCCCAGATGCGAGGGACGACCAAACGGTGCACAGGGTCGACGCCGAGCACTTCCATCGCGTCGATCTCCTCGCGGATCTTGCGCGAGCCGAGGTCGGCCGTCATCGCCGAGCCCGCCGCGCCGGCGATCAACAACGCGGTCGCGATCGGCGCAGCTTCGCGGACGATCGCGAGCACCATCGCCGCGCCGGTCTGTGAGTATGCGCCGAGCTGGCGCGCGATGTTCCCGACCTGCAGCGCGATCACCATGCCGAACGCGAGAGACACGAGGATCACCGGCACGATCGACACGCTGGCGATGAACCACGACACGCGCACGAATTCCTCGATCGGGACGGGACGCTTGAGCATCGTGCGGAACGCGTCCAGCGTCAGGGAGAACATCCGGCCCGTCTGATCGAGCAGCCCGCTCGGCAACCCCAGCTTGCGCGCCGCGCCTCTGCCCGCGGTCTCCTGCTTGACCGCCATCAGGACCCGCTCCCGTTCCCCTCGATCGGACGGTCTTTCTCTTCGCTCATGCCGATGGGCCCGTTGGTCGCTCCCGCGAGGAACTGCTTCACGACCGGATCGTTCGAGGTGAACATGTTCTCTTTGGGCCCGAAGGAAACCAGCTGCCGGCGGAACAGAAGACCGATGTAGTCCGCGATCTGCCGCGCCGACGGGATGTGGTGGGTCACGATGATCATCGTTGCCCCGGTTTGCGCTTTCAGGTCGAGAACCAGCTCGTTCAAGAACGCGGTGCGTACCGGGTCGAGCCCCGAATCCGGCTCGTCGAACAAGATGATCTCGGGGTCGAGCACGAGCGCGCGCGCCAGGCCGGCACGCTTGCGCATGCCGCCGGAGATCTCACCGGGGAACTTCAGCTCCGCACCGCGCAGGCCCACGAGGTCCAGCTTCTCGACGACGATTCGGCGGATCTCCGCCTCGGTTTTGCGCGTGTGCTCTCGCAAAGGGAACGCGGTGTTGTCGTACACCGTCATAGACCCGAAGAGCGCACCGTCTTGGAACAGCACACCGAACCGCTTGCGCACGTCGTACAGCTGCTGACCCCGCAGGATCGAGATGTTGTCGCTTCCGACGAGCACGCGTCCCCGGTCGGGCCGAAGCAATCCCACGAGGTGCTTCAGGAAGACGCTCTTACCCGTCCCGGAGGGTCCGAGCACGATCGTCACGAGCCCTTTCGGGATCTCCATCGAGACGTCTTCGAAGATCGTTTGCGGTCCGAACGACTTCGTCAGGCCTTGAACGGAGATGGCCGCATCCGGGGCAGCACCGTTTCCAACTGAAGGGCGTGCGCGTCGAACGCTTTCGGGCACCTCGCCTCCATGCAACGCCAGCTCTGTATGGATCACCCGGTTAGGCGCCCACCGCCTCGGGGGCAACAGTCTCCCCAATGCGCATGTTCGGAGTCAATATCGCTCCGGCGTATCTCTCAGGTGTGCACGATGGACACATCCGAGACGCCGAAACATAATGAAGGGCCGTGGCAAATTCGACGTCGGTTCTTGCGGTTGCGCGCGACGACGGCCTGTTCGGTCCGACGTCGGTCGCGTGGCGCGTCGTCGGTCACCCGATGGCCTTCGTCGGCGGCCTCCGGTCCCTCATCATCGGTGCGCTCAACCCGCTCGTTGCGGCGGGAACCGTGGAGCACAGCGACTATCGAAACCGGCCGGTCGATCGCCTGCGCACGACGTCGCGCTACGTCAACGCGACCGTGTTCGGGGACCGAGAGGCTGCTCGAACGGCTGCAACGATGGTGCTGCGCGCGCACAAGCGTGTGAAAGGAACGGACCCCGTCACCGGCAAGGCGTACGACGCTGCCAACATCGACGAGCAGGTATGGGTTCATTCCGTGGCGTGGCACTCGTACATGGCGTCGTACCGTGCGTACGCGGGTCGTCTGACCGCCGAAGAGCAAGACCGGTACATCGCCGAAGGGGTTGCCGCCGCAACGATGATCGGCGTTCCGGCAGAGCGCGTGCCGGCGTCGGTCGCGGATCTCCGTGACTACTGGGCCACGATGCGCCCTCAGCTGTGCGTCGGCGCGTACGGTCGCGAGCTGATCGACTTCGTCATGCACCCGACGTTCCCCACCGAGCTGCTTCCCTTCGTCGTCCCGTATTCGATGCTCGTTCGCCTTTCCGTCGCGACCATCCCGCGCGATCTTCGTTCGATGATGGGCATGCCTCGCGCGCGCGCGCTCGACATCGTGAGCATCCCTGCCGGCCGCTCGATGGCCAGGACGCTCACGATGCCCGGCGTTCGCGATCTGATGGAGGTTCTGTTCGGTGCCGACGTGCGCGCGCTGCGGAGGGATGCTCGCGTGAGGGCGAGGAAAGCATCGCAACCGCGTGTTGTTGCATGATGGAGCCTGACAAGGTGGACGCATGAGCTACAAGAGGGTCCTGACCGGAACCGACGGCTCGCCCCCGTCGCTGGAAGGCGTGCGTCACGCCGCGACCATCGCGAAGGCGTCGGGCGCCGAGCTCGTCATCATGTGCGTGTACCGGCCGGTCGATCCGGTGACGGTCGAGCAGTGGAAGGAGCAAGCGCCCGAGGAGTTCGCCTGGCGGCTCGGGCCGGCGTCGCCGGCGGAAGGGGCAGTCGAGCGCGGCGTCGCCGTTGCGAAGGAGATAGGGGTCGAGCCGCGCACGCGCATCGAGCAAGGAGATCCGGCTGAGACGATCCTGAAGGTCGCCGAGCTGGAGGACGCCGACCTCATCGTCGTCGGCAACCGGGGGATGGAAGGACCGTCGCGATTCCTGTTGGGAAGCGTGCCGAACGTGATCTCGCACCATGCGCCGTGCGACGTATTGATCGTGAAGACGTACCCATGAACGCCGGCTGGATCGTGCTGCTGGTCTGTGCGGGCGGGTATCTTGTCCTCGCCCTGTACGGGAAGTACCGGACGATCAAGCAAGCCTTCGAGGACGCGCGCGCCGAGCAGGCGCGGGCGAATGCCCAGGTAGACGAGCCGCCGACGCCCGGAAAGGGCTCCTGACAGAACCAGCCTTGACTGTTCCATCGTCCAATGTTACATTCGCGCGTGATGAG